>ENA-OURS01000335-OURS01000335.1-human-gut-metagenome-genome-assembly--contig:-NODE-335-length-59740-cov-9.263584_pt1 | contig 59740 bp, 41 predicted proteins | sample MGYA00242109_ERZ509010 | MGnify/ENA primary metagenome ERZ509010 (study PRJEB26280, sample SAMEA2338774) | human gut metagenome | biome: human gut; feature: human-associated habitat; material: faeces... | reverse complement strand
ACCATCTGAATTTCACCATCTGAATTTCACCATCTGAATTTCACCATCTGAATTTCACCATCTGAATATATTATAATATAGAATTTCCAATATCTGAAAAAAACTAATTTATTATAGTATTTGCTATATATAACTTAATGAAAATTTGTTATATAATAGCTATCAATCATTTTAATTAACAACCTGATTAATAATCTAATAACTTGATTAATTAACTATTGATTTAATTAACTATTCCTTTAATAATTTGACACAAAATTAGACCTACTATATACTGAATACTGATATTAGAAACCTTTTATAATAGATTGTTTTTGTGTTTTAAAGCCTATCTGATAGCCTTTAAGAAAAAAAGGGATTAATAAATGATGTAATTAATAAATAAATAAAAAAATAGATAAAAAAAGGATAACAACAATTAAAATTTGTTGTTATCAATATGTAATTGTTTTAAGTAGTTTAAATATTCATCTTCAGTTAAATAGTGGTCTATATGACCGTCCCAGCCATTTCCATGCCTGATGAATACTACAATTCTTTTATCTTCCTTGTTTTTGCAGTAAGGACAATTTGAGCAATCCCCACAACATATAACCACATTAGGATTAGCTAATAATGGTAACAAGATTTTTCTTCCATTTTCAATAGCTTTTTCTCTCTTATGTTTCATTTTTGCAACACTTGAAAGTGTTACTATAGCAGTTTGTTTAATACTGGTATCTAATGACTCAAAATCTATATCTAAGCCTTTAGATAGGTTTAAAACGAAATTTGGGACATTTTGATACTTTTTAAATAGATATCTATTAGATGTATATGAAAAACTGTTTCTTATGTATCCATCATTAACTAATGTATTACTTATTGTAATACATTTTTTAATGTTTTCTTCATTTATAAAACTTCCATATTCATTAAATCGCAAATATTTACAGTTATTAACCAATATATGCCTTTTTAACTGTTTTATAACAGTTTTAAGGTCTAATTTATGGAATTGGATATAATTCCATACAATTTTAATAACAGTTTTTATATGTCTGTTATTTATTGAACAAGCATAACATACTTGACTATTTCCAGTTTTAAGCCCGTCTTTATCTCTTATTCTTTTCTGTACTTTACAATGTCCTTGAATACATTCAGGGCAATGTAAGGCAGTTGTAAAACTTAAATTAACAATGGATTTGCCTGTTTTTGAGTTTGTACCCAAGAATAATTGTCCTTCAGGTAATTCAAACCCGATACTTTCTGCAAATTCAACTACAAGAGAGGTTAAAGCCTCAATTTCTTTTTCAGAACCTGAAAAATCCTGAATTTTAACTAATTCCTGAATGAATTGTTCTTTTTCCATAATAACACCTCTACGGGCTACAATCTAAAAAAAGCCTAATTTTAAGGCTTTTAGATTGTAGCCACCTATATAATAATTTTTGTAGCTATTAGTCAGTCAGTAGCTACAAATAATTATATTATATTATTATGTACGGTGGTTTATATAAATGTATTGATTGTTAATTACATTCCAAGTCAGAAATTCCAAGTCAGAAATTCCAAGTCAGAATATATATAATAAGTTATTTATTAAATATATACTTAAAATAGCTCCAACAGGTTAAATAAAAACAATCAATTAGTTAATTAAGTAATAAATCAATTAGGAACGAAATTAATAAATTACTTATGTATTATAAAATATCATAAAAACCTGACTTGATGCAGTAACAATAAATAATAACCTAACAATAATATATCATAAAAAGAGTCAATAGCAGTTAATGAAAGCAACAGATGAAGCAGAGAGTCAGAATGGAGCAGAGGAAGACGGAGAATGCCCCAATGCCAAAAATAAGCACTCATTGAAGTTCGCTACCCTAACAAACCGATCTGGTGTATTTCTCAGAACCAATTTTCAATAGTTGTCTTACACAAGAAATAGAATGTAAATTTTCAGGTACTTTTTCTTTTTTTGGATTTATTATTATTTAAGATTAAAAAATATAATAAGTATAATAATAATATAATAAAGAGAAGTCCCTGAAAAATTTGTGATATAATATAGTAATTAAAGTGTCTTACATTATTATAAAAAAAAGAAATCAGCTATCAAGTATTATTTAATAGCTGACCAATTTCCAAAATATCTTTCACCTCAGAATCCGAAAACACAACATCCTCCTTCTGGCACTCCCCCACATGACGACCCAATAAATCAATAATTAAATAATTAATTGAACTCTTACTCAAATCACTACGCATACCATCAAAAAACTTAACCTGATTACTTGACTCAGAATTAATAAAACCATCTTTAGAACGTACGCAAATCTTTGAATCAAGACCTAAATAAAACCAATAATTATCAAAAAGAGTGTTCTTTAGGTCACGAACAAGCAAATCACCGCCAAAATAATGATAAGCTTCAATTATATCGCCAAAGTTCCAACAAACAAGATATGGTAGAACTAATCCACCGTTTGCTAAATAATTTAATCGATTACTTAATGAATTATTAGCTAAAACAACACGACCGACTCCAGCTACATCAACTACACGCCACTCATCATTGTATTTAGCATATAAAAACCACCCATTATCAATAGTTTTCCATTTGAAATCTGTTACTTTTGGTGAAACAACGACAGGAAAAGCACATCCAGAAAAATAATCAGATACCTCAACAGGCAAATTAACATCTAAATCATTCACCAAACAAGCATTTATTTTCTCAACACCCCTATTTGTATAGAACATCTGGCAAAGAAGCTGGAAAATAGCCTTATCACCCTGCAATTTATATACCGCAATTACTGAATCTGCGTCAAAACTAAGTTCGTCATTAGCTTCAGCAGCACGAACAAATGCCTCAAAATCATATTTTGAGTGGCAAATTTCATATAAATCATCTTTGACTGATATTGGGGCTTCCAAATTCTGAACTATACTATTTATACGATTTTGATTGTCATTATCGATAAAAGTAAATTTATCCCACAATTTATCGCCATAGAAACATAAGATTCCGCTAAAAAAACCAGCATATCCTGTAAAATCGCCCTTCTCTGCACCTCTTTTAAGTGGACCTATAGCCCTATTTTGTGGAAGTCCAGGCATTACACGACCGCTTGACATTCCTTTTCGTCTGTATTTTGTGAGGTGATTTCCCCACGAACCACCGAAGACGTACGATTCCCATATTGGGTCGAATGGTTGCTCTCCTAGTACTTCTGCTATTTTTTCTATATTTACTGCTCTTGGCATAATTATCACCTTTTATTAAACAAATTATTAATTAATTAATTTCTTAATTAATTATTTAATTCAGAAAATTTTGTTTTTTTCTTGATACCTAATTGCTTGAAATAGCTATCAATTGTTCTCAAATCAAGATTCATCTCATTTGAAATTTCCTCTCTAGAAAACCCCATTTTGTGTAATTTCAAAGTCTGATTTACTCGATATTGGCGATTCTGGTTTCTAATATCATCATCTCGAGTTAAATCATTCTCATTTATGTATCTTGATAGCTTAGAACGGTGTACGTTTGTTAATTCTTGTATGATTCTAAGTGAATACCCTGCTTTCCAAAGTGTAATTGCTTGGTCAAATGGTTCATCTGTTGAATCATTAATTAGTTGTTTTGCTGATTCTATACGCTCTTCAAAACTTTCCATAATATCTCCTTATTTAATTAATTATGTCATTCGTTACTTATATGTCTTACTAAAATTATAACATATATAAATGTCTTACATTAAAAAAAATATAAGTTTATATATACGTTTTCTAATAATATATAAATGTTACTAAAACTTTATATATGATGAAATATGCCAGACAACAATACCGACAACCAAGATAATAATAACAATAATAACAATAGTAGTAGTAATTCTACATCATCAAAACAAGTAGTAATTGGTTGTGACCATAATAATAATCAAGACCAAGAGTATATCGACATTGTAGGGCAAATAATAGAACAGGGCGGATACGAAGTTGAGAAATTACCAATCGGACCGAATCATTTTGCCGCATACTCATACGATAGTTCTAAAGCTTCAGGTAAAATTGGAGTTTTCATCATTGCAGTAGGGCTTACAAGTATCTGCGATTTATATGATGGTAATACATCATTTGATTATGCTTATTTTGGTATAAGAGGTGGTTTAAATGGAATTAACAACCAAAATGAATTCCAAACTAAACCAGTACACGTAGATAAGCATGGTGACTGTACTAGTAAATCCTGCTCTACTTTTAATGGTAAAACATACCCTGAAATTAACGAAGCTACTAAGTCTAAATGCCAAGCAGTCTTCGGTGCAACACCAGAAGAAATGGGAAACAATATACTCGCTGCGATGGGAGGAAACCCAGTAGGTGGAGCAAGTAGTTCTGGTGGAAGTGCTGTTTTAATACCAGATAAAACTTTTTATGGGCTCATCAAACAAATCATGGGAGCAACTGATGCATTATTCATTATTGCGAATAATATGGCATATTTATTATCATTTAAAGACGTATATGAATATCGTAACCAATTTGACGAATATATTCCGAAAATTGACCCACAAGACGTGATAGATAACACATTGGTCAAAAATTATGCAGTAGAGGGATATTATAATTCAGTAGAAGTAGAATATGCTGATGGAATCATTAAATATCAAAATGATGTATTAGTTAAACAATACGGAGAAAACCCATTCTATTATTCATTCCCTGAAGACGATGAGGAAACAGCAAAAGCAAAAGCTGACGCATTATTAGCAGCACATATCAGAGATTATAGCTCACAAATACAAATGTCAATATTCTTTAACGAAAATATCACAGTTGGAAGCTGGGTGAAAGTTAAAAAAAGTCTAACTAATATTACAGGTAAAACTCGAAAAGAACGCCAACAAGAAGAGTTAGAAAAAAAAGGTGAAGTAATAACCACCAAGCACAAAGGCATCAATATTACAAATCTAACAGAAAAGACAGTAGTTGCCGATGGTATTACAAAAAAGATTAGAAGTATTACCGATGAAGAGGGCAACAAGTTTGATGTTGAAATTGAAGAATCTGAGTATGAATTATTCTTTGTTCAGGGTTTTACTTGTCGTTGGGATAAAAAAAATGCTTTAGTTATGGATGTTCAACTTAAATACGGTCCTGATACACCTGAAGACCCTATTAATGCAACTATTGGTACTGGAGGCAGTGGTTCTACTGAGACTGCTATTGGTGGTCAAGCTGCTGATATTACTGCTTTTGTACAACAATGTCTTGGTGGTTCAGCCTCACAAGACAGAGCAACAGCTGAGAAGTTGTATAAATGTTTATGTGAGTATGTAGTTTATCATTATTATGGCTGCAGTGATTATTCAACACCATCAGATTGCTATAAATATGCAGCAGGTGGTGGAACACATGATAAAGGAATTAATTGTGCAGATACTTCTAGATTAGTTACTGCTTGTTATAAAGCTGCTGGATTCCAAGCCGAGGTTGTTTGGGGTCCTGGTCACTTCTGGAATGAAGTAAAAGTTGGTAGTGAAACTATTACTGTTGATGTATCTAGCGGTAGTACAGGACAACATTGTACCAGAGCCTTTGGTACTAAACTAAACTGTGGAGGTAGTTCTCCACAGAAACACGAAGGAGACAATCCACACTGTTGAGGTGATTAATTATGACATGCGGAATTTACTTAATTATTAATAAAATTAATGGTCACATGTATGTAGGTCAATCTATTGATATTCAAAAAAGATTTAATGAACATAGAAATGGGATAGATTCTAAACAAAAAAGAGGAGGTGATTATTATTCTTTAATTGATACTGCTATTATTAAATACGGTAAAGAAAACTTTTTGTATCAAATTATAACAGAATTACCTCTTAATCAAAAATTACTTAATATTCATGAAAAATATTGGATTGAGTTTTATAATACATTTAAAGATAAAAACCATTATAATCAAACCGAAGGGGGTAATGGAGTAGGATTTGGTAAAAATCACCCTAATTACTTGGGATTAAATGAACAAGAAATATGTGAATATTATAAGGATAATCTAATTTCTATAGCTAAATTAGCTGAACTGTACGGATGTAGTGCTACGGCTATGAATCATATTCTAAAGAGAAATAATGTCATATTACATAATAAAAGTTTATTTTCAAAATATAAAAAATATGAGTCGTCAATTTGCAAAGAATATCAAGATGGCTTTACTGTTGAACAGTTATCTGAAAAATATCATTGTAATATAAAAACTATTACAAATATTTTAAGAAATAATAATATACCAAGACGTGATGGCACAATTAAACTTAATGAAGAAGATATTTGTGTAAAATATCAAAATGGAATGAGTTTACAAGAATTAGCACAACAAAATAATTGTAGTCATACTCCTATTGTACGTGTTTTACATTCTCATAACATATCTATACGTAAAGGTGGTCCATCAAAAGTTAGTGTTGATGAAGAATTGATTTGCTATGATTATAAAAACGGTATGAGTCAAACTAGAATAGCAAAAAAATACGGCATTTCTAGAACACCAATTCGTCGTATATTAAAATCACATAATTTTATTTAAAGGAGTATAATATGAATGAGTTAGATTTTGTTAAAAAATGTCGTGATAGTGTTGTTTATTTCGCTGAACATATGTTATTTGATGAAACAGGCGATAAATATCATTTAGAGCCTCATCAAAAAGCTATGATGATGTCTTCAGAAGGAAATGTTGTATATTTTTGCGGAAGGAGGATGGGAAAGAGTCTAATGTTGGCTATTGAAGCTATACATCGTGCATTATTCTTTAAATACCAAAAGATATTCATATTGTCCCCTACTGAATCACAGGCAAAAGAACTAGCTAATACTATTGATGGATTAATTGAACGTTCAGCTATTGTAGAAAACGAACTAAAAGTTAATAATATAATGGAAAAAAAACTAAAAAATGGTTCTAGATTGATTATCAAAACTAGTGGAGGGAAAGGAAGTGTTAGTTCTGTTATTGGTAGTGGAGCTAATATGTTAGTGTTAGATGAAGTGCAAGATATGCCTGATACACTTATATCAAAGATTATTCCTATTCAAAGAGGTCAAAAGGGTGCATCTAAATTTATTATTAGTGGAACACCAAGAGACCGTAGTGGATTTTTATTTGAATCATTAGAAAATGCTCCTAAAATATGGGATAATGGAAAAATATACGAATACCCAGAAAAAAAAGGCAATTTTGTTGTATATCGTCAGCAAACTTGTCAAATGGATGATGATGATAATATTATCAAATCTAATACTCCTCGTATTACTGTAAAAGAATTAGAAGAAGATTTCGAGAATATTCCACGTTTAGAATTTAAGCAAGAATATTGCTTAGACTTTATGAGTAGCGTATCAGACGTTTACTCCGAAGACTTAAGAGAACAAGTGTTTTACCAACCAAATGAACAAATACCTTTCAGAAGCATCAGACCAGTAGTTGCAGGAATAGATATTGGTAAAATGCGTAACGAAACAGTACTATACATAGCAGAAGTTGTACCAGACCCAAAACCAGAAAACAAAAGTTATAAAAGATTAGATTTAAAATGGGTCAAAGAATTTCCATTAGGAACAGATTATACAGAAGTAGAAGATTACTTAAGCTATATATTACCTGCTCAATTCCCCAAATTATTCCGTATAGTAGTAGATGCAACAGGAGTTGGAGAGGCAATATGTGAAGTATTACAAAAAAGAGCAAATAAAAACAATGCAAAATATCAAATTGAACCTTTTAAATTTAGTAAAGAAAAGAAAAAAGACCTCGTGGAAAGTGGAGTAGCAGCATTAGAGCGTGGACAAGCTAGAGTAGCTTATAATAAAAGATTAGACCACGAAATGAGAGGTTACAAGCGTGAATTAACAGATTCAAATAATTATATTTACAATAAAACAGCAGGTTCTGATGATTATGTGGATTCAATGAACTTATGTTTATATAATATTGCATTAGGATTGATTAATAGCGTACCTATAAGTTTTCAAAAAGTGCCTAAAACATTACCTAAACAGTTTGGTCAAATGAGACAACAATCTATGCAACCTAAACGAACAGTACATAACCGTAGAATTGTGAATAGCAAAAGGAGAAGATACTAATGGCTCCAAGAAAACAAAAACAGAAACGTAAACTAAACAAAAAAGATTTTATTCTAAATAAACGTGTACACGATAATGTAAGAACAAGATATAATTTTGCGTCTGATGTGAAAAAATATCCAGATGAAAAATATTCACAAAATTTTGCAAAATATAATGATATATATGGACAAGAAGAAATTGATTATTCATTAATTGATGGTCTTTATCATTCCACTATTCTTAATCGTACTATTAAGAAAATAGCATCTGATGCTGTGCCAGAAATGTTTACCATACAAATTGTTGATATTGAAGGTAATCGTATAACTGAATTAGAACAGGCTGTAACTGCATATTTAGCTCATTTAAAAAGGAAACATATTAATCAATTATTTAATTACACACTTAGATATGGAACTGGTTTTTTATATATAGGAAACAAACAAGAAGACCAACTTGTTAATATATTCTGTTTGCATCCTGAGGATTTAGAACCAATAATGGACGAATCAACAGGAGAAATAAAAGAATGGACATATACCACCCAAGACGGTGATATAACAATACCTGATGAAGATTTATTAAGATTCCCATACGACCCAGACGTTGGTGAAGTATTTGGTTATTCATTTATTGGAAAATTAGTTCAAACATTACATTTATTATTAAATACAGAATTAAATCTCGCAGAAATCGTAGATAAATATGCAATACCAATTCTACAATGGTTAGTAGCAGTAGGAGACGATGAAGAAGTAGAAGACGACGAATTATACGGTATTGTACAATCATTACAAGAACAATTAGAATACTCAAACGATGTAGTAACTACTGATAGAATCCAGAGCGATGTAGTTGGATTTGCCCAATCACAGTATGATATGGTAAGTACATTACAAAGTCTTAAAGAATCATATGGTTTATTAACCTTCCCTATGGCAATTATTGGGGGAAAAGCTGACAATTTAAGTGCAATTAAAGTACAAGCATCACAATATGTAGGTGATTTACAAGATTTACAAATGTGTTTTTCCGACGAAATGGTAGAGCAAGTCGTAGAGCCATTTTTATCTTCAATGGGAAAAGAAGCAGGAATTGATTATTCAAATATTTATTTAATATTCCCAGTATTAACTACTGAATCTAATGCAGATACAGCTGTATGGTTATTCCCAGCTATCAGATACGGATTAATATCAAGAGAAGAGGGTAGAAGCCAACTTAAATTTAGAGGTAAAGCAGTTAGTATGGAAAATATTGATTTTATTGACCCAACTGCAAAATATTTACAAGAAACAACATTAGGACAACAAAATACTAATGAAAATAATGATGATGAACCTAAAGATAAGTCAGGAAGAAATGAGAATAGAGATAAGGACTAAGAATGACTTATAGAATTTATTTAATTATCATCAAAATCCTATTACATATAAGGAGTAAAAATAGTATGAAACCTGGAATATCAACTTACAAAAAAGCTTACGAAAAATGCGAAGAAGGATTAAGAGAAAAAGGAGAAGCAAGTTCCGCACAACTATTAGATTGGTTAATAGCTAATTACAATATTCATTCATTAAATATAACACCAAAAGGAATAACATATTATTTAAAAGGACAAGGATATGATAGATATAGGCACTATACAACCAAGCCGTATGTGTTTAAAAACAAAAAACTACCAAAAAACGAATAGTTATTTAAATATATTAGACAAAACAATTAGAAACAGCTTACATAAGAGTAGGCTAAATTTAGATAAAAGTGATTCGATGAAGCAGACTTTTTCACTAAATTCAAATTTCTCATTAAATACTAACCCAGATGGTAGTAAATCTATTGAAGGATTTGCTATACATGGGGGAGAAGACTTCATAGTAAATGGATTTTTTGAAGTGCCAGAGTCAGAGATGAGAAATTGTGCACAAACGCTCAAAGGAGCAAAATTACTTAAAGACCACGACTCAGACCACGTAGATTCTATTATAGGTCGAGTTAACCAAACTAAGAGCACATTTGATGAAGATGCTGATATGGCAGGTGTTCATTATAATGCTTCATTGGTGGTCGATGATACTAAATTAGCAGAAAAAATTGAAAAAGGACTTATCGATGCAACCTCTATAGGTTTTACATTCGAACCTGAATGTAGTATCTGTGGAAATCCTTTTTTTTCAGAAGAATGCACACATCACCCTTGGTTTGATGATATGCATTTTATTTGTAGGGATATGAACGTTCATGAGTTATCTTTAGTAACTTTTGGAGCTGACCCTAATGCTACTGTATCAGGCTCTTTTGATGCAAAAAGTCTAGAAGAATTAAAAGAGAAATTTGCTAAACAAAAGGAAGATTTTATCATGCAAAACGAAGATAACATGGTTGAAACTTTAAAAACTGAAAACCTCGAATTATCTCAAAAAGTGACAGATTTAGAAGCTGAATTAAAACAAAAAGAAGCTGATTTTAAATCTCAAGAAGATAATTTAAAAGTTGAACATAAAGAAGAAGTTTTAACTTTAAAACAAGAAAAGGACGCTTTACAGGCAAAAGTTGACGATATGACTGAAGAATTGTCTGTTTTTAGAGCTGAAGCAAAAGCACAAGCTGAACAAGAACTTGCAGCTAAAAAAGAAAAATTAGCTGAACTAGCTGAAAGATTTGGTGCTGAAGATTTATTAGAAGATGAAATGACCGAAGAACTTATTGACAAACAAATTGCTATGCTTGAAAGAGTAGCTGATAAAGTTGATACTAAAGAAACAGTTCCTCAGTTTAAAGCTAAACAAACACAACATCATGCTTCTAGTAAAGAAACAAAAGAACACGTAGCATTCTCTGGTGTAAGTAAATACTTTCCAAGTGCTAGGACAAGTCAAGAATAGGTGATTTAAATGGCAGATACAACAGGAAATGAATTTACAATAGTAGCAGCAGAAAGAATTGAAAAAGCTATTGAAAAAGTAGGTACAACAGCAGCTATTGATAACATTGGTAAAGCTTTAGAAATTACCGATACTGGTGTAAAATTAGCTACTGCAACTACTGCACCTGATAATTTTGTTGGTATCGTAAAAGCTGTATCAGGCGAAGCTGAAGCTGAGTTTGAAACTGCTAGAGTAATTGATGGTTTAATTACTGGTAGAGACCCTACACAAGTAGGTTATTATAACGGTAACGTACACGTACCTAAAGGTGCAAGTTTAACAGTTGAAAGAAATCGTATGACATATGTATTATGTAAAGACAGTTCCATTAAATTCGGTGATTTATTAACTACTGATGCAGATGGTAAATTTGCAAAAGCAGCTGCATATGATAAGGCTGTAGGAAGAGCATACTCTGACGCAGATTCCAATAATGTTGTTAGAGCATATATTAGAGGTATCTAAGGAGGAATAAAACATGGCTAAAGAATTAGGAGAATTTGCAGGTGGAGGAGTAGTTGTACACAATCAAAGGTTTGACCCTGAGCTTTCAGATGATGTAATCGAATATATTGAAACTCATTCTGACTTTAGGCAATTTGTAAGACCTGTTCAAACTCAAAGTTATGTAATCAACCTCCCACGTAAATGGCATGCTGGAATTGCTGTAGAAGTTGTTGAAGGTTCTGAAATACCAAAAGCAAGAGATGTATATGATGCAATTAGCATCAATTTACGTCAAAATGGTACTGGTATCAGAATGACTGATGAAGAACAAGATATGATGGGCTTCGACGACAATTACTTCCAAACAGAAGCAACTAGAGCATCTGAAAGATTATTGAAAAAAGAAAATGATGACATTGCAACTGTATTATTAGCAGGTGCATCATACAATTTAATCGCATCCAGTAACAATACATTAAAATTCGACGATATATTAACCGCTAAAACAGAAATGCTTGAAAATCCATACGGAGTCGACCCAGATTTAGTGTTGATGTCACATAGGTCATATGCTGATTTAGTAAGAGACCCAGAATTTAAAACATACTCACAATCTGGTATCTCTGGTGTTGTGCAAAGTGGTGATGTGGGGGCAATGATTGATGGAATGAGAATTATGATTATTCCTGAAGTCGGAGATAATGTATATCTTATTGATACATCAAAAGACCCAATTGTATTAGTACAAAAAGATGGAGTTAAAGTTGAATCTTACAGATTAAACGAAACTCGTGAAGACGTTTTAGATTTAACCATATACGAAAAACCAGCAGTTTTACGTCCAGACGCTATTACAAAAATTACAATCCAAAGGAACGACGCATTGAAACAAAGAGTCTTCCCAGCAGGATGGGATCCATTAGATGGCTATGTAGAGCGTCCATAGGTCTTTAATTAATTAAATCATTAATTATATATATTAATATCTACATAATAGTATTATGACTTGCGGAATTTATCTTATCGAAAACAAAAAGACTGGACAAAAATATATAGGACAGTCATACAATATCGAACGAAGATGGAGAGAACACCTCCGCTGTAAAGATAGAAAAAGGTCTTATATCGACAACGCTATACACAAACATGGTAATGAAAAATTCACTCTAAGTATTATTTGTGAATTAGAAAAAGATGATGATTTACTCAATGAAATGGAAAAATATTACATCTGGAAATTTAATACCTATGAAGACAAAAATCATTATAATCTCACCCCAGGTGGAGATTTTAGTCCAATGAAATTACCAGGAATGGCAGCAAAAATATCTAAAAAGCTCAAAGGTAGAGAATTCTCAGAAGAACATAGAAAAAATATATCTGAAGCCCAAAAGGGTAAAAAAATATCAGAAAAAACAAAAAATAAAATATCAAAAGCAACTTCTGGTGAAAATAATCCTATGTTTGGTCGTCATCATACGGAATCAGCAAGATTTAAAATGTCTTGTCGAAGGAATTCTACAGGATATTATAGGGTGTATAAATATATGGATAAAAAATGTAAACAGGGTTTCAGATGGAGATATAGCTATTATGATGAAAATCATAAGCAAGTAGCAATATCATCTGTAGATATTAATAAATTAGAAGAAAAAGTAAAATCCAAGGGACTTCCTTGGTACAAATTAAAAGATTAAAAACGAGGTAATAATATGGCAGCAAGAAAAACTACAACAAAAGAAAAAACTTCCAAACAAACTTCCAAAAAGGATAAAAAGATTCAAATCACTTATAATCCAAAATTTAGTGCGTCTCAAAAGAAATCAATTAATTTAAAACAACCAAAAACAGTAGCAGTCGGTGATAGCCTCAGGACAGAGTACGAGGCTAAAATAGAGGGACTTCCAATGGTATTGACCCTCGAAGCAGGTGAAGTATTCGAAGTGACAGAAGAACAATTTAAACAATTGTTTGAAATGGGCTTTATAGATACACCTGAAGATATTGAAGAAAGAGAACGTCAAAGAATGATGGTCAATAATCAAGCAGGTGCAAATCCAAGAGAATTCATCGTCGCTAAAAGTAGAGCAAACCTCTACGAAGATAATTTCATATTAGTAGAATAGATAGTATGATAATAGACCCTACATACATAAAAACCGTCTTAAAAGCCGAAGAAGTAGATAATCAAGTAATTAATTACTTAATTAAACATTTCTTCAATTATGTATGTACAGAAGTAAAATTAGATACTACTCTAGAAGAAGAAGAAATACTCACAACAGAAAACCCAAGCCCAATAATCCCAAACATCCTGGAAGACGACTTAACACTCTTCCAGGAAACACTTATCTACGGAATAGCATGCGACTTAATAGAAACCGAACAAATAAGTGAAACTAACTCTCAAATAATAGAAAAATATACAAACGAAGTAGAAAATCCTACATACTGCACTATTTTTGAATATTGTCTACAAACACTAAATGCGTACCTAAACTCGGTGTCAGAAGTTGACTACATAAGAACTTTATTTAGTTTAGACCCAAACAGAATAAGCAATGACGAATTAGCATTCTTAATACAACACTATACGAATTATCTGATTAGCTATCTACCAGAAGACCAAGAGATAGATACCGAATCACCATTGTTCAAACAAGCCTTGTATACACAAATTGCATGTCATATATATAAAATACATCCATTAGATATTATCAGTCCAAAGTCATATAAAGTAGATGAGGTAAGACAAACATTTGTATTAGACTTCGATAAAAACAAAAATACATGGTGCGACATTGCAAATGAAGACTTCGCCAACCTCAAAAAGAAATTTTATGGATTATATGGATTATATGCATATAATAGACCTGGAGCAAGAACTAAATATGGTTACTATGGTCCAGGAGGTAATAGATGAGTTACTATACATTACAACGTATATTAAAACGCCCAAACGAACAATATTTTTTACAAAAAAAGATAACATACCAAAAAGAACACCACCAAATCAAAGATGAAGTCGGTAATATTATCAAAAAAGATGAAGTCGGTAATATATCAGAAGAATGGGAAGATATACAAGAATTACATGGCGTAATACAACATAGACAAGACGATAACGCTGATGTACAAGGACGTGAATCTACATTAACATATCATGGAATATTTACACCAGACTTTGACTTAGAAACAGATAAGCTTAGTAATTATCGAGTAAAATTTGTTAGACCATATGAAACATTATATCTTTACATAAAAGAATACGATGCTAATAATTATTTAGGTCAGAATCAACATCATATAACGTTGGTAATGGATGCAGATAAAAAATATTTCGGTAGACAAAAATGAGTTTCAAAGCAAATTGGACCGTATCAGGAACAACAATTGAAAATAGTGTAAATGCACTTACAAAATCAGTTGCACAAATTACTGACGGTAATGCTCTTAAAAAATATGAAGCTCACTTAAATAAAAGCCTTAGAGAAAATATCCAAAACAATATGCGTAGAGCAGGAATCGGTGATAAAAACTTCGATGAAGCATTTTTCCTACGTATAACAAATGGGAATATCATTTTTACTAACACAAACCCTCTCATTACGCAAAGATATGAATATGGGTATTATGATAATAATAGAAATGATGACGAATATTATGATGAGGCTTATATGGTCGAAACCAGTCCAAGATATTTTATTCGACCAGCAATTGAAGAAACACTTCAAGAAGTCGGCATTTTAATAAATCAAGAATTAAAAGAACAATATCTGCAATATCGCAGACAAACCAATGGGGATGATATCTTATGAAGGATAAAAATGAGTTAATTTATCGAGTACGTCAAATTATTGGTGACGAAAAAGAAGACGGCTTTTATACACCAGTAAAATTTAGGGACGAAATTATTGATGTACCTAATTACTTATTCAAAGATGGACCCTCCAAATATCCTGAAATCCGTATTTCACCGTTCTTATCAGATAAGCCAAAATCACATCCTATAAGAATTACTACACATGGACAGCAGATAAAACGTAGGTTTTATAATGCATTATTCCAAGTAGATATATATGCAACTAATATAGTTGAAATAAATAATATCTACAGTGCGGTAAGCCGTAGAATTGATTTGTTTTATGATATAGACACAGTAATATATGGATATGATAAACATTTTAAATTAATTGACGAGGAAAGAAATATTTATCATCACAAAGGATACAACATTAATACTTATAAAATTATCAGTGTATATTTTGGCAATATTCCTTTGCAAAGAGTTTTTGATAAGGAAGGATTGCTTAAAAGAGACACGTATTATATAGACGAAACAGGTTTATATATAAACACTTTATTTAATATAAAAATGGTTCAGATAAATACAGTATTAAATGGTTTAACTTTCCCTGATGGTGAAACTGCCAATAAAAAAGGCATTATAAAGACACGTAAACTAAATAAGAGAAGTTTAAGTGAATTGGAAAAAAACAATGTAGAAAGAATATCATTTGAACTTGGTATATTCTACATGATAGACAAAGAACGAAACGTTGGTCCAACAGCAACAGATATAATTGTTGAAAGTGATTAAAATGGCAGAAAAGAAAAAAGACACCAAAAAAACTGATGCTAAAAAAATATCTATAAGAGCACAAGCTAACACACAAGCAAAAGCACCAGTTAAACAAGAAGATGTATACCCTGCAATTAATCTTGCACAAATGTACGGTGTTTCTGAGTTTGCTTTTTTTATGATAAAAAAAGCTAAAAACATCGACGAAGGCACATTAATTACAATGGATGCATTTAAACAATACTATAATGAAGTTGTAGAAGGTAGATAAAATGGTAGTAGGTAAACCATATATACATTTTAAAGTAAATAACGAACCTATTGAAGAAGTAGTTGACTATAACTACACATGGGCAACAATTGTAGAAGCATCAAAAGGTCCAATCAATACCCCAGTTTATGTTGAAGATGCAACACAAGCATATTCAATCTTTGGAGTAGATATGAACCCATACTTTGCTCAAAATCCAAAATCATTAATTATTGTTAGAGCAGCTGCATCAAGTGACACTAATATACCACAGAAAGGTAAATATTCTTTTAACACACAAGAACCAATTACTATATATAAAGCGTTACAAGATGAAATTACCCTCACAAATAAAGAGAGTTATATAGATTCAGGTTCTACAAAATGGAAAGATGTTAAATATACATTTAAATTATTCTATACTGTTGATGATGAAGATAATCATATACCAGTAATTGAACACAGAGACTCTAACGGAGTATTAATACCAGAATCATATATCGACGCATGGCACAATGATGGTAGAATTGTTACAGAAGAAGATGTAGCAGCTGACGCATCAAAACCAGAAGCATCAGCATTCAACCCAGAAGAAGCAGATGCTACCAAACGTTATCCAATCAAAGAAGGATTAACTAAAAAATCTACAATTTACAATAAAAATCAAGTAAAAGAATTCTTAACACCAGTAAAATTCGTTATTCCAGCTGGAGAACCACTCTTTGAAATTGAATCACAATATGAGGGTGTTTATGATATATCAATTAGTTGTTCAAAAGCTTTAGTTGGTGACGGATACAGAATTTTAGTTAATAATAAATCAGCTAATAATTCATCACTTATTCCTAATGGATTTGATGTACATAAAATTGTAAATCGTATAAATGATACTGCTACAGATGTTGTTGCAAAAAGCACAACAGCAGGAGATGTAATTACAGCTGCAATGCACGCATACCCAACAGCAGTAGAAACCAAAGCAGTTACAGGACACAACCCACTCATTACATCACCAATAGTTGCAGATTCATATATCTTAACATCTAAAAATACATCAAATGGAACAATTAGTTACTTAACACTCCAAGACCTTGCAGCAATTCAAAATTATACTAATGGAGTAACTTCAGTTGCACCTACTGTAGAACAACTTGACTATGCAATTAATCTTGTATCAGCAGGAGAACAATCATTAGTAGGTGGAAACAGAGGAGAATGGGATGTTCTTAAGAATAGAATCTCAAATCAATATCAAGCAGAAGCTCACAGAAATGCTTTAAAAACACTCCGTAGAATTAGACTTGCAGGAATCTTTTGTATGTACGGAGAAGAAGCAATTCAATATGAATACTTACAGCATGGTATGAATGATTTAGAACCAGAAAAAGGAATGAACAACAATGAAACCTGTAAATGGAGAACAATCCTTTTAGGTGCTAATGAAGAAAACAGAAGTGATATTAATTCCTTAATGGCAAAAGCAAAAAGTATGAATAATGAATATGTATTATTCTTAGGACAAGGATTAATCGATACTGGCTTTACTGGTATTGGGGCTACTTTAACACCACAACAAAAACAGGCTTATGGTATTGTAAGTGACCACCATTTATTACCATATGAATGTACACAATATATTGCTGGTTTACGTAGTAAATTATTCTACGGAGAATCAATCTTTGGTGGACAAGGTAGAAAACGTATTAGAAGTGTTGGTGATTTAGATATTGCACCAATTACATCATATGAAACAGAATATATCTGGGACCCTAACACTTATACTAGATTAAATGAAGCTGGTGTATTGACATTCACAGAAGATTATGGTAATATTACATTAACAGATGGTGTAACCACAGTACAAACTGGAGCAGAAGAAAATGAAGAAGGTGTAATGAACATCTTAAAATATGCAGAAAATGCAATATATGATGTATGTTTACCTTACATTGGAAGGAATATTGATGTAGACTTAGAAAATAGCATTACAACTGCAATTGAAAAAGTTCTTGAACAAATGAAAACAACTGACCAAACATTAATTGATACAGAAGAGTATCCAGCATATAATGTGTCAGTATCGTTAAACTCAAGAAAGAATCAATTATTAGGTAGAATATTCGTATACGTACAAATCTGCCCTGTACACGCAGTTAGACAAATTGAAGTAGAAATGACAGTACAATAGGTGATATGAATGCCACATGCATATAATAGTACAGATGCGATAAATAATTTCAAATTTTTTGAAACTGGATATATCTTAATTGATGAAAACAGATACGATGTCGAAGAAATCTCTATTAACACCTCACGTGATATGACACCATATCATGTCGCTGCTCAAAGAGACCCAATCGACCAAAGACCAGGTAAAAATAAAATCGAATTTTCTATGAAAAGAGCATTTTCTGATGCAACATTATCACATTTATATGATAAATGTTGTAAATTTGATTTAGTCCTTGTAAATAATGACGACCCTGATAATCCACAAAGATTAGTAATGCTTACTGATTGTAGATTAACACAAGATAATATTGGTCCTATTAATGGTTCTGATGTCGTATCACAAGATTTACAAGGTGTAGCCGCTAAAAGAATCTGGAGAATGTGTGATATTAGAAACGCACTTGAAAAACATTGTACCAGACAATGTCCAGATGGCACAAGCTTAACACAAGAAAAAATAGAAGATGCTACGTATAATACTGCTACTAAAATAGCATCAAAAGTAACAGACCCAATCAACTTCTACAAAGCATTGTAATTAAGCAATCGCTTAATTACATAATTTCTTTTTTTAATAATTAAATAAACAATTACCTCAAACTCTTTTTAAATACTTTCGATACCAAACCATAACCTATATAAAATATAACCCTGAGGTAATAAAAATGAGTCAAACAAAAAAAGTCATAGGAGCCGAAACTCCACAAAGCCAAGATAAAGGCGTAGAAGAAATTAATGCAACTAACAGTGAAGATTTAATCGCACAACTGCAAGCAGATTCAAAGAAAAAACAAACATCACACAAAAAGAAAAAAATTGAAGAATATAAAGCAGTTCAAGCAACAAGAGAAGCATTATTTTCAAGACTAGGCAAAACCATTAATGTACCAGTTATTATGGACGAAGAAGAAGTAATGGTATTTAAGATTAAAAGACTATCTGAAGCAGAAAATTCAGATATATTAGACAGGTCATTAGCAATCAAAAGCCTAGATGAAATGACTCCAGAAGAGTTAGAAGAATCAAATAATTATAATTATAGATTACTAGAAAAAGTAGTTGTAGAACCAAAACTAACACAAGATGAATGGAGAAGCCAAGTAGACACAGCATTAGTACAAAAATTAGTAGAACAAATAATGAAAGTACTAACAAACATCGACGATACCCAAATCTTCGATGAATTTCAAAACTAGTATAGAAAATTCACCACAACTACAATTAGACTTTCTAATCTGTGAATTTCTGCATAAGACACCAGCAGAAGTAAGAGAATTAGAAAAAGAAGGATTATTAACCTTTGAACAAAAAATATTTATACAAGCAGGAATGGTCTGGAAAATGCAACAAAATCCAGGATGTCCATTCTTCGGATAATACTCATTTCGCTACTTTAGGAGAGATAACTAATTATAGTTACTCTCCTTTTTTTTTAGAAAAATCCCATAGGAATTGAATAAAATGGCACAATTGGAAACAATTAATACCCCACAAGATTACGTAAACTACACCTTTAATGTCGAAGCCAGAGGTATAGCAGAAGTTTCTGGAGAATTAATGGGGCTATCTAATACAGTAAATAGTTTGCTAGGATTAGTAGCTTTTAAAACATCTGAATTTTTAACACATACAGAAACAATGGCTATAGGAACAGGAGTAGCTATTAGTGCAATGTTTACATCTGCTACACAAGACGCAATAAGATTTCAACAACAAATCGCTAACGTAAAAGCTATTGGAGGAGAATCTGTAGACGCACAACAAATAGGTAATGCTGCAATGGAATATTCCAATAAATTTGGTATGGCTACAGCAAGCATGACTGAAGGATTAGAAGCGTTAGCAAGAGCAGGTATTACAACAACAAGCGTAATGAAAGGGGTATTGGAAGAAGGTGTCAAATTATCAAAATTAGAAGGAATGGATTTAGAGGATTCTATTAACGATTTAATATCCACTACAAATTTACTATCAACTGAAGATGTTGATATGAACGCACCTGAATATGCAGAAATGCTAAAAACAATGAACCAACAGATTGTATCAACATCAGAGTCAGCACCAATCAATGCACAAAACATTATACAATCATTACAACATGTAGGAGGGTACGCTTCTGCATCAGGAATGGACCAAGAGGATTTATTTGCTGTAATTGCTCAATTAGGTGCACGTGGTACAAAAGGAGAAATGGCAGGTACAGCACTAAGAGCATTTATTGCAGCTGGGCAAAAAGACACAGCACAAAGAGCGTTAGCAAGAATTGGACTTAATGTTACAGATTTATGGGATAAAGATGGACAAACTATGTTATCTATTTCTGAAATGAAAGATGTATTAGATGATGCATTAGAAGCACATGGATATTCAAAACAAGAAAAATTAGAATTTTATAGTGATTTTGCAGGATATAAGCAAGCTAACCAAATCATGAAAATTGATACATCTGAAGTAGCAAAATATAAAGAATCAATTGCAAACGCTTGGGATTTAGGAACAAAATTAAATACAATATTAGGGACAGTCAAAGGTAATTTAGATAGAATCTGGCAAATTGCTACAAATTTCATGACTAAAGTAGGAAGTAAATTACTAACTATAATGGGAGCAATATTGACTCCAATCAGGATAGCATTAGAATTGTTTACTAAAATACCATTTGCTGATACAGCTACGTCAGCTGTAATGCTATTTGTTGGATTTAGAACTGGTTTAATGTTATTTAATAAACTTGTACCTGCCTTAGGCGGATTTATGTCAGGATTAAAAAATATCAAAAAAGAAAGTTTTAGTTTTAACCAAATATGGAAAGATACTAAAAAAGAAATAACATTAACAAAAGAAATTTTTGATAATATTACTGACCAACAAAGTTTAACAAAAATACACTTAAGAGAGCGTGGATTAGCAGCTAAGGATAAATTCGATGTAGAAACACAAATTGCAGCACAAATGTATATGGGGTCAGAGGAATACGAGGAAACTGGATTAGAATGGAAAGAGTTACCTGATGCAGTACAAAATGCTTTAGTTGCACAATTTAAAACTACTGATGCTTTTAGTGAAAATTATAAATTATATCTCGAAAAAACTAATGAATTTGTTAATAATGCAACAAAAAACCCTATTGAAATAGAAAATTTTAAAAAAACAGACAAATTAACATCTATAAATAATTATGTAAAATATATATTTAATTTATTTAAAGATAAATTTGAAAAAGACGACAGAACAAAACAAGGCAAAGGTGGAAATGCAGGTATTGGAAGCTCTGGTTCTGGCAGTGGAAGTAGCTCTGGTTCTGGCAGTGGAAGTACGTCTGGGTCTAGCTCCAGTAATGGAGGTAGTAGAGGTTCTGTTACAATTAAATCACCTGATGAAAGGATAGAGGAATATAAAAAGATTGGTCAACGTATTCAATCACAAGCAAGTGATTATGGTGATTATTTATGGGAAAGTGCTATACCAGAATTAAGAAATCCTGTTGAATCATTTGATATACAATCACTTATAGATACAAGAGATAAAATTATTGAAGATATAAATAAGAAAATGAATAATTATAGTACTTTTAGTCCTAATGATTTAAATAATATGGGGATTGAAAGGCTTAAAAAATCTCTTACTAGAGATGCAATGACAAATTTTGGTATAGCATTTTCAACATATTCTAACACCTCTGATATACGTCATATATTAAGTACAGGACAGTACAGAAAAGGCTCATCAAAAATTAGCGGTGCTCAAATTAATGCTATTGCTGAAGAGTTAGGAATGGATATAACAGCACCTGAACGATTAAATGAAGAAGGTCGTGAAAATTTAATGCTCACATTGTCACATTACTATAGAACTAAATATAGTAATGACCAATCTGTTTTAAATAATATATCCAATAGGACACAAAAAATATGGCATGACGAGCAAATAAATAAAAAAGATGTATCATTATTCCCAACGAATACTTTAATGAAACATTCAGATACTGCTAATCAGATACAATCTTTATTAGGTGTTCAATCTATTAAAGGTATACAGGATTATTTTAAAAATAATAAAAATGATGCAGATTATAATGACAATCTTAATAAAACTGTTAAAATTATGTCAGAAAACTCTGATTTAGTTGATGATTTAGTTAATGCTGAAATTAAATACATGTATGAGAATCTTGTAAGAGTGCAAAATAGTATTAATAATATTAAAAAACAATCTCATGCTAATATACCTAAAGGAGATAGGTTGTTTGGGCATGGTATGCACGACACTGAAAGAGGTATGGCATATGATGCAGCTGTATATCTAATGAAAGCACACAATAAAAGAGTTATAGAACCTGAGGCTTTTTTTGGTTTAATTAGGTCAGTGAACGGAGATGTTGCGGCTAACAATGTTGAAGCTTTTTTAAGAAGAAATGTTCGTCGTGATGATTTTATTAAGAAAAATGGTAATTTTAAACTTAGAGCATTAAGAGATGCAATGGTCAAAGGTAGTGAAAATTTACTAGAAACACATGATTATTCAAAAGAATATGGAATAGAACAGCTGGTTTCACCAAGACAAATTTTTGATTTAATGCAAATAAAACCAGAAATTTCTAATGAATTAACAGAAAGATTAAAATCATACATTGATATCAGACTAGGTGAAAAACCAACACAAGAATATTTTGAAAATAAAGGATGGATGGATGATATGTTCATACCTATTCCATATGAGTATACATGGCTGTTAGGTGATGATACCGCTAATGGACTTATAGACTACTTAAGTGGTAATAATGAATATAAACATGGACGCAGACCAACAACACTTAATAGTGCTTTAAAAATATGGGATAAACTTGGACCAGAAGCAATATTGAATTCTAATTTCCCATATTTATATGATGATGATTTAAAACCAACTGTAGATAATTCATTTGAAAGAATGATGTTAGGGCTTACTTATATAACACTAGATGATAGGGTAGAAAACGAAGATGCAGTTGGTGAAAGGTCGTACAGGGCAGGAATACATTTAAATAAAGATAGTACACGTTATTATGGTGTTGAACAAACTTTAAACACATTAATTCATGAATTTACACATATGGCATTACAACAAGATTACCGTCAAAGCGTTCCAAGGACAGACCCATTATTTTTACCTATGTTTGCAGACCCAGAAGCAGCTATATACAATTATAACCCATATTATCCATATTTAGCTGATGAATTTGAAACTAATTGGGTAGCATCTCAAGTTTTTAAATCAACAGGAATAGAACAAATACCTATGGTACAAGACAGAGTTAAAGGATTTTATCATTTAACAGATAAAAATGGATATGCTGACAATCTTCAATGGGAATTATATGATGAATGGATAAAAGTAATAAGCGAAAATATTGATAAATTTATTGACATTGGAGAAGCATTTGATAAAAAATATTCATCATTAAATCCAGAAGAAATATCTCAAAAATGGGATACATTACGTAATCAAATTAACAATACACAATCAGTAGCCAATGATGAAGCTTCGCATAAACGTCAAGAAGAAATTGCTAACCTACGTAAACAAATAGCCAACCAAGAAGCATTATGGGCTAAACAAGGAGAGCAATATGCTCAAGAAAGAGTTAAACAACAAAGAGAATTACGTGAAAAACAACAAAAAGTATATCAAGAAGAAAGAAAAAGGATAGAAGAACAGCAAAAACAACAAGCAGAACAATATGAGCAATCACGTGAAAAAGAAAAAACTAAATTAGAAAAAAAATGGAATATACGTAAAAAAGAAAATGAACCATCATTATTGGATAAAACAAAGAGTCTCATTAAAACAGCTTTAAACGGAGATACTTATTACTTTGCTGGCGAAGAAAAATTCTATCATAAGCAAACTCCATTCCAGAAAAAATTACAAGAAAAAGGACTTTGGGCGGCTGATAAAACAGCAAGTTATGTTAATAGTGGTTTCAATAAATTATCTAATTTTAATGATAAATATTATGATGAGAATAAGAAAGAGCAAACAAGTAAAAGATTTTCACAAACAAAAGAGTCAATAAATAGTGCATTAAGCTCAATGAGGCATTTTAATGAAGGTCTTGAAAGGGCGGCTACAATATTCCCTCCATTAACTGTAGCAGTAAACGCTTTAAATATAGCTATTGCAATAGGTGAAGGCATAACTAAAGCATTAACTGTAGCTGAAACATTATTAAATCCTGCAAAAACTTATGAAACATTGATTAATTTACCACTAATTACCTCAGAACAAGCATTAATATTATCAAGAACATTAGAAACTGCTACAATATGGGCTACAGATGCAGCTATCGCTGCATTAGAAGTTCTTTTATCAGGTCCAGTATTAATTGCTATCGCTGCTGTGGTTTCAGCTATTATGGCAGTTAAATTTTGGGAAAATAAACATGCAGAATCACTTAAAGAATCACAAAAAGCATTACAAGAATCAACAGCCAAAAATAATGTAGCTTTATCACAATATAAAGATATGAAAAAAGCTCGTGAAGCGGAAACCGATTCTATTAAAAAGCAACAAAAAGCACGTAAAGAAGCTATAGCTTTGTATAGATTAGAAGCTGCTCGTATAGAAAAACAAAAAGCAGTTCAAGAAAATGCTAAATTAAAAAACGATTCAGTATGGGGAGAATATGGATTTAGAGCTAATTTACAAAAAATGGGATGGATAGAATCTATATTTGCTGCTGGTATTCCATTTTTAGGTACAATTATGAAAAGTTTATCTGGAGACTTTGAATCACAATATGAAAATTATGACGGAACGACCAAAAATGTACGTCAAATAAAAGAAGCAACATTAGGTAATTTTTTCGCTACATCAGAACAAAGACAAGTAGCTTCAGTATATGATAAAAATTCAATGTTTTTTGCTACAGTCGAAGCATATAGTGAACCACTACAAGCATTATATGATAAAGAAAGTCAATTAATTGAACAATATGGTTCAATCGACTTAGCTCGTGGAACTAAAGAATTTGAAGATGCTGTACAGGAGTTCGCTGACGCAACAGGTCTTAATGGTGAAACTGCTGGGAAAATGCTTGATTGGTTAGAAACAGAAAATCGTGTTAATCAGGCTACTCAAGCAATGAAAGCTCAAGTTAATGTTATTACAGCTAGAGCTGATGCTAAAGCATTATCAGCCGATATAGAAGACACTTCATTCTTAGATGATAATCACACTCTTGAACAGGCTATGATAATGGCTCAAGCACAAGATATATATCAAGAAGCATATGATTATATGTGGTGGGAAAAATTCCAAGCTGATTTATTCGGTATTTTATGGACTATTTTAGACCATATGGCTTTTTGGGATATGACTGACAACGCAACTAAATATTGGAAAAAATCTGAAGCTTATGAAGAAGGAATGAAAGAGCTTGCAGAATTAGGTGTTCGTGGTGTATCTGATATTGGTAATGAAATGGCTGAAAATGCTGACAGACGTAATTATGGAACTGGTGTGAGTTATTATAATGACACTCCTTTTGGTGCGGCAGTAGAGTCAGCAGAGATAATGGAAGCTGAATACTCACAACAAATGGCACTTGAAAGACGTTATACAATGGATGAAACACAAAAATTCCAAGAAGAATTAAATGAGGGAATGATGCAAACAGGTCAAAGCGGAGTTGAAGGATTCAAAACAGGATTAGACCAACATTCACCTGGGGCTATTAGTCGTAGTATGGGCGATGAGATGATTTACACTCAAGAGGCTATACAAGAAAACTATGATATATTGATGTTAGAGTCACATAAAATTGGAGAAGATAGTGTTATTAGTTTTAAAGACGGATTAGGACAAGACCCAGAAGGCAATATTAGTAAAAGTGTTAATGATGAAATGCTGTATACACAAGAGGCACTTGAAAACAATAGAGAGCCCATTAAAGACCTATCTTATGATATTGGGTATGAGTCTGGAGAACAATATGGTCAAGGTTTTATGGATGGACTTAAATCATTATATGAACAAATATCTACTCCAGAAGCATTAACACAATCATTAGAAGATAGAATACTTGTTAGACAGGGTTATGGTGTTCCAGAAGGAGCTAATCCAAACGACCCAGAAGTACAATCACAACAAGCCGAAAGAAGAGCTGAAACAGAATCTAAGTTATTTGCACGTAGTGGTATAGGTTCAGAACTTGTTAGTGTTGGGAAAAAAGAAGGAAAAGCAGCATTGAGAGTTATGGGAAAAGAAGGGGTTAAATGGCAAAACGCAAGTGTTATAGGTAGAGTTGTCAACTCAGCAGAAATAGCTGCATCAGATGGATTAGGAGCTGGAGTAAAAGCTTTATTTGCTCCTAAAAATGCATCTAATGTTCCTACTGGAAAAGTTGCAGGTACTGTTGATGACGCATTAAAAGGCATTGGCAAATATGGAGCAAAAGGTTTAGAAAAATTAGGTGTAGATACATCAACAGGTATTGGAGGTAAAGTGGTAAATTGGGTTGCTCGTAATTTTGGTGATGACGCCGCAAAAGGACTTACAAAATTAGGGGGAAAAGCAGCCAAAGCACTACCATTCCTTGGTACAGGTATAACAGCTGCATTTTCAATAGCCGAGCATAATCCTTTTGAAAAACATTATAATGAAGATGGTAGTGAAAAACGTGCTTTTCAGTCAACTGGAGAAGTAGCTGGTGCAATAGCTGGCTCTTTCGCTTCTGACGTAATTGGTGTGGCAGCAGGTCCAGTAGCAGGTATGCTAGCAGGTTTTGTATTAGAACCAATAGGTGAAGCTATCGGAGGTACTATAGGTTGGTTAACTGATGAAGTTGTTAATACTAAATTTACAGATGCATGGGCTGGTTTTAATGATGCATTAGGTGGTATTCCTAATCAAATAGTAGGTTTTATAGACCAATCACCAATTGGACAAGCAGGTCACTTTATATTTGACCAATTAGATAATTTAACAGGCGGTTGGTTAGGCGAAACATGGGATAAAGTACAAAATAGTTCAATAATGGAATTGCCAGGTGTAATAGGCGAACAGCTTTGGAATGGAGCTACAGGTTTATGGACTTCATTAACAGGTGGTGAAGATAATAATAAACCAGTTGGTGGAGCACTTGGGGTTACACCTATTGGTATGGGTATTAATGCTGCTGCTGGTATTGGAGAATGGTTATTTGGTGGAAATGAAAAAAATGACCCATATAAAAGTATAGAAAAAGCTACTGGTCAAAAAATGCCGAAAGTTGGAAGTCAATCTAAAAATACTATTATTATTAAGAATATTAATATTAATACCGAAGATGACCCTGAAAAAATTAAATCAGCATTTATGAATTTAATAATTGAATTACAAGAACAAGTTAATCCAAGACAAGTATCAAGAACAGTTGGAGAACCACCACAAGCTCAATCATCAAATACTAATGAGAATAATGAAGGAGAAGATGCAAATCAAAATCAAGCAGAAGGTTCAGACAACGATTCTACTAATCCAACAATATAGGAGTAAATAAAAATGACTAATAATTATGGTGAAAACGTAGATAATAACACCAGCACATCAACATCTAGTGGTAATGGGTATCAGTCTATTCAACCTAATACCGTAGAAGATGACGCAGAATTGCAAGATGCTTTACAAGGAGACAATATAGGTAATGAAGATGATAGATTATTGAATTTAAATGCTACTGAATGGGGTGGTATGGAGAGCGGAGCGATTAAGCATGATTCTACACAAAATTCTAATTGGCTTGATACTACTCCATCTCAATATAAACAATTAGCATCTGCATGGAGTGACCAACAAGGTATGCTTAAAATAACGCCTAAACAGCAAAGACAAAAATTTACATACTCTACAGTTGCATACATTGCATCTGACCAACGTGAACCTAAAACACAAATATTTCCTATATCTGATGTTAATGTAGTACCTCATCAAATTACTTTTGATTTTTACGATACAACAGAGGGACGTGTAGGTGTATCTAATGCTGTAGAAAAACATATGGTTGTTGAATGTGATGTATATTTAACTGATTTAATTTATCAATGGTGGAATCATGGTCAAGATAATGCAAATGATTTTACAAGATTAGGATGGTCAATTGCATTAAAAAAACAATTTTGGGCGGCTATTGAAGGAGGAAATTATAGTCAAACATTAGCAGCTTTACAAGATATAGAATCAACTAAAGAATTTAGTGATTTTAGAAATACATTTTTGCAACAACATTTAGGTTGGGTATGCATGTTTTCGAGTCATACTTTTGGTGTATTTCAAGGAGTATTAACAGATGTATCGTATACTATTTCAAGTGGAGAAACTTTTGCTAAATGGCATTTAAAATTTGAAGAGGCTATATTTTTAAAAGACGCATATAGCACTACAGGGCAAAAGCAAGAAGTTAGTGCTGATAGTAGTGAAACAGATTCTGGTAACGCATCTGACACTGAAGATATTGATACATCAACTCAGTAGGTGAATATATATGATAAATCGAGGCTTAAGTAAAACATCAGCATATGTGTTCAACGCCGACACAGGAATGCTAGAAAAAAAAGACCCACAAACAATCGAATCATTAAGTAAACAATTAAATCAATCAATAAATAATTTAGAAGATATTCCAGCAAACAAAACAGAAGACATAGAACCAAACAACAATATAGTCGTAATAACCGCAGACGACAACCTCATACACAACTACTTCTACGACTTAGACGTATCATGGGACTCATCAAACTGCCTATCCACAGCAATCATTAAAATGCCAAAAATGAACACAGAAAACACCAACTACTGGGCAACTTACCAAGGACAACTAACAATATACATAGGACACAACTTTACATTTGATTACGTCAACAATAACAAATTCTCCAATGAGCAAGACGCTGCAAATTCGCTATCCAAATACTGGGATAACTCAAATATCAAACCATTCTTTAGAGGAGAAGTAGCAAGAATAAAAGAATTCCAAAGCGAAATAACAATATATGTAGACAGCATAGGCAGAAGATTCCAACAGAAAATACCAGAAGAATTCAGACAATCATACATATATAATCAGAACGTTAGAGATGCGTTCCAAGCAATATGTGAATTTTTAGGCGTACAGCATATTTGCCCACCGCAAACAGTTACAGATAACGGAGAAACAACTGAAGAAGCAGAAGAAGACGGAGGGAAAAGCGATGCAGATACAAAAGTACAACAAGAGCAACAAATATCATCACAAGTAAGAAATATAGTACAATCAGATACTGATAATGAGAATAGCGACGATGAAGATAGTGAAGAAAATACCGATGATGCCAATCTAACAAATAATGAAGAAATTACCAAACCAATGGACGGATATGGTAATGTTAATTTTGACGCTAACGGTAGCATAGTCTATGGCTCAAAAGTTATCGAAACCAGTCCAGATATGGCTGAAACGTTATTAGCAATGGAAGAAAATCCATTAGAAAAATATATTGAAGATGAAACTGGAATAATAGAAAAAGTAAAAGCATTTTTAGACGGTGATATGTTTGAAGAATTACACAATAAAGTAATGAACTATGATGCAATTACTATTGAACCAAAATCTGCTAGTAGTTCATCCGCTTCAAGTACTGGAACCGATACAACAAGCACTAGCGATACAGATTCTAACTCTGAAGAAGAATCTGATTCAGAATCTTCTAATAGGTCTAATAATTCCAATAAATCTAATAAGTCAAATAAAAAAAAATCATCTCCAAAAAATGGGTGGCATAATGGTCAGCTTTATAAAAATGGAAAAATATATTTATCTCCAAACTATATTTGGGGGCTAAGTTCACAACAGGCTATACAAAAACTTAAAACTGGGAAAAATACTTATACCACAGATACTATAAAAAGGCTTAGAAGAAGAGCGGTAGGTCTTAGATGGTAACAGAGGGATAAAATGCCAGACGATTCAACAAATAATCAAACAAATAATTCATCAAATAATTCATCAAATAATTCATCAAACGACTCATCTAACAATCAAAGTGGAGGAGGACAAGTAGTCATTGGATGCGACCACAACAATGGAGAAGACGCAGCCTATCAAGATGGAGTAGCAAAAGTATTAGAAAACGGTGGATATCAAGTAGAAAAATTACCTATAGGACCGAATCATTTTGCTTCATATTCATATAGTTCAAACGCAGAAGGTAAAAAGGGCGTTTTTATAATTGCAGCAGGACTTACTTCTATTGTAGACTTATATTATGGTAATACAAACTTTGATTTTGCCGTATTCGGAGTGAGACAACATCTTAATGGAATAGATAGTCAAGAAGATATGAATACAAAACCTATTAGCCCTGATAGACATGGAGATTGCTTACCTGCTGCAAATTGTCAAAAATTAGCTGGTAAAACCTATAAAGAAATTAACGAAATTACAAAAGATAAATGTGTAACTGTTACAGGTGGAAATCCAGAAGAATTAGGTCAAAATATTTTAGCAGCATTAGGAGGCGGTACTGTTGGAGGAGGCAGTACTGGCTCTGGTGGTGCGGCTCAAATTAAAGATAAAACTTTTGAAAAATGTATTCGTCGTATTTGTGCTGCAACTGATTCTGTATTTTTAGTTGAAAATAATGCTGCCGTTTTATTCCCTTATACTGATTGGATGGCTTTTACTTTGCGTCAAAAGATTAATACTATTAAATCTAATGATATTGACCCAGATGTTTTTAGTATGGAATATGGAAATGATGGTTTTTATAATAAAGTTACTATAGCTTGGGGTGGTACAACACTTCCAGACCGTTACAAAACTGACGAAAACGGAAAACAATCATTAATTAAGCAAGTAAGTAATTATACAATTAATGACATAACTAAAAACATGAGCCAAACCCAATTCAACTACGACACATGGCTAAAAAAACAACAAGAACTCGCTAAAAACAAAACAACAAAAAATAAAAAAGGGAACACCACAGAAACCATCACAGAAAACACAGACGGAAGCCTACTACTATCAGAACAATATGATTCATTAGTAGAAAAATACGGCGAACAAGAAAAAAGAGTAGAATCATCAGCACCAGACTATGAAACAGCACAATATATTATCAATGCTTTACTTATTCAATATATACGAGATTACAATAATATGTGCAAATGCAGAGCATTAGCAAACCGTAAATATATAGGTGGGACATTCTATGCAGTAGAAAACCCATTTACAAAAGAATCAGAACTCTTTTATCTGAATGGTTACACATTGCGGATACAAAAACACGAACCAATGTATCACGATTTAGATTTCAAATATGGTCCAGAAGGAGCAGAAGAATTATTAGACTATCAATATTTACAAGGAGGAGCAGCATCAGGAGGAGCAGCATCAACTGGAGGCTCTGCCACAGAAGAACAAGTGTGGAAAACAGCTGCTAAAATATCATATGCACATGCTAATTCAACACAAGACCCTGCTGAAGCATGGAAAATGTTTGGTGGAAAAGAAGACCAATCATCAACAGATTGCTATGGAATGAGTGCATATTTATATTATTGCTTTAATAATCGAGCAAATATACCATGTCAAGTTGTAGGAGATTCTGGTCACCATGTTGTTATGATAGATAGAGGGAGCGGTTTTGTAGAAACCAGAGATGAATATAGAAAATATAATTTTGATTACTTATTTAAATGGCGTAGTAACCAAAACACTACAGTATTGCTTCCAGCATCAAACTCATCAAATGGAGGCAACAGCAATACAAACAGTAGTGGAAATACAGATTCTAGAAATAGTAATAGTGGAAATAGATAATTATGTATGAAAAACAACAAAGTTCATTAGGTAGCGTCAACAATATGATGCTTGAAAATGATATTAGCGTTATTACTGTAGATGACAATATAAACCATACATATTGTTCTAAAATTAGATGGGATAAAGACAATTTTTTACCTATTGGAACAGCACAATTAACTATGCCATATAGTAAAGATATTGAACAATATTGGATTAAATATTCTGGAATTGTTGTTATACATGCTAATTTAAATTCTCATCCTAATTCTGTTATAGCTTCTCAACTTAAAGTTCCAGATACAATATCATTAAATCTTAAAAAATATGTCGATACAGAAGTCGATATTGAAGATAATAAAAGAACTTTACGTTTTAAAAACGATGAATATAATTATGCATTTATAGGTAAAATTAGTCGCTTTAAACAAGTCGGTAAAACATTTATAATCTATTTGGAAGATATTGGCTGGAAATTTTTACAAAAAGTACCACAAGAATTTAGAAATTCTTATATAGCCAACCAATCATTAGATGATGCATTTCAGGCGATATGTGAATTTATGGGTGTAGATTTCGCATATAGTATAGAAGATTTATCAGAATATAATTTTGCTGCCGATGGATATTCTGTACAAAAAGACGGTGAAATTATTGAAACTGTGCCTACTATATTGACAGAATGGGTTGATAATCCTGAAGATGACGAAGAGGAAGACGATGAAGGTGGTTTAAATCCTGATAATGGGTTTGAGTCAGAGACATTGAAGGAAGTAGTAGACCAACAAAAAAATGCATTAAGAAATCAATTAAGTAATCAAGCAAATAAATCATTAAATGCACAAACAACTAATTCAGAAAACACAAACGACATAATAGACAATAATCAAGAATCAGAATCAGACGCACAAAGTATACAAGATAAAATAGAACAATATCAACAAGAATTTGATGATAAAATTAAAGACCTTTTCATTGGTAATAGTTTTTATGATTCTAACACTTCAGACCCTATATTAAATTACAATAATATTACTATTACGCCTAAAGTAGCTGCGAGTACTGATACTAGCTCAATGTCAACTGTAGAAGATGAAAATTCTTCAGATAACCCTGAATCAAATTCAAGTTCTGAAACAAATAATGGTTTGAATGGATAAATAAATAGATAATATTATATAGTTTATTAATATATATATAGGATATTATAATTATGACATGAAACAATACGGGGTAATTTTATGAAAAAAAATGGGATATATGGATATTGGGATACTAAAAAAGAATGTGTAGTGTATATTGGAAAAGATAGTAATATTAGTACTAATAACAGACATAAAGACCATCATCATCCTTCGAGATATGATGAACAGCAAATTAATAGAATTTTACAAAATAATAAAGGAAGATATCAATACTTTATATTATGTGATGGATATTTTAGTGAAGAAGAATTAAATCAATTAGAAACAGAAGCTATAGCAATTTTTAATACATACTATGGATATGGCTTTAATTTTACCAAAGGCGGAGATGGCACAAAAATAAAAACAGAAGACCATTATCTTTACGGCAAACATCTTACAGAAGTAACTAGAAAAAAGGTATCTAGAGCACGTAATACAACTGGATTTTATAGAGTAACTAAACACAATAGATTATATGGGAAACAAGGGTTTTCATGGAGCTATCGATATTATATTGATGGTAAACAAAAAAGCATTGAAAGAGCTTGTTTAAGTGATTTAAAAAAAGCAGTACGAGATAAGAATTTAGACTGGTTTATTATTGATGAAGAAAAAGCTCAAAAAAGCTTAGAAGAAGAGGCATATTATGCTTATCATAGAAATTATCAAATACATACATTATGGGATACATCATGCGTTAGATATCACAAAAATTCAATGATGAAAAACAATTCTCAAAATAACCCACGAAAATGTTTTTTTTTGAAATTTAATGGTAAAGATATTAACATTGGTATTCATTTTTTCGATTTTACTTCTATTGAAATTATTGATAACTTAATTAAAGAGGCAATATAATGTCAGGGAAATCGTTTAGACCAACTAATACTAGACTTGTTAATTCTATGAAGGTTGTTACAGGAAATCGTACAAACGCAACCATCAGAGATTTAGAGGAAGAAGAAGGAGAGTTACAAGAATTAATCGGAACAGTAGAATCTATTGACAGAGATAAAATAAATGGGTCTGGGTGGAAAGTAAAAACTGATGACGGACAAACATATGTATGTAGTGTTGCGTCTTCGTTATATGAAATTCCATCAACAGTTGAGCGAGGCGGAATGCTATACCCAAACGAGACTGTTACTTGCAAATTTACTGTCAACCCTGTATTAAGAATTAACACAATTACTGAGTTCTTAACAGACGCAGGTGATGAAAATAGTGAAGATGGAACAGAGAATACTAATGCACTTGATATTACTAAATGGACTCACTCTGATAAGCCAACGACCGTTATAGCTAAACCCAAATCTGCATTATCAATATCAGATGGATTTATAGAATTAAACTATGATAATGATAATAGTGTATTAGCAGACCCCAATGCAGTAAAAACAACTGGCAAAGAAACTCAAATCAATACAGACAAATTATCTATTAATAGCGACTCAATAAGTATACAAGGTACTGATTTATCAGATTTACTAGATGCCACAGCAAATGCTAATAATAAATATAATACTTTTGAATTAGACGGGCTTAATGGTGCAATTGTTGACAATATTAACAATATGAGTCAATTAACAATACCTGATGGAATTAACGAATCAATGGTCGTGGGGGAATTAAAAGACCAGCAATCAATACCATTAAGAACACAGACACAACAATTAATTACTGACGGAAATTGTGTGGACCAATTAATTATAGATGAAAATGGTATTATAAGTATAGAGTTTGAAACAGATGTTAATGGCAAAAGAAGATGTCCAGAAGAAAAAACAATATCAAATACTTATAATTGGATAACACCACAGAATGTATTGCGTAATTATATTAAAGTAATCATCAAGGAAACATGCGACTCATGTAATGAATGGGGGAATACTTCGATGGAATTTATAAATTATTGCCCATCATGTAATAATTGGAATACATTAGTAGATACATCTACATCAATAAAATGTACAACATGTAATACTACATATTGTCAAAATTGTGGGACTGGTTTGTTAAATTCATCATATAAGCTAAACAAATACGGAGATAATTATATTATTGGATATGGAACTACTTGTAAGTATTGTCAAACACAACTCGATGCTGGAACAAGTAAATACTATGTTAATTATTGCCCAGATTGTAAGAAATGGGGCTTTTTGTATGCTACAGAAAGATTTGAAGATAATGAAATTATTAATGTATTAAAGTGTCAAAATTGTGATTCAGAATTTTGCTGTACGTGTGGAATAGACCAAGAAAAACATGGTTTAACTTTATCAGATAATCCAGTACAATATACAGCATATAAGAACGCATTAAGAAAATTAAAATATATACGAGATGGTAACTAATGGTTAATTTAGTAATTAACAACGGAGAAGAAGTATTAGATAATTTATGGCAAAATCTAATTAACACTGGTGTTGTAAACCGCAGACATGATAGTAGTAGAGTTGGTCTGCTCTTATCTGCCATTGCAACAGAATTGAATGTAGCAATCACATTATTACAATCATATGCTAATCAATTCTCGCTTCAAACAGCAACAGACAGAGTATTAATAGAAAATTTAGCAAGTACTTACGCAAATCGTCGAGTAAGTAGTAAATCAAAAGCAATACTAACCTTCTATAGATATTCAGGATATACAGATTCAGTAAAAATACCAGCAGGGTTTGCAGTAAGGTCAGAAAAATCAAGTAGCATCATATTTAAAACACTACAAGATTGTTACCTATGGAAAGGAACACAATCAGTATCAGTAATGGCATATTCAATAAGCTCAGGTTCAGTAAACAATGTAGATGCCAACACATTGACAATATTTGCAAATGGTGAATTTAATGGTGCTATCGGAGTGACTAATCCAGACCCAGCATTCGGTGGATATGACGAAGAATCAATTAATCATTTAAGAAACAGAGCACAAGGATTTAGATATGAACGTGATAATACATTAGCAGATATTAGACGCCAATTATATATGGCTGGAGTCAATCAACAACAATTCGCAACAGAAGAATATATTGATGGACCAGGAACCTATTTATTATGTATCGATGCTGATTCAGATTATGAATTCTCTGATATCATATCAAGGCTTGAATATCGTCACCATTACGGTATTAGACCAGCATATGTAAGAGCTACAAGAGTATATATAGATATGTATATAACAATCAAAACAGCTGGAGATGTAGATTATGACCCTAACCAAAAATCAACAATATATAAAAATATTAATGACACCATACAAAAATTCTTCGCTGCATATTGTGTAGTAGGAGCTGATATAAATATTAATTCATTAACCGCATCATTAAATAATTCATTAAGTAATTTTGATATTGCAGACATAGATATAGATATAGCTAATACAGTACAAGTAAATAAAAGAAACGTAATAGAAATAGGAAACACACAAAGAGCATACCCAAACAAAATACTAACTAGCATAGAATTTGTAGGAGGTACATAAAATGGTTATATGTAACAGAGAAAGAGTAAAAAACCTAACATCAGATATAGTCATCACCTCCGAAATGGATAACAACAATTGTGAACAAGATTTAAGCGATGCTGATTTTTTAGATTTCAGAACAAGAATGGACAATCGTTCATTTTATGAAAAAATGGATTGGAATAAATGTGAAGACCTAATATTCACTAAAAATGAAGAATCATTATGGCAAGCAATTGTAGGTGAAATAAAAACACCATTAGGAGCATTAAATAACTCAATAGGTCAAGCAACATATGGGTGTTCAATATGGGATTATAGAGGAGCGACATTAGATTCCTTAACTATTAAAGAAATTGAGTATGAAATTATTCAAACATGTTTAAAATATCCAGAAGTTCATAATGTAATTAATATAGAGTCTTTTGTCGATACAAACGACGGAGCTTTATTTATAACACTAACACTAGATTCTATATACGGAACATTCGACCCACACATAAGAATACCAAAAGCACTAAGAACAGACAGAGATTGGGTAAAAGCAGACGCAAAATTCAATAAAAGATAACAACAATATATTAAGTGTGTTAGAAAAATTATCTTATATATAAATACTAAATTTGAGGCTTACATAATGGCATTTGATGACTTTTACGATTCTGACGATTTTCAAAGAAATATGAGGAAAACTCCGTTTTTAAAACTATTACCGCACTGGTTTTCAGAAAATGACGAGTTAGTTAACGCAATTGGTGATGAAGTAGAGCGTATAAAAGCACAAGCTATTTTTGCATTATTAAACGCAGGAATCAAACCACCAGTAATGATATGGCAAGAATCTTTAGTGAACGAACAATATACCGCTAATTTTCACTTAACTAAATTACCATCTACTATGAATATTCAAGCCCCATTGTATAAAACATGGGGTAGAATAATTTTAACCAATAATACTGTAGATGATATAGATGGCTTAGAAATAACCTTCGACGGTAAAAACGGTTACATGATTAATCAATTAATTAGTCAAAACGATAAATTAATAATTGATTTAACAAATCAAAAAGTAACTCTTAATAATCATACTATTAAAGTTCAAAAACTTGGAGATGGAATGCCATACTTCATAACAAGCCAAAACAAAGAACAATATGATGTCAAAACACCGTTACACAATGAAGTAGTAAGAATCAAAGTCAATACTGACACAAATTTAGAAGATACAACTATCACTAAAACCATTAATGTAACTGAAAATTTGGATGATTGGACTAATAACGAAAATGCTTATTTATATAACCCAAAAGGAGCAGACCCATGGATAGCATTACAAAATGATGCTAATTTAGGATATGAATTAAATTTTGACGAAATAGACGAAATTACATTTTGGTATAAAGGGACAATACCAGGTGGCAAACTAGAATGCTACTGTGGCGAAGATAAATTAATATTTTCAAAAGATGTAACTACTACATGGACTAATTATTCTATAGATACAAGTGAACTTCAATCTAATCGTTTATTATTATTTAAAACTCATGATACAAAAGACGATGTATATATTAATGAAATTAAATACAAAACTACATCTTCATATAACATAACTTGCGATATAGATGTGGATGTGGAAATGGATAATGTTGTATTTACAAATGAACAAAATATTGAAGTTACTGGATTAGAATTAATTCCAATAGAAAGAATTGAATTATATGCTAAATATGATTTTAAATACAATCCTGATTATAATGGATGGCGTAAAGTCTATCAAAAGAAATATGAAAAGAAAACTAACGTTATCTATGATATGGTGACAACACATTTCTATACAAAAGAATTTTATGTAGATGTTTGGTTTAAAACATTACAATATCCATATCGTGTAGGATTCCCAGCATATCAAGACGCAGAAACAGATTCAATGTATCACGTAAATAATCGCTTAGATACCTGGGGAGAGCAATTAGGATTAGAAAGACGATTGTATAAGAAAAATATTAAAGAAGAAGATTATCCATATACTTTCCCAGAATATTACCCATTTGATATAGAACAAGATTACTGGTACTATTCTCGCTTAATCAATGAATATACATGGAACGATTTAGCTATTAACGATGTAGATTTACAAGATACCAATGGAGATAATATTCTTAGATTATATTCAATTAATCCATTCTGTGAAGATTTTGTTGTACATGCTAAATCAATATATCCGAGCTATGCAGAAACTAAAGATTGTAGCAAATACTCTCCTAGATTAATTACTCAACAAAATACTGAAGGACTAACTCAACAAACAGAATATAATGATATTATTAATCTTTTAGGCGATAATAAATATGGTGCATCTATTACATTAAATAACAGTTCTAATAATAATGATGTAATCTACAAAAAAGAAAATTCACGCTACATTGAAAATAATACTAATATATCCAAAGAATTGATTACTTATTTTGATTTGTCAGATTTACCTGAAGATATCAATATTGATAATATTGAAGTTATAGTCGAAGGAGAATCAACAGATAATAAAATAGATAAAAATACTACAGCTCAAACAGGATTGTTAGTACCTACTTTGGAATCTGATGAAAACATATTTGTACCATTAACTCCTGATGATACTTATCAATTAAATAAGAAAAGTATTACATTCTCAAATGATGATATCAGTAAATATTTAAAAGACTTTAGCGACGAAAATGTCTTCCAAGAGGCAATAATTGGTACATTTGAATGTCGTATAGGTAAAGAGGTCAAAATTCCATTTACTTTAAAAGAAAACACAGAAGAAGTTACAGATATATCAAAAGTATATTTATACTTTGATGATGTATTAATGAATGGAGAAATTATTAAAGAAGATAATAAACAATATATTAAATGCATTGTGCCACGTGCATCATATAACAAGCAAATTACTATTATCGTAAAAAGCGAAACCAAACATCCTTTTACAACTATTATTGATACTAATAGACATAATCATTATATATATCTCGATAAGACAACTAAAAGAGAAGCCATACTTCATGAATACACAGATGAAGTTACTGGAGAATTTATTAGTGAATATCTTGATAAAGAAACAGGAGAAGTTGTTAACAAAGAAAATATTGGTAAATATGTTGATTATAGATATATTACAGGACCAATAATAGACGGAGTTATTAATAGTGCCCAAATTACAGATGAATGGCACACTGGGGATTTAAGAAACATAATACAAAGAGAAGGAATCTACTTCCGTCATATTTTACAGAACAATAACGAACAAAGCTCAACAACAGTAGTATTATACAATATAGCTTTAAAAATTTGTTATTCTCCTAAAAAAACAACATTTAATTTAAATACTCATGTTAACGTTAAAGATAGATTATTGCCACATTTAGGCACATTTGAAGTAGAAATTACAAATACTGGTGCAAAAAGTTTAAAAACAACAATAGATATCTTTAATCCACCAAATATTACTTTAGAAACTAATACTATCGATGTTGATTTAAATAGATATGAAAGTATTAAGAAATACATTCCAATTAAAGCAGAATATCCATTGGTTGATGGATTTTACGAAATATTAACCACATGTGAAGACGTTATTAGACGCAATAGCATAAGTGTATTTTCAGATGGATTAATTGGTACAAGCGTAATCATTAAGCCTCATCATGGAAAATATTATGAAGATATTAAATTAAAAGCTGAAGTTAAAGCTATAGATGATTCTAAAATCAATGGTGGAGCGAATCAAGTACAATTTTATATCAACAATTATGCTGTAGGTAGCCCTGTATTAGTTAAAAATAACATAGCAGAAACTACAATCGTGCCAGGCTATTATAACTTTACAGGAACTGGAACTTTAAAGTTAGAAGCTAGATATTTAGGAAATACTAAATATGCAACTTCACGTGGACAATCTACAATCTTTATTGGTAAAAATAGTACACGCATTACAATTGATACTCCAAAACAAGCTATTTACAAGACTGGATGTGAAGTAAGAGCTAAAGTTGAATATTTTAATGGTGAAGGATATCTTCCAGTAACTGATGGAGCTGTCACATTTGTTCTTGAAAATAAAAAAACTAAAGAAACAGAAACATTAGGAATAAGTAATACTAATGATGAAGAAACATTCAAAGATGGTAACTTCGTAACAGTAATCGAATCATTAGATAATCCAGTAGGTGATTACATACTTTACGCAAAATACGATAGTAGTGTGCAATATGCAGGAAACGAAGCATCACAAGAATTTGAAATTATTGGAGGAAGCGTAAAAATACGTGGATTTGATGAAACAATTAAACCTAATGACCAAGTGCAATTAAAAGCAAAAGTCTTAGATGCTTATAATAGACCAATACCATACGGATATGTTGATTTCTTAATTACAGGAATAAATGATGTAGTATTTAATAAAGAAATTAATAACGTACCAGTTAAAGATGGATTAGCTGTATCAGATTATGAAACAATTAATATTGAAGTTGACGACGAAGAAACAGCTAAATTAAAAGTTGTAGCAACATATCATGGAACAGAAGATGGTATATATAGTAATGACGATAGTAATGTTGATAATCCATCATTCATATTCGTTAAAAAATCAGAAGTATACTTTGAATATCCATCACTATATCGTGGTTCACAATATGAGCCATTAGGATTTATGGTTAAAGTATTTGACGCAACAACAAATGAAATTATTACTGATGGTACTATAACAATTAGATTACCACAGCAAAATAACGTATATGCTTCTAATATTATAAATTCAGATGGTATTGCTCGTATTATTTATTTACCTGTTACATTCTCAGCAAAAGAATGGTCAGAATTGAATAAATTTTCTTTTACTACAGCAGGTGATGATACACGTAATATCATAGATATAGTTAAAACTGATTTCGTTCCAACAGACCCAGAATTTAATAAATATGAGGATTATTTATTTGAAGTGTACGATGGAGAAGAATCTGACTTATATAATACAAATGGAGAAAATATAGGATTAGTCAATTTTACATATGAAAATGGTCAATTATATATCATAGGTACTGGAAACGATGGAAGAGAAATAAAAGAACATGTATATATAGATAAAGATGGATATTTATATGCTCGTAGTACTTTTGATGATTTAAGAACATATAATTTAGGTGTACAAAATATAGAAATTGATTTCAATGATACAACTGGAAAATATGTATCAAAAACAGTACTATTAGAAGATATATTAAATATTACGGAATCAAGTGTGGATTTAGATATTCATTCTTATGATTTGCTTTATACAGATGATGATGAAATTACTTGTTATGTTACAGAATATAGTCATAGTTTAGATAAAGAATCTTATCAAGAAAATACATCATCTGTATTAATTAATGAAGGAAAAGTTGAGTTTTTATTAGATGATACACATATACAGACTTATGATGTATTATCAGGTAAATCTATTCTAAGTAACGATGAATTATCAGTTATTGGAGCTGGTAATCATTTGATGGCTGTTAAATATTATAATAAAGATGAAACCGTACCTGTAACACAATCATATTCATTTTTAAATTTTAAAAAGACACAACCAACAATTGATGTTTATAATTATAGTAGAGTCATAAAAGGACATAAATGTATCTTTTATGCTATTGTACAATATCCAACAAACATTAATATTCCATTAAACGGTACAGTTAACTTCTATATGGATGGCAAAATCATTGATACACAATACTTATATGGTAATGAATTATTATCTGGTATTGTTGGTAATGAAAATTATAATTACTTTGATATAGAAGTGAATGATGACAAACATATTATCCACTTTGATAATGGTACAGAAGTTGTATTAGATAATAATGTTGCTGGTGCTCAGTTTGTTTGTACAATCCCAGACGATATCAATGTTAATGAGCATATTTTTTCAGCTGAATATTTAGGAAATGAATATTTTGAATCTGCAATGTCAGATGATTTGATAATTAAACAAGAAAAAACAATAGCATTTTTATCAACAGAATTAAATGAAGATAAGGAATTATGTTTAGCAGTAGATGAAGAAGCTGAAATTGAAATAGATGTTAGTGTTTTTGACCCAGAAAAAGAGTATACAGAAGAACAAATAAGACAATTAGGTAGCGATGATGTTATAAACGAAGGACAAGTTGCATTATACATTGATACTCATACAGAAGTTGCAAGAGCCCAAGTAGTTAACAACAAAGCAACACTAAAATGGACACCAACAAATAAATCAATAAATAATTTAATAATTAAATACATAAATGGACAAAATTATATAGACGTAAGCGAAGATTCAGACAGATTAACAGTTATAAAAGTCAACATAGAAGATGCACAAGACAAAATAACACTACCAAGCTCCAAATACCCAAGTATACAAAACGCACTAATGTGCATTAAAGCTGGCGGAACAATATATCTAGATAACGGCAAACCTGAAAAAGATACAGAAATTATTATCAAAAAAACATTAAATATCTATAAAGACTGTAATATTATTGGAACCAATAATTCATCGATTATTAAAGACGTAGATGATTTAGTAACTGATTTAAACAGTATTTACATGTATAATGTCGAAAATCTAGATATAGATAATTTATATGAGATTGAAGGTTTATCAGTATCTAATTTGAATAAAAAAGATTTCTATATTGACGATGACAGATTATTCTTCAGAAATCAAGGATTACATACAGAAATCTTTTTAGCAGACGATAACAAATTCTACTCAGAAGCAAAACTCACATTAGATAATATAAACACAGACGTCAATATAAATATCGGCAAAAACGCACAAGTACATATAAATAATGTCAAATTTGCATCAAACGACAATACATTAGTCACTGACTTTGTTATTCATAATGACGGCTATCTAGTAATTAATCATTCTATATTAACAAAAGAAATCATTTTAGAAAATTCAAGTACATTAATAGCACAAAGAAATCTAATGTATTGTAAATGTTCAGGTGGCGGAGATTTAAATAATAATTGGTGGGGTTCTAATACAGCTCCATATGATGTTGATAATCATATTATTATATCAGTAAATGCTGTAGATACTCCAGCTGTTGTAAGCGAAGAAGTAGATATTGTAGGGCAAGTTATTGGTGCTAATGGCAAAACTTATGATATTCCATCAATACCTTTCACTTTCTCATCTGATTCAGGATACTTTAGTATTAGTTCTGGAGTATTAACTGATAATAAAGCAAAAACTACTTTCTTGGATGCTGAAAAAGAAGGTAATATTTACTTTACTGTTGATAATGAAACTGCGTCATGTATGGTTTACGATTATGAGCGTAAAACTGAAGTAATTATTAATGAAATTACTGAAATACCTATTAACTATCAAACTACTATATCAGCTAAAGTTCAAAGCTGTGCAGATACATATTATATATTCGATAAATATAATAATATTGTAGATAATACCAAATTAATTAATGAAGGATATATATCATTCTATATTGATGACAAGCAAGTAGGGTATAGTAAAGTTAAAGATGGAGAAGCGTCAACAACTATATTCTTCACAGAACAATCATATAATATTGGTGAAGTATACGAATTAAAAGCTGTTTACGAACCAGTTGATTACTATTTCTCATCTATATCAACCTCAAATATCATATTATTTAAAGAAGATAATGGTTATGCTTGTTTCGTATCACCACAGAATGGTAGTGACACTAATAATGGATTATATCATTCACCAGTTCAAACTATCCAAAAGGCTATTGAACTCAATACAGATGTTATTTATCTATTAGACGGCAATTATACTGAAACAGATATTGATGTGACTAACTCTTCTGTTATAAAAGCTTATAATACTGTTACTTTCTCAAATCTACAAGCAGATAATTTATTTAATATACCAATAAATAAATCATTAAATATACAAAAAATTAATTTAATAAATAATCAAATAAATAAATTATTTAATAATCAAGGAAGAGTAGATGCAATAAAATGTGTATTCAAAGGCAACACTGGAGTTATATACGATGGTAGCGTAGGAATGCAATACTGTGCAATATTAGATAAAAATATATCAGATAATATAGGAAATGAGTTACAATATTGTTGGTTCGGAACAAACACTCCAAGAACTATTGATAGTAATATCAACAATTATATTATCATGACAGTAGAATCATCAAAAGATAATATCTATATTGGAACATTAGCACACATTACAGCACAATTAACACATTATAAGCAACATAGCGGCATTAAAGAATATATTTATCCTTTAAATGAAAAAATACCACTCAGAATAGCTCATTTCATAACTGATTATGGTTCATTTAAACCAGTAAAAGATTATACATATAACAATAAAAGCGTAAGTTTACTTAATACTAATAAAGATAACAATACAATTCAATATATATTAGAATTACCAGAAAACAAAAATTATATTGAAAAACAAGCAAATATTGTCTGTAACGTTACAGACGTATTTGGTAACGGTATAACAAGTGAATATGATAACGTTACTCAATTACCAATAGATATTGTTAAAATGCATATTTATAATGACAGTACAGACATTATAAGAAATGAAGCAGTTATAAATGGTATAGCAAAAACTACAATAAACAAATTACCAATTGGAAAATATAATATTGACTGCAATTATATTAAAGACAATCAAATATATAGTGTGTCTGGTTCTTTCGTTGTACAGAAACCTGAAATTATTATCAAAAACTTTAATATGAGCAACGGAGACAATCTATATGATACTGTTATTAATGCAACATTACAAGATAATTTTGGCAATAATATAAATAATGAAGTAATTAACATTAGTATTGATGGCGAAAAAATCGGAACACATGTAACAGATAACGGATTATTACAAAAGAATCTAACATATCCAATGATATTAGCTGGAGAACATACCCTAACTCTTGATAATAAAGAGCATAATAGTTCATATGAAGAATTTGAATACAATCATAGTTTTATTTCTACCGAGAAAGAGACACAGATATTATTTAAATATAATAAGTTAGAAGCTAAAATAAACAATAATTTATTTATTGAAGTAAAAGATAATAATAGAAATTATGTTACAGGCGGAACTATATCAGTATATATTGATAATCAAATAATAGCATCTGAAGCACCTGTTAATGGAACAGTGAATATCAATAATGTTAAAATTGACGATATAGGACAGCATAATATTATTATTTATTATAGTGGACTCGCAGGATATTATAAAGAACAAGTATATATTAATAATCAACTTGGTGTTGGCATATTTGAAGTAGATTTCAATTTAGATAATGTATTGACTGCTGATATGGGATATGATTTTACATTATCTACTACTGTTACTGACGTTGGACATCAATTAGTTAATCAAGGATATGTTAACTTATATATAGATAATATATTGTTTAATAAAGAGCCTATTTATATTAATAATGGCGTTTTGGAATTTTCTTCCGCATTACCTACTAATATTGCAACTGGTAAGCATGCTTTTACTATTGAGTATATTGATAGTACAGATAATTATTTAGATACTTATTTAAATACTTATTTAATTATTGGTAAAATTGCTACTGAAATAAGCATGAATTATGTATACGGTTCACCAGGTCAAAAAACAAAAGTAGATTACAATATATTAACTGCATACGGTAACGCTAATACTGGAATATTAACAGCTAAATATGATGATGTTATTATCGGTCAAAGCTACGTTACAGATAGTTTCATGAACCAAATCACTATAACTACTCCATTTTTACCAACAACTGATGAATATGAAATCTTATTTGAATATCATGATGACACAGATACCTATGTAGATAGTACATATACAAATACATTAGTCATGCAAAAGAACGAAGTAAACATTACACCATCACATACATGGTACTACCCAAATCAACTATTCCACTTCAGTGCATATTTCACAGATAAAGACAATAATATCATCAATACTGGTAAAGCAGCATTATATATTGATAATGTAAAAGAAAGTGAATCAATAGATGTTGTTAACGGACAAATAACATTAGATTTAACATTAGCTAAAGCTCGTACTTACAATATGACTATTATATATGAAGATAATGACTATTATGCACAAACTCCATATACCTTTAAATTTAAAGTAGATAGCGTCAATATTGATGATATATTATTTGATGAAGCTGTTAATGGTACAAAAACAACATATTATTTAGAAGATGGATTACCTCATAGTTATCCTAATCAATTATTCAAAGCTAATTTAAAATATAAAACATTAGATAATTATAATGTTAAAGACGGAATATTGGATATATTAATTGATAATACGAAAATTAATAGTTATTATGTAGCAGAATCTAATAAATATATAGAATTTAATATAGGAGACTTAGACAAAGGTAATCATACATTAACATTCAACTATCATGATTCAGGCTTATTTAATGACTTCACAAAAGAATATATCCTAACAGTTGAATCACAAAAAGTCACATTATCAATTGATAGCATTATTCAAGATGGTAAAGAAAAAATTGTCACATATGCTAATAATGATATTATAAAAATTAATACAGTATTAGATAAAGAAATTAACGGTATTCTGCAATATTATATTGGATTACCAATTTATAGAGCAGACGAAGTAGGCAATACTTATACTTGGAAATATGATTATAAATTTATAGGATTAGAACAAATTAATAAACGTACAAATGTGCTATATGAATATGATTTACCAGACAACTTACTAGAATATTCAAATACTAAAGAAGAAACTAATTACGTAATTAAAGTTGAATTCCCTGGTAATAATCAATATGATGCTACAGATAAAGAAGTATTTTTAGAAATCAAAAAAGACGACTGTGATATTAAATTTAATAAAGAAGAATATATAGTTAATTATAGACAGCAATTAATAGGTTCTTTCACTATTGATGCATTTGGTGAGCAATATGTAACATTACAAATCCAAGATAATGATACAAATAAGATATACAATATAGATTCTGTAATTACCAAGCAAACTGATAATGGTGGAATAGGAGAATTTGTATACCAAATGAGTAGTAAATTCGCAACAAACATCAATGGCTATCAATTAATTGCATCATTCAACGGTTCAGCAATTAATAAATCATGTACAGCATCAAGCAAAATCACAGTCCAAGCCGCAAAACCACAATTACAAACAACATCTATAGAAGCATATATCGGTGGCGAACTAACATTAGACAATATTCTAACCTTACCTATCAACGATAATGATTATTTAGTCGTTGAAGACGGTAAACTATCATATAAGATTTTATATGATACAGATAAAGAATATGTTATTGATAAAGAATACACTCCAAATCAGAAAACAACTATTCAATTACCTGCTGATATTATCAGAGATGCTAAATTAGAAGTTACATATGCATCTGAGGATACAACTAGATATATGAGTTTCACAGAGGAAATAGATTTAGTATTAAATAAAAATGATGTTATATTAAAAGTTGTATTGCCTGATGAAGTATATGAGAGAGAAGATTGTGATATTAAAGTAGAAGCTTATTCACAAACTACTAAAGCACCAGTTAATGTATCAAGCTTCATTTATTTAGACGAGGAATAAATATGACTAAGCAAATATTAAGTCAATTTGAAATTGAAGGTGGTATAGGAGAAACTAGTATCTCTATCACACCTGATATGAATATTAAGCTCAAAACTATTGAAAATGATATTTTCAATTCATCTGATATTCAGGTGAAAGTAGATTTTAGTAAGAAGAAAAATATTACAGTTAATATTGGTAAAGATGAGTCTTCAACTAATTACCATACTTTATCAGATGCTATTGATGCTGTTGATGAATATGGTATTATTACTCTTGAATCAGACTTATCAGGAGAAACTATAATATTAAACAAAAGCATTAATTTAATAAGTAAATCATTAAATAAATTAACAAATTATCAAATAATTAATCAAGCAAAAGAAGTACTAATCCAAGGAATACACTTCACTAATAACAACAACAGTATCACAAACAACGGCGAAATACTAATAAAAGAATGTAAATTCGACAACCACGAAGGCAACAGTGCTATAATAACAAACAACAATATCATGATATATAAATGCGAATTCGAGAACAATAAAGGTATTGATGGTTCATGTATATATATTCAAAATAAAAATTCAAAAACTATCATAGAGCAATGTTCATTTAAACAAAATTACGCTTCAGGATATGGTAGTTGTATCTATTCAAATAAAGGAAATGATGTGGAAATCGTAAGATGTGAATTCACAAATCAAAATGAATCAAAAGTTAATGGTACATGTATATCAGTTTATGGTAATACATACATTTCTCAAAATACATTTTATGATAATATTGGAAATAATGAAATTTTTCTCACAAATGGTACAATCGAAATGGAAAGAAACATTTTTGACGGTGAAATTACATCAGTCGCCAAATATAATGGTGAAATTATAGATGAAGGATTAAATTACTGGGGCTATAATGATATGGAAGTAATTGAAGATATTAATGGTATTGAGCTTACAACTTATTTAATTAGTCGTTGTAAAACAGTTAGAAAAGATGATACCAACTTCTATGCAATTGGTTTAATAGACCAATATAAAAATAGGTTAGAAAAAGATATTATTACTAATATCGAACCTATACAATCTTCATTACCTGTACGTATTGGTAATATACTTTCATCTTTGAATAAAGAAGAGATTACTATTAAGAATAATAGTATTATGTACATAGGTAAAGCTGAAGTGGAGGCTAATGTCGATGGCAATTAATTTTCGTGATACTGATAATCGTGTTCGTGTTAGAATAGATGATGAAGAAAATGATGATTTAATTATTAAAGAAATTATTAAATTACCTACTGTTATACAGTTAAATCAGACTTTAGATACAGCATTAAAGAATGATATCATCTTAGATGCTTCATTATTTAGTGTAGGTGAAGCAATAGACACTGACAATACACAATATGAAAACTATTTAGAAAATAATTACTTAAATAATTTCGACAGTGATGGTTCGGTTAATATAACTATTTTGCATAAAAATGAGATTTATTATCAGAATACTGTCAGTTTCACTAAAGGTAAAATACAAGATAAAATATCTAATACATTACCTATCGGCGAATATGTATGTATAATTGAATATCAAGGTAATAAATTTTACGAAGCATCAACATTAACTATTAATTTTAATATTAATCGTAGATTAGCTATTTGCACATTTGATAAAAATTATATTCATGGTTCACCAAAAGAAAATATTAAAGTCAGTGGTGTACTAAAAGATGCTGAAACCAATAGACCCATCGAAAATTGTGCAGTTAACTTTGATTTAGATGGTGAAACATACACAACTACAAGTCAAAATTATGGTGTTTTAATTCTTAATATGACAATTCCAGATGCTCATTTTTTACATTGTCCTTTATTTATTACTGAAGAAAAAGTAGCAGAAATAGAGCCTGGAGACCCATATGAAGAAGAGTATGATGAAGAATATATTGACGATGATGGTAATATTCATTTAAAATCCGATATTGAATATGAAGCTGAAAATACTACATCTGATGGTAAAGAAAACATTGAAGACTCTAATGATGAGCATGATAATGTTTCAGATTTTTCAGATGATTATAATGAGCAATCCTATCAGCATGCTTCTTATGTGGTTGATTTCCATATTGATAATGATTCTTATTATTTAAGCAATACTTCAATTAATATTCAAGTTGATAAATTAACTACTAATATAAATATTGATACAGGCGATTATAATGAAGACACAGAAGAAATGAATTTCAATGGATATGTAATTGCTAATGTATTAGGGAATAATGAAGTTGCTCATTATGGTAGAGTTAATATTGATTTCAAAGATTTTAATTACTCATATAATAATATATATTTAGATGAGAATGGTAGATTTTCTGCTGATATTAAATTAACTGATATTTATGCTTCATATAATCAAAATGATAACAGTGAAGTAGATATTTATACATCATATGGTATATCTGATACTATTATCAATATAGATACTGATACATTTTATGAAGATGGTCAGAATAGTATTAAAGCTGGGAACCCAATTATTGTCGAAGCATCAGTTAAAGGTAGAAACAATAGTATCGTTACTGATGGTGTGATAATCTTTTATTTAGAAAAAGATAGTAAAGTTGTTTACAAATATGCTACAGAATTAAACAGTATGGGTATGGGTACTTTTGTATTTAATACTACATATGCAGCTGACTATAAGCTTTTTGCAAGATATTGTGGTATTTTTGAACATAACGATTCAGAAACTGATAAAAAATATGATATTAAAGTTACATCAATTAAGGAGAATAAGTTATGAGTTTTAAAACTAATCTCGGAAGGGTTCGTGGAGAAAGGGGAGTTTCTTATGTTCCTAAAATAGTCCCACAGACAGAAAATGGCGTTATTAAAAAATATGTAATAGAATGGACTTCAAGCGATGGTTCAGAGATTCCTGAAACATTACAGAATACAGAATTTGCTGTTCCAGTGTATGTGCCTTATGTAAATGAAGATGGATTTGTACAATTTACTTTACAAACAAATAGTGCTTATTCATTTACGAGTGATACCAGTATTAAAGGTGAAAAGGGAGACGATGGACATATTAAAACCCAAGTAGTCAATGAATTACCTACTGGGTCAGATATTGATGTTGATACTATATATGCAATGGGAGATAATGCTTATATTTGGAATCAATCTATTACAGATTATAACAACTCAAATGGATGGATTCATTTAGAAGACATGATTAAGTTTGCAAATTATTACCAAAAACAAGAAACATATGGTAAATATGATGCTACTAAATTAGATGATACCACTTATAGTGCACAAAATATTAATGATAAGTTAGGTGAAACAGCTACTGCATTAAATTTAATTCAGTCAATATTAGATAGTGGGTCAATAAATACCTCAAGCCCACCAAGTATTGAAGAGTTTTATACTCGGAAAGAAATTGATGAACAATTCAATGAAGTTAATAATCGTTTAGATAAATTTATTATTGATGGAGAAGTAATAGAAACCGATAACAGTTTATTATTAAATTTTAACTAATAGGATTGATTAAAAAATGAGTAAAATAAGTTTAAATATCTTACCAGGTTTAAGAAAATGGTTTGTAGAAAAAACAAGTATTCTCACAGCATGGAATACTGCTGCAAGTGATTCTCAAATTCCTTCAGAGAAACTTGTGAAAACCGAATTAGATAAAAAAGCAACTACAGAAAACATGGACGCTGCTTTAGGTGGAAAGATTGATAAAACCAGTATTAAAACCGTAGTAAACGATACATTAACCAATGATGATGTTGTTGGTGGTAAAGCTGTCTACGATGAAATTAAGAAGGTGGAGGCTGGTATACCATCAGGAATGAAGCATACTGATATTACGGATTGGGATACTGCAACTGCTGGATTCGAGAAATCCGCAAACAAAGCAACCAGTCTTGCTTCACCAGATGATGCTAAATATCCAACTACTAAAGCAGTTAGTGATGGATTAGCTACCGTGAAAACCAATGCAGATAGTACTTATGCGACAAAAACAGAATTAACTGATGGATTAAACACTAAAATAGACAATAGTGTAAAAACCACTGAATTAAGTAACACTTCATCTGATACTCAAATACCATCAGCAAAAGCAGTATATGATTTATACAGTACTATTCCAAAATGGAATGTTACAATAGCTTCATCAGTAACAGATTTACCTGCAACTGGAGCATTAGGAACAATCTACCTTGTAAAAGGAACTGGAAAAGATAAAAACACTTATGATGAATATTTCTGGAATACAGCATCAGAAGTACCAGGTTATGAGAAATTCGGAGGAATCGACATTGATGTTTCCAGTTTCGTAACAATGAGTCAAGTTGTAGAATATTTGGGGAATAATGGTAGCTTAACATTATCTGATGATGGTGAATTAAGTTTAAACATTAACGAACCAACAGGATAAAATCTTATTTTTTTATCCTTATTTTTAAATAGAGGGGATAATTTATGGTTAAATCATTCAAAACAAACATATTAACATGGTTAAAAACAAAAACCTACATTAAAACAGAAATAGATGAATTACTACAGCTAAAATCAAACATCGGTCACACACATACAAATGCATCAACCACCACTCCAGGATTCTTATCAGCAGAAGACAAAACAAAACTTAACAATCTGGAACAAATAACTGTAGACTCCACAATAAATGCAACAAGTACAAATCCAGTACAAAACAAGGTAATAAACACTGCATTAACTGGAAAAGCAAACACTAATCACACACACAGTATCACAAATATAACAAACCTACAATCTCAATTGGATGGGAAAGCAAATTCAGTACATACTCATGATGACCGTTATTATACTGAAACAGAAATGAATACTAAGTTGAATGGTAAAGCTAATAGTAGTCACACACATACAAATGCATCAACCACCACTCCAGGATTCTTATCAGCAGAAGACAAAACAAAACTTAACAATCTGGAACAAATAACTGTAGACTCCACAATAAATGCAACAAGTACAAATCCAGTACAAAACAAGGTAATAAACACTGCATTAACTGGAAAAGCAAACACTAATCACACACACAGTATCACAAATATAACAAACCTACAATCTCAATTGGATGGGAAAGCGAATACATCTCACACCCATAATGATACTTATTATACTAAAGATGAAATTAACACTCGACTCGGAGATATAGAAACCATTTTAAATGAAATTTTGGGGGTTTAAAGAGAAATGGCACCTGAAATTGGACAAGATATTATACAGGAATTGTTAATTCATCTTATGAATACTAAATTATCTATTAAAAATAAAATTGAAAAAGTGTATGGGCAAGATTTAACTGATGTTATTTTTGAGGAATATTATCGTTATATTACAACTTCTGATAGTTTAAACCCATCTAAAAATTATACTGAAACTTCAAACACCATAAGTGGAAAATTATTCAGAATAAACGAAATTAAACAATTTTTAAAACAAACAATAGAAGAAAAATGTGGGACTGATTTAACAAATGTTGCTTTTACAGATTACTCTATGAATATTAAAATCCCAGACCATTTCACATTCACTCTTCCTGATGGGGGGATGGGAGATTTTTATAAAGGATGGAAATATCGTGTTAGAGTTTTAAATAATAATCAACCAGTACCCAATACAATAGTTAAACTTACAATAAATGGGAGAACATATGATAAAACTACTGATTCAGATGGATGGACTTTTCTGACAATACAATTAAACCCTGGAGTATATTCGATAACAGTTGAGTCCAATGGTATAACAGAAACAGATACATTAGCAGTTAAAGATTATATTAGTGTAGCTAAAACAGCTAATACATTTGCACAAGCATGTAATGGGAGTTATTGTAGGGGGTGGAGTAATTTAAGTAGTGGAAATCTTTCTGGGAACGAACCTAATAATTATGCAAGTTGTAATAATATAGCTAGTTCAAGTGGAACATATAAAACACCAATGTATGTTGATTGTAGAGGTTTTGGCTTTAATATTCCTACTGGAGCAACTATAAAAAAAATAAAACATTATTGGGTGGGAAGATTAACCAGTAATACAGCTAATCCACAATTTGATATTAAATTCTTTAGTTATGTTAATCATAATGGGCAAGATATTTTATCTGGACAGGTTAGTGATACAATACTTAAAAGTGGAGCTACTAATTGGCAAACTTTTGATAAAGAGGTTGAACCATTAAATTTAACTCCTGCTTTGATTAATAAGAGTAATTTTGCTGGAAGAGTTGAATATGGTCCGAATCAAGTAGGGAATACTGGAGCTATTCATTGGACATATTATCATTGTGAGATATTTTATACTCCCCCACAACAATGATTTTTTATTATTAATCTTCAATCAACATTTATATCTTAAAGGAGTACAAAATAATGACAATCTACGACGAGTACAAAAAAATTTATCAAATAATTCAAAAATTAGGTTATTTATTAATCAAAAAATTAAATAAATGCGAAGTCGAAAAAAGCGACAACTTATCATTCGACCAACTCATAACAGCGATAGAAGAAATTAAAACTAAACCATATATCAATAACAACAATGTTAAACCTACTAATAAGCCAGAACTCATCACAGATAAGTCATTAGCTGATTTTAACAAAAGCTTAGCAAAAAGAATCGCATATTATAAAAAACTTATATCATACTACTTAGTGCTAAAAGGAATACCAACATATGAAGTTAACGCATGCAACACATTAGCGGAACTTATTAATCTAATAGATAAGATAGAAATCACTAAAAAGTCATATTTAACTATTGACATTGAGGAAATTAACGAATCATTTGGTTATGCAATACCAGTCCCATATACATTAAAAGATAAAGATGGAAACGATATAACAGAAGGACGCTTAACACTTACATATGGAGGTTCTGTATACTTCTTCACAGCAGGAGATAAAATAACATTTACGCCATTACATACTGATGAATCTGGAGTATTAAAATTAGAATATCATGGTTCTGACAATTATTATCAGCATGACCCAGTATATGTGAATGTAACAATAACACCATCAAAAATCAAACTTAATGTAGACATAGAAAACATTAATTATAGCAGTCGTTACGCTAATAGCCACGATACAGGATACATAGATGACACATGGCAATTTACTATCGAAACCTTTAATTATAAAGGTATACCATTAAGTAATATTGATATAGAATTGCAAAATGGATGTATTAATAGAGCATTCAAAACAGATGATAATGGGGAATATACATTTACCTCAAAAATAGGAGATACTGGACAGTGTCCATTAAAATTTATAACAAATGCTAGCTCTACAGAATACACTAATGTCGAAGTAGAATATAATATATTTATTAAATATAATATGTTATCTACTTCTACTAATATTACTAATTATGCTGGAAAAACCTATACATATGATTTAGAAATTCATAATGAGGATACTAATCAAATAGATACATCATACGATGGTCAAAGTATTAATATTGTCTACGAAAACGGCGATATAATAACAGAAACTATACAAAATGGAAAAATATCTCATTCAAGAACTTCGTTAGTTGCTGGAGAATATTCAATTGGTTGGATATTCTATGGAGAAGATTTTGAAACTTCAATAAAAACAAATCTACATATATTATCAAACTTTACTTTACCAAATGAAGACGCATTCTTCTTAAACACAACTCCTACTATTAAATATCATCCATTAGGTAATATAACAGCTAATAAAGAAGTTGAAGTATCAGTAAAAGGACTAGTTACCGTCAGTGTAGAGGCATATGATGAAAATAATAATCAAATTTTTGAAGAAGATGATGATGGTAATTTGATACCAGTATATACTAATGAAATTCAAGAACAAGCTATTATACCAGAAGGTACTATCTTTAAAACAGATTCTAATGGAGTATTGACAGATTTTACTACTATATTAGATGCAGGTCAATATAAGGTTACTTTGAAATCTCATGGTGACGACTTAAATGAAATAATCTCTTATGCTTATGAGCTTAAAAAGCCATTTACAATTGAATTATCAGATTATGACAATAAAGACCACGCAGAATTTAAATTAATAATTTATGACTTAAATAATTCAATAAATTATTCAGCAACTAACGGAACAAATAATATATGGGATATAAGAGTCGAAGAAGAAGACACTCCAGCTAATATAAATGAATATATATCAAAAACAATTAGATGGAACGCCATGTCATCTACCATCGGAACTAATACTCTCACTATTGAGCAGAATGGTTATATTGAAATATTAAACTTCAAATTATATGATAGACTTTTTAACTTCTCAGAAGGTGGTGTATTATCTACTCAAATAACCAGAACTGTCGGTGTCGCTAATATTCAAATTGCTTGTATTGATGAATCAGTTGACAGTATAAGTATTGAAGGAACTGAGGTTTTAAGTATTGAAAAAATTAATGATTTATTTAATGTTGAAATTATTAATCGAAGTACTGGATTAAAAACTTTATTAATTACTGATGATAGTGGAGCACAAGAATCATTAACCATTAATGTTATTAAAGATAATTTAGCAAATAGTGTAAATGCATCAATAGTTTCATATGCAAATTTTGACCCTGAAAATCCAGTATATGAAGAAACAAGTGAAATATTAGAAGTGAATGTATCAGAATTAAATCAATTATTGCTTTCTTTTACAATTGATAAAGAAATTTACTCAGACCTTGACACAATCTATTATAAAATTACTAACAATAACAATACAATCGACTATTGTACCTTTAAATATTCAACAGAAAACGAAATACAAACATCATTAAATGAATCATCGTTATCAATTCCTACAACACTATTGCCAGATGAAGCATGTAAATTCACATTTATATTTTATGGTAATGACAATTATGAAAGTTTTACCAAAGAAATTATTTTAAAGATATCTCAAGATGAACAAATACCATTAACAATAGATACATATGTAGGGTATGACTCTACAAATTATGGAAGTTTAACATTTACAGAAATACCGTCCACAGCATCAATAAATCAAATTTGTACTATTACAGTACAGTTATTGGATTATATAAAACAACCGATATCAGGGGAAACAGTAATATTCTGGATTAATGAAAAGTTATATACAGGAGCAAAAACAGATGCGTCTGGAATGTGTAGTGTAATTTATGTATTTAGAGATACAAATCCTATATATGTTCGTGCATCCGCAAGTAATTGTGTAAGTAATCAATCAATTATACAAAACGTTAAATAATTAGATTTAATTAATTAAAAGCTTTATATGTTTATTTTAGTAAGATGTTATTTATATACTTATAGAATAGAAATGAAATATTAATAATATTTTATCAAAGGTGATTATCTTGGCAGTTACATATACAATGAAAGCTGAATGGAATAATTTATCTGGTTTATATCAACCTGAATTAATAAGAGTCAAGTATAGTACAGGAATAGGTGGGTCTTGCGATAATATCTATGTCCTTTCAAGTGCTAAGAATTGGATATCTGATAAGCCGTTACTATTTGAATTCCAAATCTGTGATATATTGTTTGATACTATAAATCATTATGATTATACTATATCTACTGTTGATACTACTACAACAATAGTTTTTACAGAAAAAGAAGAAAGCATTCAAACAAATAATAAAACAAAGCCATTAATAATTAATAAATCAATCGATTTAATATATAAAAAGGGAAATTATTCAAATACTTATTTGATAGCTGATATAACAGGACTGCCAGATAATGCTACATTATTTTTAACAGACGCTCAAAACAATCAACTATATTCACCTTTTAACGTAAATGGAGACTATGAAAAAACAGCATGTACAGCAGAAACAACTAACACTAAAATAGCTATTCCATTACCAGCACAATACAATGGTGATTTGTGGACTGATTATCCAGCTGGAACTTATAATTGGAAATTGTGTTATTATGGAGATGACTTATATGAAGCGAAAGACTATCCTTTAGTTATTCAAATTGTTGATTTTAACACTTGGGAGGTTCAAAATCCTTCTATTTATCCGAATGAAGATATTTCTGCTAAAATTAGAACATATGCTAATACTATTCCATCTGTTACTGATTTATTAACTGCTAATGCTACTTATAATGCTAATACAGGGATTATTACTTATCCTAATAATGATATTAATGATTTAAGTGTTGGCGAACATACGCAGTTAATTAATAACAAACAGTTATTGGAGTATACTGTTAAGAATCCTATTGAGATTTATATATATGGAGATGGAATAAATACACATTATTCTCCTAGTATAAATCATCGGTATTGTAATATTGGTTGTAGAATTAAGGATGATTGTAATTTAGCGATTGATGCTGAAACACTACAAGTACGAATAAATAACAAAATATACAATGGATATAATGATAATCCAAATCATTCAATAGTGAGTTATGATTATAGTGCTAATAATACTGAACCTTTACCTCCAAATACTTATATGTGTGAAGTATCAGTTGAATTATCTGATAATGTAAGATATAGCTGTAACGGTTCTTTTAATATTAACACTGAAGGTTGTTCTATAGCGTTATCATCTTTATCAAACAATCAATATGAAATCAAATATAAATATGACTTATCTACTCCTATCGCTAATGCTAAAGTTGGATTAATTAATAATGATAATGAAATTATACAAACCTCTACCACTAATAATGACGGTAACGCTTTTGTAGATATTTCTAATGATGGTCAATATCGACCTGTTGCACTAAATATATATAACGAGCATATATTATTAGGAGAAGCATACGAAGTTAAAAACACTTAAAATATTAAAATAAGATATTTATAATAAGATTACTTTAATATTCTTCAATTGCTCTTAATAAGATACATTTACTTTATATATATCAGACATAGACTATGATTAACAAAAAAAAAATAAAGGAAGATATTTATGCTTGGACTTTTAGAAAATTTAGGAATTATGGGGAT
>ENA-OURS01000334-OURS01000334.1-human-gut-metagenome-genome-assembly--contig:-NODE-334-length-59837-cov-8.652487_pt1 | contig 59837 bp, 47 predicted proteins | sample MGYA00242109_ERZ509010 | MGnify/ENA primary metagenome ERZ509010 (study PRJEB26280, sample SAMEA2338774) | human gut metagenome | biome: human gut; feature: human-associated habitat; material: faeces... | reverse complement strand
CCGTGAGGGCGGTGATTTTGTCGACCTCGCCACCGTGGCGCGCGAGGCAGACGTGGTAACGTTCCACACACCGCTCACCCGCAGTGGCGCCGACGCCACATGGCACATCGCCGACAGTCGTTTCCTTGAAAGTCTCAGCCACTGCCGTCTGCTCGTCAACAGCGCGCGCGGAGGCATCGTCGACGAGCAGGCGCTGCTCAAAGCCGTCGAGGGCGGAGAGATGGCGGTGGCAATCGACTGCTGGGAGAACGAGCCGCGCATAAACCACGTGCTGCTCGAGCGCGCCTTCGTGGCGACGCCCCACATCGCAGGATATTCGGCAGAAGGCAAGCAGCGCGCCACGGCGATGGCTCTCGAGGCATTTGAACACCACTATGGCGTGGCGGTCGACGGCAAGCCGCATCCAGCCACTCCGCTGCTCGGCGCCGACGTAGACAGCGTCGACACGATTATGCGCTCCTACGATCCTCTCGCCGACACCCGGCGTCTGCGCGCCAATCCCGATGCCTTCGAGCGTCTGCGCAACGAATACCATCTCCGCGCCGAGGTGAGATAAGATTTATTTTGCAAAATATAGAATAATTATATATCTTTGCGGAAGATTGGGTGCATCACGTTGCACCACGAAAGATTAGATGATGAAGAAAGTGTCTTTACCGGCTGTCGTTGCCGGGCTTAACAAGGACATAGAGGCACTGCCTTCGATGCCGCGCGTATTGTAACGCCATCGGAGACTCTGCAGTTTTTTGATTACCTCGGGAGGCATACGCCTTGCCGGGGAATATGTGTTTAAACAAGACAGAATGAGCGAGAACTGGTATGTGGTCCACACTCAGCCACGCGGCGAGAAGATGCTGAAGGCTTTGCTCGACAGAGAGCCGGCGGTTGCCGACACCTATCTGCCGATGCGCCAGCAGTTTGCCATCGTCGGCGGACAGCGCGTGAGCCGTATGGCGCTGACCATGCCAGGACTCGTATTCGTGCGCGGCAACAAGAACCAGCTTGTGGCGCTGCTGCGCGAAAAGAGCGGCGCGTCGCGTCTGATGGTCGACTCGTCGCGCAAGGAGAAAGACGCCATGGTGGTGGCAGACAGCGAGATGACAGCCTTCCGCCTGTTCAACGACAACACCGCCGGGCAACTGATGATGCTCCGCTCCCCATTCTGCAACTTCACATCTGCCGACCGCATACGCATCATGAGCGGTCCGTTTGCCGGCTACGAAGGCTATATCCGCGAAATCGGCGGCGACAACAAACTGATTTTCAAGGTGGGATCGATGGCAATCGCATTGTCGAACGTGATGCGCTACGACGTGGCGGTGGTTGAAAACCATCACGCCTCGACCGAGACGAGCCTGCAGCTGCGCATTGCCGACAGCCTGCGCGCGCGTCTGGAGGAGACAGGACATGTCGACGACGCCTGCGACCGTCTGCGCGACATAATGACCGGTGCTGCCGGGATGCCCGCGGCGTTTACCGACGCCGACCGTGCCGACGCCCGCTCGCTGGCACAATTCTGCGCCTCCGACCGCAAACGCATCGATAGCATCGTCGACAACGCTCCGCTGCGCCGCTTCCTTACGCCCACCGCCGAGACAGGCACGCTCATGCATAAAGGCTTCGTTGAACACCGGTTGCCAGCCGCGCTCGGCGACGACCGCTTCACCGCCCATGTGGCGGAACATCCCGACCACAGCACAGCCGCCTGCTGGGGCGAGTTTGCCACGGAGATATGCGCCCTTGCGCCATCGCAGCGCACAGCCCTCATCGACAAGTTGCGACGCTACGGACTGACGGCATTCGCCTCAGCCGTTGAAGGCAGCGGACATACACGTTTCGAAGGCGCGATGCTCACATCCGCCACCCTCGCTCCCGAGGCACTTGCCGCGGAGGGAGCGGCAATCATCAGCGAGATTCTCGCCTCCGTGCGCGCACGCCGTTGGCGCACACTCCTCTACGCCGTCTGTCTGCGATGACGGCAGCGTCCGTACGCGCGGACATTCCAAAAAAATGACTTCTACTTTTAATTACACAATTCAATGAAAGCATGTTTTATGGGGTTGGGCTATATCGGCCTGCCCACAGCGATTATTGCCGCCAAGCATGGCGTGCAGGTAACGGGTGTTGACATCAACCCCAAAGTAGTGGAAATGACAAACCAGGGACACCTCCACATCGTGGAGCCGGGCATGGAAGAAATGCTGCAGGACGTGGTGCGCTCAGGCGCCCTCCACGCAAGCACCACCCCCGAGGTGAGCGACGCATACTTCATGGTAGTGCCCACGCCGTTCAAGGGCAACCACGAGCCCGACATCTCATACGTCGAGGCAGCCACACGCGCCGTCATCCCATTCCTTAAGGAAGGCGACCTCTACGTCATCGAGTCGACTTCGCCGGTGGGCACAACCGACAAGATGGCAAAGCTCATCTTCGAACTCCGCCCCGAGCTGCGCGGCAAAATCCATATAGCATACTGCCCTGAGCGCGTGCTGCCGGGCAACGTAATCTACGAACTGGTGCACAACGACCGCGTGATCGGCGGTATGGACGAAGCGTCGACCGACAAAGCAATCGCCTTCTACAGCCAATTCGTGCAAGGCACGCTCCACCGCACAAACTGCAAGACCGCAGAGATGTGCAAGCTTACAGAAAACTCGTCGCGCGACGTGCAGATAGCCTTCGCCAACGAGCTGTCGCTCATCTGCGACAAGGCGGGCATCAACGTGTGGGAGCTCATCGCCCTCGCCAACAAGCATCCGCGCGTCAACATCCTGCAGCCGGGATGCGGCGTGGGCGGACACTGCATCGCCGTCGACCCATACTTCATCACAGCCGACTTCCCCGTTGAGAGCCAGCTGATTGCAAAAGCGCGCGAAATCAACAACTACAAGGCATTCTGGTGTGCCGAGAAAGTGGAGAACGCAATGCTACGCTTCGAGCTCGAAAACCACCGCAAGCCAACAGTCGCAATGATGGGACTCGCGTTCAAGCCAAACATCGACGACCTCCGCGAATCGCCGGCGAAATACATCACCACAAAAGTGATGCAAAGCTGCAACAACGCCGACATCCTCGTCGTTGAGCCTAACGTGACGGAGCACAACGTGTTTAAGTTGACGGATTACCGCGAGGCATACGACCGCGCCGACATCGTGGTCTTCCTCACCGCCCACGACCCATTCAAGACGCTCCCCCGCCGCGACGACAAAATCATTCTCGACTTCTGCGGAATTTATAAGTAGACATGCTTGGTCATTGCCGCTGCAATAGGCGGCAATGACTTATTCAATTTGAAGAAATTGACATAATGAGAAAGGAGAGATTTTAAAAGTAGAAAATATTTAATGCTGCTGCAACATAAGGTTATATCTAAAATTAGAAAATTAGCGACAGGTAATTTGTTGTTATTTTTATTCGCAAATGCTTTGTATTCATTAAGCACGGGCTTGATAAATTTGTTGTCACCATTTATCCTATATACAGGGGTGTATGAGGACTTTATATATGTTTTCCATAATATAATGATGCTGACCTCGATTTTTGCGGTTGGGCTTGTGCCGACGATGCTTCGGTTCTATAAATATGACAAGAAAAAATATACTTGCTATTATTTATTGACCAGTACGGTTGTTTATGCGGTGTTGTTATTGTTGGGCTTATTTGTTGACAATCCTCTTTCTGCTGTCCTAAAGATAACAAGGTCATCGTTGTCGGAAAACTTTATCATTTATTTAAGTGTGGCATTCTCAATTCTATATGTGTTTAATCGAGGGTTGTTGACTGCTCAGAATCGGTATAAAAATATTACTGTTGGAATTGTCATCATATTTGTGATAAGGATAGTGGCTTTATTGCTGATAGCGGGATTGAGGATAACGAATTTTAATTTAATCCTATTGAGTGTGTGCATTTTACCGTTTTTATATGAGGCGGTAATCTACTTAAAGAGCGTTCTAAAGATAAGCAGATGCTCTTTCAAGGATTATGGTGCATTCCTCGTTTTTGGAGTTAAAATATCTATTGTCGGAATTTTGTTTACATCCACTAATCAGATATTCTTGATTCATACCAAAGGAGTTGACGGCTCGTTGGCTGCAGCATTAAGTTTTGCAGGAGGCCTTGTGGGAATTATAAATATATTGAATACCACGATGAGCAGTTATTTTTTAGGAAAGTTGGATGCCAGAAACGAAGCATCCATTAAAAGTTATCTAGATAAAGTAGGTCGATTTAGAAACAATTATTTCTTAGCACTTTTTATTGTATGCTCGTTAATATTTGCAGTCATATTGAATATATATCCAACAAATGCTTCACAAGTAGCGTGGCTTTGTGTTGTAACTTTGTTGCAGACGGGAATAATATTTTACATTGGATTATATAGCTTAATGACGAAAACATTCAACTTGTTGAATCGTCAGCTTCTGATGAACTTGCTGTGCTTTGCTTCAGTGTTTGTTGTAGTATCTTTTGTGCCATTTTCTGCTGAATTTGTTGTACTTGAATACTCGGCAGTGAGTGTGGTTATCATCCTGTTTGAATTAATGGTTGCAAGGATGGTTTTGAGGCATATTGCGAATATGAAGAAAATAGTCGGATTGTAGTTTATGGAGAAGCTTACGATTGAGCAATTTTTCTTTGATATGGTTTTGTGGTTCTCGTTTTTAGCCACAAACTGTCGTTTCCTGACTTCTAATGCGCGATGCGAGGTCGCGTATCGCAAAGACAATAATTATGCTCCATTGTTTTTGTTCCTGCTTGTGTTTTGCACATTCGGTTTTGTCACAGGTGACTATTTCAACTATTTGGAACTTTATAAAAGAAACACAGACCTAAGTGCAGGCTCTTCGGGTCAACATGTCGAGGCTGTCTATTTATGGCTTTTAAAGAATTTGCCAAAAAGTTTCGCATTGTGGAGATTTGTGGTTTGGGGAATGGCTGCGGTTCTGATGGTGGCTACATTCAAAAGACTCCGTGTGCCGGCAAAGACGACAAATCTGGTTTTTTTGTTGTCCATATCTGTTGTGTTTGCCTCGTTTAGAAATACGCTTGGTTTTGTCGCGCTGTTCTACGGCTCGACATTCCTTTTCTCTAACAGAGGAAACAAGATATTCAATTATGTAGTTTTTGGCATATTCCTTACTTGTTCCCTGTTTCTGCATAGAAGTATGTTTATTTTTGCCACATTGTTCTGCGTTGCGTTAATTCCAATAGGAAAGAAAACATATTTATTGTCTATCTTATTGTTTCCGGTTTTGTATAAATTGATAGACAGTTACGCCTATCAACTGCTCGGCTCGTCGTTGATTTCGGAAGATTCCGCAGCGCATGGAGTAGGTTATCTTGAGTCAGACTACAGAGTTGACACAACATTGATGGGGTATGTGCAGTTGCTTATTTGGCGACTTCCTATATATGCAATTCTGATTTTTTCTGTGTGGAATATTTATTTTAAGAAACAGAAAGTTGACTATGCACAGAGAGTGTATTTGAATGCGACATATTCTCTTGTTTATATGTCCTTATTGTGGTATGGTCAGGAAGTGTCAGCATTTTTGACCAGTAGATTCCATGATTCCGCGATGTTTTTCTTCTCGGTGTTCCTGTCAATGTACATACCTACAAGGCCAAAATCAAAATTGTTGAGAAGAAGCCTTTGGGTATTGCTGTTTGCCAATATGTATAATTTCGCATACCAATTCTATAAGAATTTTTTATGAAGATTTTTGAGATAATACCGCAGTTGAGCTCTGGTGGAGCGGAGCGGTTTACGATAGATTTGTGCAACGAGTTATCGAAAGAACATGATGTGACGCTCGTGGTGCTTCATTCGGTGGAGAAATTCGGCTTCTATGCCGACGAGTTGTCTCCGAAAGTGCATCTGGTTTCAATGAACAAGCGGATGGGATTCGATGCGATGTTGCCGTATCGATTGTGGCGATTTATCAAGAAAGAAGAACCGGATGTTGTGCATACGCATCTGAACGGAAGTGTCTATACATCCTTGTCGGCGGCGATAAATCGCCGTGTTGTGTACTGTCATACAGTACACACCACGGCAGACAAAGAAGCTGGCTCCTTTGTCTGCCGTGGTGTGCGAAGATTGTTGTTTAAAACAAAACTCTCAACACCAATCACAATATCCGAAGACTCGCATCGTAGTTTCCTTGATTTTTATGGTATAGACGCTCCGATGATTGACAACGGTCGCAACATACCAATGAATTTAAAGTTGTCAGCGGATGTTGTTGATGAATTTAAGAAATATCGCAGGACAGACAAGACGCGCGTCTTGGTATGCCTTGCTCGGATGTACCCCGTGAAGCGACATACGCTTTTGGCGAAAGTCACGGCACGGCTTTACGCTGAAGGATATGACTTCACGGTGCTTGCGATTGGCAGCACAAGTCAAATTGATATTGTCGAGGAAGTCAGGGCTTTGAAAAGCGACAATTTCTACATACTTGGTGAACGGAAAAATCCGTTGGAATATCTGAAAGCGGCTGACGCATACGCATTGTGTTCTTCGTATGAAGGCTTGCCAATTTCTTTGATAGAAGCATTAGGTGTCGGAACGGTGCCGGTATGCACCCCTGTCGGTGGAATTGTGAATTTGGTGCATGACGGAGAAAATGGCATTCTTGCTGCTGGTTTGGAGGAGGAGGATTATTACAATGCAATGAAGCGATTTCTTGATTTGGATGATGAGGCATTGTGTGCAATGAGTAAAAAGGCAAAAGAAAGTTATGCGCCGTTCAGCATGACAGAGTGCGCACAGAAATATGTGTCGCTTTTTAATCGATTGTTATAGATGTTTTTGATAATGGGGTTTTAACAATTTGTATTTTGATATGATGCAAAAAAAGCTTATAAATATCGGACCTTGTAGCAACAGAAAAGATCCATCAAAAACAGGAGGGATAGTGGTGTTGTTTGAGGACTGGCAGCAATATTGCCGAGAGAAAAAAATTGAAGCCGTCACTATCGATTCGAATAAAGCCAACTACTCAAATATCTGTATTGCTTATCTTGCTATTATTTGGCAATTTATTAGAAAAGTTGGGTGGTGTGATGTTGTGATGCTGCATGGTACGGCTAAAGATTATTTATTCATTGCACCGATTGTGGTTTTTATATCAAAACTGCGGCATAAAAAAATCGTTTTACGAAAATTCGCCGGGAATTTTGAGCAAATTTACAATGCAAGCAATAAGGTGAAACTATGCATATACAATTATATTTTTGCCAATTCGGATGCCCAATTCTGGGAAACTAAATCTTTGGTGGCTTTTGGAAAGGAAAGGTGTAGTCGTTCGTTGTGGTTTCCCAATGTGCGGAAAAGATTAAACATAAAGCGAAATGTTGGCCGGCCATTTTCGCAGCAGAAGTTTGTGTTTTTATCGCGAGTGGGAAAACAAAAAGGAATCGATGTCTTGAAGGAATGCTTCTCAATGTTGCCGAATTCTTATCATTTGGACATATATGGGCCAATTAATGGTTATGGAGTCTTGGACTTGAATGGCGCGAATTATTCCTATAAGAGCGCTGTGGAGCCATCAAGAGTTCCTGAAATATTATCTCAATATGATGTTTTGGTTTTACCAACATTATGGAAGACGGAGGGATATCCTGGAGTCATCATTGAGGGATATAATGTGGGAATTCCTGCCATAGCGTCTGGAATTGGTGCAATCCCTGAGATTATTGAAGATGGGAAAACTGGCTTGCTTGTTGAGTCTGGGAGTGCAGAAGACCTTAAACGAGCAATTTTGTCAATTGCCGAGAATAACTATAAGGAAATGTCTAAGAATGCGTTGGCTTTCTTTGACAATTTTGATGCGGAGATTGTTAATAAAAGAATTTTAGACCAAATAATGGCATTGTAGGATGAGCCAATATAAAATATATAAACATTGTCCTGTTGCGTTGCAAAATTTTTTGTGTTCATTGAAAGGTTTGCAATTGGAGAAGCAACGCTATGGAGGGGAGTACGAAGAGATCTTCGATTCTTTGTTGGATAGCGACAATTGGTCTTCGGAGAAGATTAAATCATATAAAGAAGAGCATCTTTTTAAGATTATAGAATATGCGTTCAGGAATTGCTCCTTTTATAGAAAGCGATATTCATTGTTGGGCTTGTCGCCATCTTCGTTTACGTGTTTGGAGGATTTGAAGAAATTCCCAATTCTTACGAAAGAAGACGTCAGGGAGAATTGGAAAGAAATCATTGCGGATGGTTTCCCGAGCAGAGAGTTGATAGGCTATCATACAAGTGGCAGCACGGGAAAAGCTTTGGATTTTTATTGGACAAAACACGATCTTAGGTTTTATTGGGCAGTAGTCTGGCGGGGACGGCATCGTTTCGGAATAAACAAGGGGGATAGGCACATTAATTTCACAGGTAAAATTGTTGTGCCGTTGGAACAGAAAGAACCGCCATATTGGCGCTATAACAAACCGATGAATCAGTATATGATGAATATGCAGCATATAACAGATTCTAAGGTTGAAGATATTGTTGATTTTATTAATCGGATGAATTGTAAGTTCTTTGTTGGTTATCCATCGATTATGAACACTTTGGCAATGCTGATTGATGAAAAGGGGCTCGTGGTAGAGAATCCGCCAAAGTATATTTTTTCAAGTGCTGAAAAGATGTATGACAATCAAAGAATGATTATAGAGAAGGTTTTTCCTGGAGTGGAAATCGTAGAGCATTATGGTTTCTCTGAGAATGCGGCAAGTGCGTCAAAATGTCCGGATGGTTTGTATCATGAAGATTTTGAGTTGGGACATTTGGAACTTGAAAATAAAGAAGGTAATACAGGAAGAATGCTTGCAACTGGATTCCAAAATTATGGAATGCCATTTATTCGATATCAAATAGGAGATACAGGAACTTTTGTGGATGACTGCGACTGTGGATTGAATAGTCAGGCGATATCGGATATTGAAGGTAGAAATGGTGACTATGTGTTGACGCCGGAAGGCGCAAAAATTATGAGGTTTGGGTATATATTTAAATGTACCACAACGATTAAAGAATGTCAGGTCGTCCAGCGAAAACTTGGCGAGATGATAATTAGGATTGTCCCCCGTAGTGATTATAAAAAAGGAACAGAACAGCTGCTGATTTCGGAAGTTAGAGATTGGATTAGCCCTACGATAATTGTGAAATTCGAATATGTAGATTCGATAGAACGGACAAAAGCAGGTAAGTTTAAAGCTGTAGTTTCTGAATTGGACAAGAAATAGAACGATTATATGCTGATACCTTGGTATAGGGTAAGCAATTAGTTGTGGAGGCACGGAGTGCCTGTGCTTCCGAAATTGATGTGGAAGTTGCAGTATCTTTCGGATGCCGACTTTAAGGAAATGAACAAGCCGAAGACTCGAGGGGACAATCCGTTCCCGGAAACACCAGGGCTGGTGAAATAAGACGACAATGAACATAGGGTTGGTGCTGCGCACGGTGGCTCATCTGAGGCCTGCGCAGGTGCTTTTTCAAGTGTTGAGACGGGTGCATAAAGCTCGGTTCAAGGCATTGGCATGCCCTTCTGTGGAGGACAAGCCGATGGTTGTGGAGCCGGCTGCGAAGTGGCAAAGCTATGGCGGCAGGCGATTTGCGTTTCTCAACATTGAGGATGAGTTCCGCGGGTGGAACAACACTGCGCACGGGATGTTGTGGGCATACAACCAAAATTATATGGATTGGCTTTGTCAGCCAGGAATGACGGCTGCGGAGGGTGCGCGCTGGATTGACCGTTTCATCGCCGACATGCCGACAAACCGCGTGGGGCTCGACCCGTATCCTATTGCACTGCGCGCCATCAATTGGGTTAAGTTTTTCAGCCGTTTCCCTATGGAGTCGACCGCGGAGCGCAGGGATTCTCTCTATTCGCAGTTGCGGTTGCTGGAATGCAAGTTGGAATATCATCTGCTTGGCAATCATCTGCTGGAGGACGCATACGCGCTTTATATTGGCAGCGCGTATCTTAAAGACAGCTGTATGCACGGCAGGGCGAGTCGGCTGCTTCGCCGGCAGCTGAGGGAGCAGGTGCTTTCCGACGGAGCGCACTATGAGCAGTCGCCGATGTATCACTGCATATTGCTTGACCGCCTGCTCGACTGCATAAACGCAGGAGAGGGGGCGTTTGTCTGCTCGGTTTTGAAGCCTGTTGCTGTGCGTATGCTTGGGCATTTGGAAAGCATTGTGTATGCCGACGGCACTATTCCGCTGCTCAACGATTCCGCAGAGGGAATCGCTCCGGAGCCTGCAGCGATTTTTGCTTATGCCCGCCGTCTCGGCTTGCAATGGACACCGGTGGCGTTGGGAGAATGCGGTTATCGGAAGTTTGACAACACCGACGTTGAGGCGGTTGTCGACGTGGGCAACATCAAGGCTTCCTATCAGCCAGGCCATACGCATGCCGACTCATTGTCGTTTGAACTGAGGCTTGGCGGAAAACCGTTTGTCGTTGACACCGGCATTTCGACCTACGACAAGACGCCGCGGCGGCAACTGGAACGTTCGACGGCGGCACACAACACCGTCGTGTTGGCAGGCAAATCGTCGAGCGAGGTGTGGGGCGGATTTCGTGTGGGCAGAAGGGCAAAAGTGCGGTTGCTGCGCGATGGAGAGACAGTTGTGGCAGAACATGACGGATTTGGCGCGCTGGGCATACATCGGCGTACATTCAGTGTTGACAATGACGGCTTTCACATAGCCGACCATATAACAAAGCCCACTCCGGCAACGGCATATCTGCATTTTGCTCCGGGAGTCGAGGTGGTTGAACACACGGTGGGGAAAATACTCACGACGGCAGGCGTGGTGTCGGTGGTCGGAGCAGACGCTGTTGAGATATCCGACGGCACGGTCAGCCATGACTACAACTGCTTTGAGGCAGTGAAGATTGCCGCTGTGCATTTCAAAGAGAATTTACAAATCACAATAAGTTTATGAAAATATTGTTAGTGTCGTTCTACTACTATCCAGAGTTGGGCGCTGCTCCTTCGCGAATAACCAATATGGCAGAAGGATTTATGGCGGAAGGGGCTGAAGTAGACGTTCTTACGTGTTTGCCCAATTATCCAAAGGGTAGAATTTTTGATGGCTATAGAGGTCGGTTGTATAAAAAGGAAAAGACAGGGAAAGGCACGATATTCCGCTATTGGACTTATGCCACAGTGTCAAAAAATCCGATAGCGCGGGCGTGGGGTATGATTTCGTTCGCATTGATGATGTGGTTGTTCGCATTCAAGATACGCACGATAAGGAGTTATGACAGGGTTGTAATCCAAAGTCCACCTTTGTTTGTGTCATGCTCTGGAATTATGTTGTTCAAGTGCCTGTATCGTAAGAAAACGATTCTCAACATTTCTGATTTGTGGCCATTGTCGGCAGTTGAGTTGGGGGCGATGAAAGAGGGCAGCAAAATGCATCGGATTTTTGCGGCAATTGAGCGGTTCATATACCGGAAGGCGGACGGAATATTTTGTCAGTCGAATGAGATAATACGTCACATTGACGGATATGATTCTCCAGATGCGAAATGCTTGTACCGGAATTTGCAGCGCTATAAAATAACGATTGATTATCGCGAGAAACATACTCCTATGAGAATTGTCTATGCTGGTTTGCTTGGCGTGGCGCAAGATATATTAGGGATAATCAAGAATGTGGATTTCAAAGGTCTTGGCATTGAATTCCATTTGTATGGAGGCGGAAATCAAGCGAAGGAAATAGAGGAGTACATATCACAGCATGACTGTAATGTGGAGTATCATGGATATGTGGAAAAGAGTCGTATGGCAGAGGAATTGTCGAAATACGATGCTTCAATTGTGCCGTTGGCTGTGAGAATAAAAGGGGCTGTCCCCTCTAAGATCTTTGACATTCTACCAATCGGTCTGCCTGTCGTTTTCTGCGGAGGCGGAGAAGGTGCTGAGATTGTAAAGGATTATGGAGTGGGTTATGTTTCGACTCCAGGCGATTATAAAGCGCTGACAGAAAATGTGAAGAAGTTGCAGTCGTTGACAGATGAGGAATATAGGGAATTGACTGCACGATGCATACATGCGGCAAAAACAGATTTTGATTTTGCTTCTCAAATGTCGAAGGCATACGACTTTTTGAAAAGAATCTAAAAACGGCAAAAAATATGAAAGTTACGATGATAGGAGCCAGCGGATTTGTGGGGACACGTCTGCTGGGATTGCTGAAGGAAAGCGAAAAAGAATATCAGTTGAAGAATGTCGACTTGTTGCCGAGCCATTTTTTCAACGATTTGACGGTGATAGGCGATGTCCGGGAGCAGAAGCAGATGGATGAGCAGCTTAAAGGAGCGGATGTTGTGGTGCTGCTTGCGGCACAACATCGCGACGATGTGTCGCCGACATCGCTTTATTACGACACCAATGTAGGCGGAATGGAAGTTACGTTGCGTGCGATGGAAAAGAATGGCGTGAAACGAATCGTGTTTTTCTCCTCCGTCGCTGTTTATGGATTGAACAAGAAAAATCCAAACGAGGAGCATCCCAAAGACCCGTTCAATCATTATGGAAAATCGAAATGGCAGGCAGAGCAGGTTTTGCAAGAGTGGCATAAATCGCATCCGGATTGGAACGTGAATATTATTCGTCCAACGGTAATCTTTGGAGAGCGTAACCGTGGAAATGTGTATAATTTGTTGCGGCAGATTTCAAGTGGAAAATTTCTTATGGTTGGCGACGGCAACAACAAGAAATCGATGGCATATGTGGGCAACATTGTCTCTTTCGTAAAATTTATGATAGACAATTGCACGAAGGGTTATAATGTGTTCAATTATATAGATAAGCCGGATATGACTATGAACCAGCTCGTAGAGCATGTGGAAAAGGTGCTTGACAAGCGCATTCCGTCGACTCATTTCCCATATTGGCTTGGAATGATGGGTGGATATTGCTTCGACTTGCTTGCGGCAGTGATGCGTAAAAAGTTGACTGTTAGTTCCGTGAGGGTGAAGAAGTTTTGTGCCACAACGGAATTTGACTCAACAAAGATGCAGGAGTCGGGATTTAAGCCGCCATACACACTTGCTGAGGGATTGGCACGTACTTTGGAATTTGAGTTTGTGCATCCTCGTACGGATGACGTGACATTCAAAACAGAATAGCGGCTCCGGCGACGGGGCTGAAGGGGCGCGCGGCTGACAGGCTGCGCGCCTTTTTTCGGCTAAAGGAGAGGGGATTTTTGTGGCGTTTTTTGCTGTTTTGATTACTTTGCTGTGTCATAGAGGTTTACGCTGAAAAATTCCATTTCCCCGAAATTTAAAACGCCGATTTTCGCCATTTCCCCGAAATTCGGAGGGGTGCTTGCCTCCGATTTCCGACAAATTTTAGAGATTTTGCCTCCGATTTCCAACAAATTTGCGGTTGTTTTACCTCCGATTTCCGACAAAAGCATTAAATTTGCATTGTAAAGCAAAGAATGTTGACTATGGAATTTAAACGGGAAATACAGAGTCGGCTGGAAGAATGGCGCCGGTCGTCAAGGCGAAAGCCATTGGTGCTGCGCGGGGCGCGGCAGGTGGGAAAGACCACGGTTGTCAACCAGTTTGGGCGCACGTTTGACAATTATATTTATCTGAATCTTGAGGATGCGGAGGCGGCGGCATTGTTTGATTTGAATGTGCCGCTTGCCGACTTGATTCCGTTTTTTTTCGCTCATTGCAAGAAGAAGAGAGTTGAGGGCACGACGTTGATATTTATAGATGAGATACAGAATTCGGCGAAGGCAGTGGCGCGGTTGCGTTATTTCTATGAGCAGTTGCCTGAGATTTTTGTTATCGCAGCAGGTTCGTTGCTTGAGAATTTGGTTGATGTAAAGACGTCGTTTCCTGTTGGGCGTGTTCAGTATATGGCATTGCGTCCGTGCTCGTTTCGCGAGTTTCTTGTCGCGGTTGGCGAAGGACAGTTGCTGCCGGCGCTTGCCGACAAGGTGATGTCGCAGGCGTTTCATGAGCGTTTGATGTTGTTGTTCAACCAGTATGTGGTGACCGGCGGAATGCCTGAGGTTGTGCAGGCATTTGCTGAAACGCGCGATTTTGCGTCGTTGGGAGATGTTTATGAAACGTTGCTGCAGGGCTATCGTGACGATTCGGAGAAGTATGCCCGTGGAGGCAAGGTGTCGGAGGTGGTGCGTTTCATCTTGAATGAAGGCTGGTCGAAGGCCGGTCAGATAATCACGTTGGGTAATTTCGGCTCGTCGGCTTATAATTCCCGGGAGGTCGGAGAGGCGTTCCGCTTGCTTGAGAAGGCGATGCTTCTTGAATTGGTTTATCCGACGACGTCGGTCGATGTCCCGGCTATTGGAGAGACCCGCCGTCAGCCTAAGTTGGTGTGGCTTGACACCGGGCTTGTCAATTATGCGGCGCAGGTGCAGGCGGAGGTGTTGCGTTCGCGCGACATAATGGATGCTTGGCGAGGAATGATTGCGGAGCAGGTTGTCGGGCAGGAATTGCTGACGCAGAACGACAAGGTTAGCCAGAAGCGTAATTTCTGGAGCCGTGGCAAGGGAGAGTCGTCGGCTGAGGTGGATTTCATTTGGGTCTGCAATTCAAAGATATATCCGATAGAGGTGAAGGCGGGACACAATGCGCATTTGCGCTCGTTGCATTCGTTTATGGAGCGCTCGTCAAATGATGTGGCGGTGCGTGTCTGGTCGCAGCCATATTCAGAGGATGAGGTGGTTACTGCGTCGGGGAAGGCGTTCAAGTTGATAAATCTGCCGTTTTATATGGTCGGCGGTTTGGAGTCTCTTGTTGTTGGCGAATAGGATGTTTCGGTCGACGAAATGTTGCCAAATATCGTTAATCGCTTTGTGGTATGGCTAATGTGTCGTAACTTTGTAGGCTGAAATATTGTTGTTTTGAAACAAAAAGAGCTTTAAATATGAGGAACTTTAAACTATTATTGGTTTTTGTGGCGGTGTTTGCCACGTTGCAGGCGTCTGCGCTGTCGCGCGACTGCAATCTTACGGTTAAGGTTGTGGCTGCCACCGGGGAGTCGCTCGAGGGACAGCGGGTGATGCTTGTGCAGACAGACTATAGTATGACTTACGGTGCGAGCGAGACGACGCTCGATGCTGCCGGCGAGTGTCGCTTGAAGGTGTATAGCGGAAACCACCGTCTTACGGTGGAGCGTGCGGGCTATGCCGCGTATGCTAAGGATTTTCCGGTGACGGGCGACATGACGTTGAATGTGACGCTCACGGAGGACGTGCGCAATCCGTTTGCTCTCAAGCTGGCTGAGCGCCACGACCCGATGACGGGCAAGAACGACGTGACGCTGCAGTGGAACCGTGAGGATCCGGTGTTTTTCGATGATTTTGAGAGCTATACGGCGTTTGACACGGAGTTTTCGCCGTGGACGGGCATCGACGGCGACCATGCTGCCGCCGCTCCGCTTCAGGGTTCTTATCCCAACCGCGGCACGCTGCAGTATGCGCAGGTGATCAATCCGCTTGTGGTGGAGCCGTCGTGGTGGACCGATTATCCTGTGCTGCGTCCCTATGGTGGCAAGCAGTATGTGGGCTTTGTGCGCACTTATGGCGGTTCTGCCAACGATGATTGGCTGATTTCGCCGGCGGTCACTGTCGGCAAGAACAATATTGTGCGTTTTATGGCTAAAGCCGCCGATGTCTATAAGGAGCGTTTCGAGGTGGGCATCACTACGGTCGACAATCCTGAGGCGTCCGACTTTACGGTCATCTCGTCGGGCAATTATGAGACTGTGGGCTACGAAGAGTGGGAGGCTAAGGTGTATTCGCTTGCCGAATATGAGGGCGAGACGGTGCGCATAGCCATCCATTATATCGGCGACCCGTCTAACGGCGGCGCGTTTATGCTTATGGTCGACGACTTTTTCGTGGGTCAGGCCGACTATTTCAGTGATGCCGTGGCAACGAAGTCGCTGCGCTGCGCGATGCGTTCGCCGTACAATCCCAACGAGCGTTTCCTTGTGTATAAAAACGGAGAGCAGGTGGGCGAGACCGACGGCTATTCGTTTGCGTTCGACCAGCTTGAGGCTGGCAGCTATACGCTTGGCGTGAAGGCGGTCTATAAGAACGCCGAGAGCGAGCTCGTCGAGCAGCCGTTCACGGTTGGCGCCGGCACGTTCTGCAAAGTCAGCGTGGCAGCTTCCGCCAACGACAATGTGGAGGTAGACGGCGTGAAGGTGGAATTTTTCAACGAGTCAGCGTCGACAACCTACAGCGCCGTGATAAGCAAGGGCGCGGTCGAGATTCCGTCGCTGCCGGCAGGCAAATATATCGTGTCGGTCGAAGCCGACCGCTATGACAAGTGGAGCAAGTCGATGGAAATTGCCGACGGCGCAAAGGTCGACATCGCTCTTGTTGAAACAATCTTCGACCCGTACAACATAACCGTGACGCAGACCGACAGCGAGACCGACACCGACAAGGTCAATGCCGAAGTGCGCTGGAACCAGGACCTCGGCTTCGAGGACGATTTCGAGGCATATGATGATTTCGCAACGAGCTTCGGCGAATGGAAGTCGGTCGACAACGACCGCCGCGTGGTCTACCCGATTGCGCTCGGCTCGGCGTCAAACATCATCAACTTCCCCGGCGCCTGCACCCCCGACAATCAAGTGGCGGTGGCACCGATGGTGTTCAACCCCTACGCCACCACTCCAGCCATGGCGCCGTCCGACGTAGCGGCGATAGCGCAGTCGGGCGAAAAGGCGGTGATATTCTTCTCGCCTCAGCAGGCCGCCGCCGACAAATGGCTCATCTCTCCGGCGCAGACCGTGATGGACGGCTACGTGTGCCGTATCAGCCTGAAGGCGTATTCGGAAGCCTATCCGGAGACATTCGAGCTTTGCGTTTCCACGACCGACGACAGTGTGATATCGTTCAAGTCGCTCGGCAACATAATGCCTAAAGGCACATGGCAGACCTACGAGGTCGACCTCTCGGCTTATGCCGGACAAACCGTCTATCTGGCGCTCCACTACATTTCCAACGACTGCTTCTTCTCGCTTGCCGACGACTTCTATGTAGGGCCGAAAGAGGCGACCGACGCAAACGTGGGCAACGTGCAGAAATACGACCTCTATCTCGACGGCGCGTATTTGGGATCGACCAGCGCAACGTTCTTCCCAGTGATGGGCATCAGCCGTGGAGAGCACACGTTGGGCATCCAGGCCAGCTACGTTTCCGGCAAGTCTAAACTTGTGGAATTCACGTTCAACGCCCAGGGCGCGGTAGCCGATGTGGCTGCCGACAGCGTTGAAATCACCGCTTTCAAGGGTGGTGTGCGCATCTTCGGAGCCGACGGCGGTAAAGTGATCGTCAGCGATGCGTCGGGCCGCCAGGTGGCATCTGCATCGCTTGCCGACGGCGCGGAAATCGCACTCCCCGCAGGATTCTACATCGTAAGCGTGGGCAGCCACGTGGAGAAAGTTTTGGTAAGATAGCGTCTGCGGCAGCAGCACGAAAAAATCCACGGCATTGCTGTGGATTTTTTTTGTGATGAATGGTTTGGTGTCGAAAAATTATTTATAAATTTGTAATAACCAAAACATAAAAAAACAACCGTATGGGAAAACTCAGAGTCTTTTTTACCATTGTTCTTGTTGCGGCTCTCCTTCCCCTGAATGCATTTGGGCGGCATAAGAAAGGCGACGTCGTGCAAGATCCGAACCATTCTAACATCACGCGGGAATGTGTCAGCGATGAAGTCGAAGAAAGTGACCGCTGGCTGGTGCACATCACCGGCACGCTGCCTGTCACCGGCATGCACAACGGGCATCCGTATGTCGACCTTGGCTTGAAGGTGAAATGGGCGGCATGCGACCTTAACGCCACGAAACCCGAACAAAACGGTGTGCGCTACGGATGGGCGGAAGTGGTGTCGAAGAAAAACTGCACCAGAGAGAACAGCGTGTCGTATGGCAAGAAAATTTACCGATCAACCATCCTCGGCAATCCGCAATACGACGCCGCGCGCAAGCATTGGGGCGGCAAGTGGCGCACGCCCACCGGCGAAGATTTCTATATGCTTATCCGCAAATGCAAATGGGAAGAGGCTGAGATGAACGGCAAAAAAGGATTCCTGCTGACGAGCATCAAAAACGGCAACATGCTGTTTCTGCCGTCGTGCCGCGACAATGAAATCCTGGGGTATTATTGGACAACCGATGAGTGCGACATGGAAGATAAGGAACTTTCGGTCGAACTGATGTACACCACCGGTTACGGAGGCGTCAAGCTCGACTCCGACTACCGTAATTGCCAGCACGCCATCCGTCCGGTGCTGGAGCAATGAAACGGATTATGGATATTGATAAAAAAACGATATGACCAAACTGAAAATTTTTGTCGCCTTGGCACTGCTGGCAGTTGCCATGCCGCTCAGCGCACAGCGCCGGTATGTGGAAGGCGACATCGTGCAGGATCCGAAGTATCCTAACATCAAACGCGAGATGATTGAGGACGTGTCGCAGAAATGGCTGGTGCACATCACCGGCAAGCTGCCTGTCACTGCCACGCTCAACGGCCACGGCTACGTGGACCTCGGGATTAAGGTCGAGGGCAAGTTGATAATGTGGGCGGCGTGCGACGTCGGCGCCATGAAGCCCGAACAGGTGGGCACAACCTACGGTTGGGCTGAAGTGGAGCATAAGGCGGAGCTGGATGGCTCCAACAGCGCGTCGTACGGCAAGAAAGTGTACCGCAGCACGGTGTTGGGCAACCCGAAATACGACGCCGCGCGCAAGCATTGGGGCGGTAAGTGGCGCTTGCCGACTGTGCCGGAGCAGTATATGCTTATCCGCAAATGCAAGTGGGAACAGGCGGAGATGAACGGCCAGCGCGGCTTCCTGCTTACGAGCATCAAAAACGGCAACATGCTGTTCCTCCCGTCGCTTGACAGCGACGACAGTTGCTGCGAATATTGGTCGAGCGACGAGTGCGACATGGACGACAAGGAGCAGTCGTGCTCGCTGAGAGCTGTCGGCAAGACGTCGTGGGATGACTATATTGACATCGAGCGGACACCCCGCACATATCAGATTCCTGTGCGCGCGGTGTTTGTACCATAAAAAATCAATTGAAAATGAAACACAACAAAATGATTATAGCGGCCGTGGCGGCATGCATTGTGCTGTCGGCGGCTACGATAGAAGCCCAGTCGTGGAAGCGCAGTCTGGGCAAGTTGAAACAAGGCGTGGAGCAAGTGACGCGTCAGAGCAAACCCAACACTACGCGCCAGTCGGGCGACGTGCAAGTGCCGGAATGGCATGAGGAAAGGGCGCAAAAGAGAACGTCGGGTCTGCCGGCGGTGGTCGACACGGTAATCGAACACCTCCGCTACCGGCTTTATCCAAACGACAGAAATGCCGTGTTTATGGGCGTCGACGACTTCCTTTTTCAAGAAACGGAAACAGTCGAGATCCTCAGCCATGTGAAATATGGCAGCGTGCGCTGCGCCGTGACGCGCACCGACCAGGACGCTCTCAAGGGAGAGACCGCACATACGCTCGTAATCCCGACCACACTAAAGGAAATCGGTCCGTATGCGTTTGCCTATATGCAGAATCTGAAGCGGGTAGTGATTCCGTCGAGCGTGCGCACCATCAAGCGCGGAGCGTTTGCCGGCTGCACCAACCTGAGTTCCATCACCATCGAGCCGGGCGTCAGACTCATTGAGGGAACGTCGTTTGCCGGCACAGGCATCACGTCGATAACCATCCCCAACACGGTGAAGGATTTGCAGACCTACGTGTTTGAAGACTGCAAGAAACTGAAGACGGTGAAGCTGCCCGACGGCATAAAGAAAATAGGCGAATGCCTGTTTATGGGCTGCGAGTCGCTCACGTCGGTTGTAGTGCCTCCTACGGTGACGGAGATTGGCGAACGGGCATATTACGACTGCAAGAGCTTGTCGAGCGTCACGCTGCCCGAGGGACTTGTGAAGATATGCGACAGCGCGTTCAGCGACACCTCGCTGACATCGCTTGTAATTCCGTCTACGGTAATGGAAATGGGCACATGGGCATTCTTCTGCCACAAACTTGCAAAGGTGACCCTGCCTGCACGGTTCAACGACCCTATGGTGCTTGTTGACGTTTTCGACAATTCGTCGACGAAATTGTTTGGCACGTCGGAGGCTACGTTGCTGCAAGGCTTCACGTTTAAGTAAAAAAAACGGCCGTTGGAAAATTATTTATGAATTTGTAATAACCAAAACATAGAAACAACCGTATGGGAAAACTCAGAGTCTTTTTTACCATTGCTATTGTTGCAGCTCTCCTTCCCCTGAATGCATTTGCACGGTATGAGGAAGGCGACATCGTGCAGGATCCGAAGCATCCCAATATCAAACGCGAGATGATAGAAGAAATGTCGCAGAAATGGCTGGTGCACATCACCGGCAAGCTGCCTGTCACCGCCACGCTCAACGGCCACGACTACGTGGACCTCGGAATCAAGGTCGACGGCAAGCTGATAATGTGGGCGACATGCGACGTCGGCGCCACGAAGCCAGAGCAGGCAGGCACAACCTACGGCTGGGGCGAAGTGGAGCATAAGGCGAATCTGGGAGGCGGCAGTGTGTCGTACGGCCAAAAAGTGTACCGCTCAACCATCCTCGGCAACCCTAAGTATGACGCCGCGCGCAAGCATTGGGGCGGCAAGTGGCGCATGCCTACCGTGCCCGAGCTGTATATGCTTATCCGCAAATGCACGTGGGAACAGGCGGAGATGAACGGTCAGCGCGGCTTCCTGCTGACGAGCCTCAAAAACGGCAACATGCTGTTTCTGCCGTCGCTTGGCAGTGATGACATCTATTGCGATTATTGGTCAACCGACGAGTGCGACATGGAAGACAAGCTGCAGGCGTGCAAGCTGAATGCAGAAGGCGCATCGTCATGGCGTGACAGGGTTGTCATTGGAAGAAGTCTCCGTACAGACCAACTGCCAATCCGTGCGGTGTTTATACCATAAAAATCAATTGAAAAATGAGACACAACAAATTGGTTATAGCGGCCGTGGCGGCATGCATTGTGCTGTCGGCGGCTACGATAGACGCCCAGTCGTGGAAGCGTGGTCTGGGCAAGTTGAAGCAGGGCGTGGAGCAAGTGACGCGTCAAAGCAAGCCCAATACTACGCGCCAGTCGGGCGACGTGCAGGTGCCGGAGTGGCACGAGGAAAGGGCGCAAAAGAGAACGTCAGGTCTGCCGTCTTCGGTCGACACCGTTGTCAACCATCTGCGCTACCGCCTTCGTCCTGACAAAAGATATGCGGAATTTATGGGCGTCGACGACTACCTGTTCCAAGAAACGGAAGTCGTTGAGATTCTCGGTTTCGTGAATTTCAAGGGCGTACGTTGTTCTGTGACGGAAATCAACTCGGAGGCTCTTAAAGGAGAGACCGCCCATACGCTTGTCATCCCGTCGTCGGTCAAGGAAATCGGCCCGTATGCGTTTGCCTATATGAACAATCTGAAGTCGGTGAAGGTTCCGGCGAGCGTGCGCACCATCAAGCGTGGTGCGTTTGCAGGCTGCACCAACCTGAGTTCCATCACCATCGAGCCGGGCGTGACCCTCATCGAGGGAACGGCGTTCGCCGGCACTGCCATCACGTCGATTACGTTGCCAAACACGGTGAAGGACCTGCAGACATACGCCTTTAGCGAATGCAAGAAACTGACAACGGTGAAATTCCCCGTCGGCATAAAGAAAATCAGCGAAAACCTGTTTGAGGGCTGCGAGTCGATCACATCGGTGGTGGTGCCCTCTACGGTTACGGAGATTGGATCCAGCGCATATTCCGGCTGCAAGAGGCTGTCGAGCGTCACGCTGCCCGAAGGACTGCTGAAGATTGGCGACGGCGCGTTTATGCGCACTCCCATCACCAAGCTTGTCATCCCGTCTACGGTTGTGGAAATGGGCACATGGGCGTTCTTCTGTCCGAAACTCACCAGCGTGACCCTGCCTGCTCGGTTCAACGACCCCATGGTGCTTGTCGACATTTTCGACAACTCGGCGTCAAAATTGTTTGGCACGTCGCAGGCCACGTTGCTGCAAGGCTTCACGTTTAAGTAAAAAACTGCCATCCAACGGCAAACCAACGGCGTGCAGACCGGCGTTTGCCGCTTCTTTGGCAGTGGACGTGCTTCCAGACAGGGAAGTCGTAGCGTATGGACGGTGAATAAATTGTAAACAATATAAATAATTGTAAATAATTAAGCCGAGAGCGGATTGAGATTCCACAAAACGGCTGAAAATGTTGATTATTCGATATTTTGTTTATATCTTTGTGCCGTTTTAACGGGACGATTATGGGACAATTACACTCCTATACTTTGGAACTGCGGGCTATGCCTGTTGGCACTCAGCAGTTTAACTATGTTGTCGACGACGCATTCTTCCAGCAAAGAGAAGAAGGCGAAATTCGTGGCGGCAATGTCGACGTGAAGTTGGAAGTGGAGCACAAAGGCGATTTTTTCGACCTTACATTCTGGATGGAAGGAAAAATAATCACAGCGTGCGACCGTTGTCTTGACGACCTCGTGCTTGATGTCGACACCGACTATCACGTGGCGCTGAAATATGCCGCCGAGACCAACGCCGACAACGACGAAGTGATAGAAGTGGCTGAGTCGGAGCGCTACTACGACCTGACCGACATCATCTACGACACGATAGCGTTGACAATCCCGATGAAGCATGTGCATGCCGACGGCGAATGCAACGAGGCTATGGTGGCTGAACTGCAAAAGCATAGCAGACAGGCTGAAACTGAAGAAGTGAAAGAAAATAACGATCCTCGGTGGGATGCATTGAGGAAATTAATGGATAACAATAAATAATAAATAAGAAAATGGCACATCCAAAACGAAAACAATCGAAGACAAGAACAGCTAAGAGAAGAACTCACGACAAAGCTGTAGCTCCTACTTTGGTACTCTGCCCGAACTGTGGCGCATGGCACGTATATCACACTGTATGTGGCGAATGCGGATATTACAGAGGAAAAGTGGCAATCGAAAAAGAGGCTGCTCTCTAATCGGGAGTCCGCTGAATCCATTGTGGAAGAAAATTGTCCTAAATGCAATCGTTTAGGACAAATTTGTTTAACGGAGACATCTGAAAAAGATAATGTTAAGAGCTAAAATTACAGGAATAGCCTCATACGTGCCCGACTATGTGCTGACCAACGAGGAGTTGTCGCATATGGTTGACACCAACGATGAGTGGATTACAACCCGTGTGGGAATTAAAGAACGCCGCATTCTGAAAGGCGAAGGGTTGGGATCGTCGTATATGGGAGCAATCGCCGTGGAGCGGCTGCTTGCCAACACCGGAACTGCCAAAGACGAGGTGGAACTGGTGATTTGCGCCACTTCAAACCCAGACTACCGCTTCCCGTCGACTGCGTCGATTATTTCTCACAAAGCAGGGTTGACAAACTGCTATGCCTACGACATCCAGGCGGCTTGCGCCGGTTTTATCGTGGCTTTGCAGGCTGCAAACGCATACATCCGTGGCGGACTCTACAAGAAAGTGATTGTAGTGGCTGCTGAGATGATGTCGAGCATGACCAACTATGACGACCGCTCAACGTGTCCGCTATTTGGCGACGCTGCGGCAGCTGTGATGGTGGAGCCGACAGAAGACCAGACAGTTGGCATAATCGACGGTGTTTACCACGTGGACGGCGAAGGCTTGTCTCACTTGGTGATGAAGGCCGGCGGTTCGGCTTATCCTGCGTCGCACGCTACGGTAGACGCTCACGAACACTTTGTTTATCAGGAAGGTCGCGCGGTTTATAAGCACGCTGTGACCGATATGCTCACTTCGTCGCTCGACGTGATGAAGCGCAACAATCTGACTGTTGACCAAATCGACTGGTTCGTGCCTCATCAGGCAAACTTGCGAATCATCGAGGCTGTCGGTGGTCGTATCGGCGTCCCTACAGACAAGGTGCTTGTCAACATCCAGTATCGCGGCAATACGAGCGCGGCTTCAATTCCTTTGTGTCTCGACGAGAACAAGGACAAGTTGAAGAAGGGCGACAAAATCGTGCTTACGGCATTCGGTGCCGGATTTACTTGGGGCGCGATGTATATTGTCTGGGACTGCTAAGAGAGAAAGAGCAAGACAAAATTTAATAATAAAACCGTGCGGAACGCGGCACAGGATTGATTCCCGTACCGTATTCCGCATTTTTTGTGCAAAGCGAAGAATATGGAGCATAGAGCAGGTTTCGTAAATATTGTGGGCAACCCGAATGTGGGAAAGTCTACGCTGATGAACCAACTGGTGGGCGAGCGTGTGTCGATAATCACACAGAAGGCGCAGACCACACGCCACCGCATCCTCGGCATTGTAAACGCCGACGACTATCAGATTGTGTTTTCCGACACGCCGGGTGTGCTGAAGCCGAAGTATAAACTGCAGGAGAGCATGCTCAACTTCTCGGAGGGCGCGCTGACCGACGCCGACGTGCTGCTCTACGTGACCGACGTGGTGGAGGACGCTACGAAAAACGCCGACTTCATTGCGAAAGTGGCGAAGGAGAAGGTGCCGGTGCTGCTCGTAATCAATAAAATTGACTTGCTTAAAGGCAACGCCGACCTGCTGACGGTGATGGACAAGTGGAAAGCCCTGTTGCCGCAGGCCGAGGTGTTTCCGATGTCGGCAAAGGAGAATTTCAACGTGCAGAGCTTGATGAAGCGCATCGTGGAACTGCTGCCGCCGTCGCCGCCTTATTTTGGCAAGGATGCCCTCACCGACAAGCCTGCGCGCTTCTTCGTTACGGAGATTATCCGCGAAAAGATATTGCTGACCTACGACAAGGAGGTGCCTTACGCAACAGAGGTGATTGTGGAGAAGTATGACGAGGGAAAAACCGACATCCACATCATGGCGGTGGTCTACGTGGAACGCGACAGCCAGAAAGGCATCGTAATCGGACACGGCGGGCAGAAGCTGAAACGTGTGGGAATGGAGTCGAGGCGCGACATCGAGAAATTTTTCGGGAAGAAGGTGTTTCTTGAGATTTTTGTGAAAGTGGAGCCCGACTGGCGCAACCGCGAAAACAAACTGCGCGCATTCGGATATGTTGAATAAAATTTAAAGGAAAGGAAAAGAGATATGGGACGATTAGTAGCAATTGTGGGACGCCCCAATGTGGGTAAATCAACGCTGTTCAACCGCCTTACGCAGTCGCGGACGGCGATTGTCGACGACACGTCGGGCACTACGCGCGACCGCCAGTACGGAAAGGTGGACTGGTGCGGTCAGGAGTTTTCAATTGTCGACACCGGAGGATGGGTGGTAAACTCGGAGGACATCTTCGAGGGCGAAATCAACAAGCAGGTGGCGATAGCCATAGAGGAGGCCGACGAAATCCTCTTTGTGGTCGATGCGATGAACGGCGTGACCGACCTCGACGACAAGGTGGCGGCGATACTCCGTCGCTCCAACAAGCCGGTGATTCTCGTGGCCAACAAGTGCGACTCAAACGAATGGCGCTACAATTCCGCCGAATTCTATTCCTTCGGTCTGGGCGATCCCTTCTGTCTCTCTGCAATCAGCGGATCGGGTACGGGCGACCTCCTCGATGAGATTATGAAGCGTTTCCCGCCGAAAGACGAAATAGACGAGACGGTGGAGCAGCTGCCGCGTTTCGCCATCGTAGGACGTCCGAACGCTGGAAAATCATCGATAATCAACGCGTTTATCGGCGAGGACCGCAACATCGTGACAAATATCGCCGGAACAACGCGCGACAGCATCTACACGCGCTATTCTAAATTCGGATTCGACTTCTATCTGGTCGACACTGCCGGTATCAGAAAGAAAGCGAAGGTCAACGAGGATATCGAGTACTACAGTGTGATCCGCTCCATTCGCTCCATCGAGAACAGCGACGTCTGCATCCTGATGATTGATGCCACTCGCGGCATCGAGGCGCAGGACGTAAACATTTTCTCGCTCATTCAGAAAAACAAGAAGGGGCTCGTTGTCTGTGTCAACAAATGGGACCTTGTGGAGGACAAGAGCACGGCGGCGATAAAGCATTTCGAGGCGGCGATACGCGACCGTTTCGCGCCGTTTGCCGACTTCCCTATCATCTTCACATCCGCGCTCACAAAGCAGCGCATATACAAGGTGCTGGAAACGGCTGTGGAGGTCTACAACAACCGCAAGCGCATCGTGCCCACATCGCAGCTCAACAACTATATGCAGGAGGTGATAGGCGCATATCCGCCACCGGCAAACAAGGGCAAATATGTGAAGATAAAGTATGTCACAATGCTTAAAGACCAGCGCATCCCTACGTTTGTGTTCTTCTGCAACCTGCCGCAGTGGGTGAAGGAGCCTTACCGACGCTATCTGGAAAACAAGATTCGCGAGCAATGGGACTTCACCGGCACTCCGATAAATCTTTATATGCGCGAGAAGTAAACGCACGCAACAACACAAAAAAAATCCGTCCCGGCAATGCTTCATACATCGCCGGGACGGTTTGTTTATTGACTATTGCAATCCGTTTACTTTACGATTACTTTTGCCACTGTGTCGGCTGCGCGTACAATGTAGAATCCTTTTGCAAGGGCGATTGTTGCTGTGCCGTTTACTGCCTGGTTGGCTACAACCTGACCGGCTGCGTTCACAACCAATACATTGCCTTCTGCATTAACCTCGATGCCGCCTTCAAGAGCGCGTACAGCTGCTGCTGTGCTGACTGTCTCAACGCTGCCGCCTTCCGGCAAGAACTTGATAGGATAAACCTGTACAGTTGATTTGTACAAACCTACTGCGCAGAGAAGATCGTATTTTGTGCCGTTTGTTGCTGACTCAACGCCCCATTTCGACTGATAGTAAACAGTGACTGAGCCTGTTGCGTCCTGCATTGACTTAGTTGTCTTTGTGCCGTCTGTTGTCTCTACATAAGTACCGGAGATGACAACAACCTTGTTTACGTCGTCAGCCTTGATTGTGCCTGCGCCAACAACGGCTGGTGTGAAGCCCTCGTTGCCTGATGCCGGTGCGAAGGTGTCGCCGTTAGGATATGTCATTTCGTAAACGCCGTTGTTGTTCTTCTGGTATTTACCAACTACACCTGCTGGGATAACGTCGCCTGTATTGTAGGCTGGCACGTCCTTGCCGAAGATATACATAACGTCGCCGGCTGCGTCCTTAACGTAAGTTGCGCCGAAGCCTTCACCCTTGATCTGGGCTGTTACGACTACTGGGAATGTCCATTTGTAAGCTGGGGTGGCGTCTGCCTCGCCTGCCATGATAAACTTGGCGATGCTGCCAACCTCTACTGGGTTTGCGATTTCGTAGTTGGCAACTGCCTCTGCGCTGTTCTCAAGACCTGTCTTGACTGCATAAGCCTTCACTGCGTAGGTGCCTACCTCGCTGAGTGCGATAGGGGCTGTGTATTCTGCAGCGGCTGCGCCGTTGATTGAGTACATGATTTTTGCATCAGCGGTAGATGTTGTCAATGTAATTTCCAACGGGTTGTAGTATTTGCCTTCTGCCAAAGAGAATTTTGGAGTGGCGCATTTGGTCTCTACACCGGCTGTGTAAGTCACTGTCATAGAAACGATGCGGAGTTGCGGCCATTTTTTTTCGGTGTTTTGCTTGTTGACAAGTGAGAGAACAAGGTCTTCGGTGGCAGTGCCTGTCCATGCGCCTGTCTTGGCTGTCTTAGGATCGGCGGTGAAAGTGCCGGTAGAAGCGGAGTAGCCTGTGTTGTCGTCAGCAAAATTGTATGTCTGAGAGGCAAGTTTCATCGCGATGCTGGTCACGGTTGTTCCTTGAGGAACGGCAAGTGTCATTGTGTTGCCGGAATACACACGGACTGCTGTGCCTGAAGTGTAGTACTTTGGAGTGTTTGTGCCTTCGCCCTTGGCAAACGCAACGCTGATACCGCTGTCGCCGATTGGGGTTGATGCGGTTATCTCAAATGCATTGCTCCAGCCTTGCTGTGAGAAATCAATTGTTGCTTCGGCTGCAGATGCGGCGAAAATGCCGGCAGCGAGCATCAAAGAAGAGAGTAAAAGTTTTTTCATACTAAATGATTTTTAAATTAGTGATTTGGAGCAAAGATATGAATTATATTGTGGAATAACAAAATTTTTTTCATTGCATTTTTGTTAAGATTTTTCTGCGCGATTACAAAAGATTGTCAAATTACGCAGAATTTGGCGTTTGGGTGACAAAGTTGCAAGAAAATGTTGCTTTAATTTACTAAAACAGGGCTTTTTGCATCAATAAAAAAGCACGCTCGCCCAAACGTGGGAAGCGTGCTTCGGTGAGTCCTTGACAGGATTTTATTTTTCTGGTTCTGCCTTTTCGGCTGCTGCCGGCTCTACGAGCTTGACGTCAAACACGATGAAGTCGTAAGGTTTGAAGTTTTGTGGAACTTCTGCGCCCAGGTTGACGTAGAATTTGAAGTGGTCGCCAATGTGCATTGCTGTGATGCCTTCGGCAAGCATCGGATGAATCTGTCCGAACTGGCTGGCTGGCATCTGCTGTGGCTCGCCGTTGGTTGATTGAAGCACTGTGCCGTTCTTGTCGGTTACGGTAATCACTACATTGACAATGTCGCTTGCGTTGACCTTGGCGCCGTTGCCGTTCTCAAGCACTTGGTATACAAGACCGTTGCTCATTGACTTGGCTCCGTTTTTCTTCAGCGTGTTGAGGTAGCCTTCTGTCGCTTTCTTGTTTGCCTGTGCTTCCGCGTTGTCGGCGAGTTTGGCCTCTTTTACCTTGCCGATAAGGTTCTGGATGCGCGGACCGATAACTGCCATGTCGGTGTCGATGGAATCTTTTGCGATGGCAACCTTGAATGCCTCAAGCACCTTCTCGCCCGACACGCCATATTCCTTCTCCAGCTGCTGAAGCTGGCTGAACATCTGCAAGCCCATCTGCAGGCCGGCGAGATATGATTTTCCTGCCTTTGTGGTGTCGGCGGCGAGTGCCACCTTCACGCCCTTGAGAAACTCTGCCTTGTCGAGGCGGAGGCTGTCAGGTGTGTACATTTCCTGTTGTGCATATTGTGCGGCGAAATATTCACCAAACGCTGTTGCGAGGCTGTCCTGTTGGGATGCGAGTGCCTGTTTGTCGCTTGAGCCTGTGCCCTTGCAACCGGTAAATGCAAGCATAAGCATTGCTACACCGGCAAAAATAAGTTTTTTCATTTTATTTGTTTTTTTAATTGTTGTTATTTCTTGATTACGCGGAGAAGTTCGACGTCGAAAATCAACGTCATGTTAGGACCGATCACGCCGCCTGCGCCGTTAGGACCGTAGGCAAGGTCTGAAGGGATGTAAAGACGCCATTTGTCGCCTTCGTGCATCAGCTGCAGTGCCTCTACCCAGCCCGGAATCACCTGTGTGACGCCGAACGATGCCGGCACGCCGCGCTCCACGGAGCTGTCAAACACGGTGCCGTCGATGAGTTTGCCGGTGTAGTGCACCTCTACGTTGTCGGAGGCCTTTGGTGAGTCGCCTTTGCCCGACTCAAGCACTTCGTATTGCAGTCCGCTCTCGGTCACCTTGATGCCTTCGCGTTTTGCGTTTTCTGTAAGAAACGCCTCGCCGTTCTTGCGGTTCACCTCGCCCTGTTTGGCTGCCTCTGCCTGCATCTCTGCCTCGAGTTTGGCGAAATATTCGTTGACGATGCGCTTTGCCTCGTCGAAGGTCATTTCTGGTTTGACACCGTCGTAGACGGATGCCACGCCGGCTGCGAAGTCCGCCGAATTAAGCGTTTTGATGCCGGTGCCCTTAAAGTTGTGTCCCATGCTCATGCCGAGAGCATAACTCAGTTTATCCATATATTGTTTTCTTGTTTAATTGTTCAGACGGCAAAATTAATGCTATTTTGCCGTAGGTGTGTAAATTATTTATCAAAAATTCCTAAACGGCTTTATTTTATGCCTACAAAGGTTGTTTTATCAGTTTTTTTGCTTTGTCAGACAGTACGTATTTTTGTCGGGGATGATTCGGCTGTTCTGGATAAAGCCTGTTGACCCAGCCTCCGCTGATTGCTGGATGCAGATAATTGTCAAGAACATATCGCCGACTTTTTAGCGAAAGGGATTCCATAATTGCTTTAACTGTCAACTCGTTGTACCCAATGATATTGACAAGGGTGCGAACTTGTTCACTAACTTGTTCACTAACTTGTTCACCAACTTGTTCACCAACTTGTTCACCAACTTGTTTTGTGAATAGAATTACTCTGACAAAATTGTTTTGGCAGATGAATTTTGGTGTTGGTAGTCCGCTCTTGACGCACTCATTGATTATAAGTTTGATTCCTCTTCCCCAACTCTCTAAATATTTTCTTATATATAGCACATTTGCTATTAGAGGGTTGGATGGGCAAGAAGCGTATTCGGAATTTAAGTTGTCAATATCAATCTCGGAGGGGAAGGTGCCGGTATTTTCAATTTCTACTCTATTGTCAAAAACAGCGATGCCCACAGACCCTCCGGGAGAGGAGTATTGTCTATGGCAGAAAGCGTTGATGCAGCATTCCCGTAATGCGTTGATGGGAATTTGTAAATCATCTGACCGCTCAAGTGTGCCAATTTTGCCAGCGAGTGATAGATGTTTGAAAAAGAAAGACATAGCCGCATCTACAAGTTGGAATATATTGCCTGACAATCTTTGGTTGTCAATGAATTCATTTTTGTCGATGCCTCTGAACCTTGCCATTCGCAAGGTGCATTGAGGCAGGCATGACATGTTTTTTGCAAACAAGACTGCTGCTGCATTCTTTATTGATGAATTTTCAAGCAGATTAAGTTTCCGTAACAAGGAAATTGTATCTGAGGTGTCAACGGACTCGGGTATCCGTCCGCTGTTAATTCCAATACGGATTGTCTTGACAATTTCATCTGTCGACAAGTCGTCTATGGACAGGTTGCTGGGTAATGATTCCCATCGATGGCGGATGTCGTCACGTTGAGAAAGTAAGTCATTGTACGCCATCTGCGACATAACACTTGTCACACTGTCAATCCGATGATAAGCTCGGCCTTTGTACATAAAAGGACGTGCATATTGCTGTCCTTTTACTTCAATAGCTATTGCGTATCGATTGGCTTGTTGTGTCCTGACAAACGATGTTGACAGCTCTGGAATAGGCTCGAATTTTAAAAGGGCATCAGCGATGTCTCTTCGTGTTTTGTCGCTGATGTCCTGTCCAATAATCTTTCCATTGTCGGTTATGCCAAAAAGTAATGTTCCACCATTGCCATTTAAAAAAGCACATAAAGTTTCCATCCCTCGGTCAAGTTGTCCTGTGGTTTCTTTGAACTCGATGGATTTTCCTTCGCCTTCAGAGGCAAGTCGCTGGATGTCTGTATATGTTAGCATAATCGTAAAAACGGCTTTATTTTATGCCTACAAGCTCCACGTCGAAGACGAGGGTCTCGTTGGGGCCGATAGGGCCGCCGGCACCTGTGCCGCGCTCTCCATAGCCGAGATTGCCGGGGATATAGAAGCGGTATTTGGCTCCGGGGCTCATAAGCATCAAGCCTTCGCTGAAGCCTGGCACAACGCGCGATACGGGAAATTCCTGCACTTGACCCTGTCCGTCGTCAAACACCGAGCCGTCGATGTGGCGGCCTTCGTATTTTACCATCGCTGTCTGGTCTTTGGTCGGTTTTGCGCCAATGCCGCTCTTGATCACCTTGTAGACCAGTCCGCTGGCTGTCTTTTTCAGCGACTTGTCGGCCTTCATCTCTTTCTCGATGTAGGCTGCGCCGGCTTTGGCGTTCTCTTCGGCTGCCTTGGTGTCGACGGCGTTGTTACCTGGCATAGGAGAGAAGCGGTTCATGATTTTGTCCAAAGCCTCCTCGGCTGCCTTGGTGTCTACGGGTTTATCGGCGGTCATCGCCTCTTTGAAATATTTGAGAAGAACGGCTTTGTTCAGCTCAATTTTGAATTGTGCTTTCATTCCTTCAATGGCAGGAAGCATATATTGCGCAGCCATGCCCATTCCGCCAAGACGGCTTTGCAGTTTGTCCTTTTCCGCTCCTGTGGCAGCCTGCGCCTGTTGCGACAGTGCCATACCCATTTTCTGCAGCGAGTCCATTGAGGCTGTGTTGAGGGCGGTTTTCATTCCGTCGATAAATTCGGTCTTGTTGAGAGTGGAGTCTGCCATCTGCACCATTTGCGCGCCGTAGAGCGTGCCAAGATACATGGAGATGGAGTCGCCTGTGGTCTTGACGGCTACGTTTTCGTCGTCGACATCGGCTTTTTTCGAATTGCTGCAGCCTGCCACCAATGTGACGGCGGCGACAACTGCGATAAGTAATAGCTTTTTCATTATTTTGTGGTTCTAAATTTTGTTGCAAAAATAGTCATAAATCGGTTAAGCGCACGTAAAAAGGCGGACAAACTTGCGGTTTGTCCGCCCTGTCATGCCGACAGATGCCGGCTATAGGTATTTGTCGCCGAAATTGGTCTTTACTTCGTTGACGTATTGCTTGATTTTTTGTTCTTCCGACAGTGGACAAATCAGCAGGATGTCGTCGTTGTCGGCCACAACATATCCGTCGAGACCCGACGCCACGATGAGTTTCTCGTTTTTCGCGGCGAAGATGTTGTTCTCGCAGTTGTTGAGCACGGTGCGGCAGTTGTGGATCACGTTGCGGTGCTCCGCTTTTGGCGACTTCTCGTAGTATGCGCCCCACGAGCCGAGGTCGCTCCAGCCGATGTCCACACATTCCACATAAACGTCGTTGCTCTTCTCCATCACCGCATAGTCGATGGAGATGTTGGGGCAGGCTGGAAACTCGGAGCCGATAAACTCCGTCTCTTTCGCTGTGCCGAATTTGCCAAGACCGTTGTCAAAACGCATGGCGATGTCGGGGCAGTGGTCGTGGAAGGCGTCGATGATGGCGTCGGCCGACCACAGGAAGATGCCGGAGTTCCAGAAAAACTCGCCGCTCTGCACAAACACCTTTGCCAGTTCTTCGTTGGGCTTTTCGGTGAATGTCTTGACTTTCGTGATGCCGTCTTCAACCTCGTCCTTGCTGATTTGGATGTAGCCGTAGCCCGTTTCCGGACGGTTGGGCTTGATGCCGAGTGTCAGCAGTCCGCGGCGTTGGCGCGACAGGAAGTCGAAGCCTTTGACCACGCAGTCGCGGAATGCGTCTTCTTTGAGTATCAGGTGGTCGGATGGGGTGACGAGCATCATCGCGTTGGGATTGATGGCGCGGATGTGGTAGGCTGCCCATGCGATACACGGTGCCGTGTTGCGGCGGTCGGGCTCAAGAAGTATTTGGTCGTCGGCAAGGTCGGGGAGTTGCTGTTTCACCAGCGGGGCGTAGCGTTCGTTGGTGATGGCGAGGATGTTTCTGACCGGCACGATTTCTGCAACTCGGTCAAAACTCATTTGCAACAACGATCGGCCTGTGCCGAAAAAGTCTATAAACTGCTTGGGGGCAGAAGATTTGCTGAACGGCCAGAACCGGCTTCCGACTCCGCCGCACATAATCACACAATATCTGTTTTCCATCATTGTATCGATGCGTTATTTATTGTTTTCTTGCGCTAAGGTAAGAATTAATTTGCGACAAACGAAATTATTTTCATAAAACAAGACATAGCCGTCGTTTTGTCGTTGTGGCAAAGCGGCGGCTATGTGGCTTTTTTACAATATCGGTTATTTTTTCGACTTGTCGCGGATTTCAACGCGGCGGATCTTGCCGCTGATGGTTTTCGGCAGTTCGTCGACAAATTCCACCACGCGCGGATACTTGTAGGGGGCGGTGGTGCGCTTCACGTGGTCTTGGATGTCTTTTACCAGCGCCTCGTCTGCCCGGTCTTTGTAGTCTTTCGACAGCACGATGGTGGCTTTGACAACCTGCCCGCGGATTTCGTCGGGTACGCCGGTGATGGCGCATTCAACCACGGCGGGATGGGTCATCAGCGCACTCTCTACCTCAAACGGGCCGATGCGGTAGCCCGACGACTTGATGACATCGTCCTTGCGGCCGATAAACCAGTAATAGCCGTCCTCGTCGCGCCATGCCACGTCGCCGGTGTGGTAGATGCCGTCGTGCCATGCCTCGTGTGTCAGTTTGGGGTCGCGGTAGTACTCCTTGAACAGTCCGAGCGGGCGGCTGTCGCCGGTGCGCACCACGATTTCCCCCTGTTCGCCGTCTTCTGCCCAGCGGCCGTCGGAGGTGAGAAGGTCTATGTCGTAGACCGGCCCTTTCTTGCCCATGGAGCCGGGTTTCGGCTCAAGCCACGGGTAGGTGGCTATGGTGAGTGTGGTTTCGGTCTGACCGAAGCCTTCCATCAGTTTGATGCCTGTCAGACGCAGCCATTCGTTGTAGACGCTCGGGTTGAGTGCCTCGCCGGCGATGGTGCAGTATTTCAACGATGAGATGTCAAATTTCGACAAGTCCTCGCGGATAAGGAAGCGGAACACTGTCGGGGGCGCGCAAAACGACGTGATGTGGTGGTCGTGGATCATTTGGAGCACGTCGACGGGCTTGAATTTCTCAAAGTCGTAGACAAACACGTTTGCGCCGGCAATCCACTGCCCGTAGAGTTTGCCCCACACGGCCTTGCCCCAGCCGGTGTCGGCGAGTGTCAGGTGGAGGCTGTCTTCATGAAGGTTGTGCCAATAGGAGCCGGTGATGATGTGTCCGAGTGGGTAGGTGAAGCTGTGGGCAACCATCTTGGGCTCGCCGGTGGTGCCTGAGGTAAAGTACATCAGCGAGATGTCGTCGTTGCTGTTGGCTTCTGCCGGACGCACGAACGGAGCCGCCTCGGCGCAGCCTTTGTTGAAGTCGAGCCAGCCTTCGGGAATGTGCGGGCCGGTGGAGATGCGATACTTCAGCGATGGGCATTTCGGAAGGGCGTCGTCGATGTGTTTAAGCACGATGTCGTCGCCTACGGCAACGATGGCTTTGATGTCGGCCGACTGGCAGCGGTAAACGATGTCTTTTGCCGTCAGCAGATGGGTGGCTGGAATGGTGGTGGCTCCGATTTTGTGGAGCGCGATGATGGAGAACCAGAATTGGTAGCGGCGCTTCAGTATGAGCATCACCATGTCGCCACGGCCAATGCCGAGCGATGTGAAAAACGATGCCGCCTTGTCGCTCTCGCGCTTGATGTCGGCAAACGTGAACTGTATCTTCTCGCCTTGCTCGTTGGTCCAGAGCAGGGCGGGCTTGTCGGGATTGGTGCGTGCCCATTCGTCGACTACGTCGTAGCCGAAGTTGAAATTCTCTGGCACGTTGACCTTGAAGTTCTGCATGAAATCCTCGTAGGAGTCGAACTTCGTTTTGCTAAGAAATTTCTCTAACATATTGTCTTTTACCGTTTTTTCGAAAATATAAATTGTAGAATCAGATGATTACAGCGACAAATTTCAATTCCTTGTCGCCGATGGCGCGCATGCCGTGCGGGCGGCGGGCGTCAAACATGATGGTGTCGCCGGCGTTGAGTGTCATTATTTTGCCGTCGATGTGCAGTTCCATGACGCCTTGCTCGACGTAGTTGAATTCTTGTCCGTCGTGGCTGCTCAGATGCACCTCTGCGGTGGGGTTGGGCTGCACGGTTACCAGAAATGGCTCCATCTTGCGGTTGGAAAATCCGGCGGCAAGCGATTGGTATTTGTACCAGTTGCGGCGTTCCACTGTCTCTCCGCTGCCTTTGCGCGTGATGTAGTAACTGTTCATCTTCGGCTCATCGCCGAAGAGCAGTGCCATGATTTCTACGCCGTAGGCTTCGGCTATGCGTTTTGCCGTGCTTACGGGAATGCCTGTGGTGCCATGCTCGTAGGCGGTGTATTTTTCTTCTTCGATGCCACATGCGGCGCACACGTCGGCAACACTCAGCCCGAGGGCTTCGCGCAGTCCTTTCAGACGGGCGGCGACTTCTTCAATATGTCCCATAATCTTTTTCTGTTTTAAAATCTTCGGGCAAATATAGAGATTAATTGCGCAGGGTGTTGCCGCTTTAGCAATTTTTATACTTAAAAACCTGATAATTACACAGATGATGCGTAAGTGTGCCGCACACTTACGCATCATCTGTGCAATTATCCGAGGGGTTATTTATTCCTTGACTTTCTTGTGATAGTCCCTGCCCATCTTGGCGCGTATCGGGTGCATCACTCCTGCGTCGATATAACAGCGCGAACCGGTGAACGGTTCCGTAGACGGCAGCTTGTCATACATGCCGTTTCTTATGCGGCCTGTCCAGATCTGGTCACAGCTGCCGAACGAGGAATGTATCGTGTACAGGTTGCGAAGGCCCGCAGGCGACTTGAAGTCGATGAATTCATCGATATACGCTGCCATATACCAACCCGTGCGGTGTGCCATGGTGGCTCGTTCGGCAGTGACGAGGGCTTGCTCGATGGAGCATGTCTCGTTGGGGGCAAGCGTAGTGGCGGTTTTGGGGTCAATCAGCTCAAGGGCGTCGCAAAAGCCCATAGGCTCTTTTGCCCATTCCTTGACCTGTGCGTTGTCGGCATATTTTGAGAGTTTTGGTTCATATTCTGAATAGGCAAGGTCGGAATTACGCTCTATATACATCAGCGTGCGGTGCACGTAGGCTGCAAGCTCCTGACGCGTGACGACGCCGCTTTGTGGCAGGGTGGCGTCAGTGAGTCCTATGGCGGCGGCTGTGGCGTCTTTGCCGGTCATCTCTTTCACCAGGCGTGTCATGATGGAGCGCAGCTGGTCGCGGGTCACCGGCTTGGTGTAGTCGGTGCCGAGCACGTTGTCGTCGATGAGGTTGTCGCAAAGTGCGCGGTTGACGCCGTCCTGTGCCCATACGCTCATATTCGCCTCCGACTTGAGGGGGAGGATAAACATCTCGTCGCTCATCAGCGAGGTTTGCAGCAGGCTTTGTTCTTCAATCGTCCTCAGCGTTTCCAGCATACCTTGTTTGTATTCAGCAAACGATCCGTCAAAGCCCATCTCCTTCTGGTCGGCAGGAGTGAGATGATGTATATGGTAGTTGTGGGGGATGCCGCAGTAGATGCAGCTCTTCCAATACACGTGTCCGCCGGCGGTGTTGACTCCGATGTAGGCTTGGTCGCTGGCTATGTCCTCATGCATATCATGCACGGAGATATAGTCTCCGCCGGGGCCTCCACCGAAGGTGTGCGCTTTGTTGTATTCGCATTTGCCGCACACGCTGCATGAATAATACCACTTGAACGGACGCTTGCATGTCTGGTACTGGCACACGCGGTCGGCTGCTATGATTTTGGCGGTGAAGGTGTGCTTGGCGCAGGTGAGCACCTTTGTTGCTGAAACTCCGGCTTTCTGCGCGGCATACACGTCGCCGCTGTAGGTGCGGATGGTGTATGTTGGCTCGGTTGGGTCGGTGGCAAGCATGCTGAGCACGGCTTTGGCTGCCTGCTCGGGGATGAAGAGTGTGCCCTTGGCGGTGTAAAGCTTTGAGCTTTGTGATTCATACTGGCGCTCTGTGGGAAGCAATGGGCCTACAGTGGCTTTGTGGAGATCGCGGATGTATTTAAGAATGTCGACTTTCGAACTGAGCCACACTTCTTTGAGGTTTACTATCTCGGAAAACATGCTGCCAAGCAAATCTGTGAATTCAGATGTGTTGTTATTGTCAGCCCTGTTGCTTATGTCGATGATTATCTTGTTTATAAACAGTGCGTTGTGCATTCCGTAGCTATGCCCGCTAGATGTCGTGAATGATTTATCATATATAAGCTCTTTGAATTTGAAGTGTCTGTCCATAACCAACACGTCAAACGAATGGAGCGCTGGATTCAGCTCGTTGGCCTCTTTGCGCGACACATAAGGCAGTGTGGAGCGAAATTCACTCTTATATTCGTTGTATTCAAGGAATGGAATCTCTTTATTCTGTGGCCCTGGCTTGCCGCCTGGCACGGTGAACGACAGCGTTACGATTGGAAAGTAGGGGGCACAATTTTTACTGAGGCGTGTGGCCTTGCCGTTGATAGTGACCTTGAAATTGTCAGAAGAGAGCACTAAGTCGCCGTTTATCGTCTTGTAGTCGGTCTGATAGTCGCTGTTGGGGTCTATCATCAGCATGATGGTGGCGATGTATGGAAACCCTGCCTTGAATGTGGGAATTTCATCGCTGTTCTCTCCGAACTCTCCGTCCCAAGAAATTGACGAGAGCGAAATGACGCCGCTCTTGAAAAGGTCGCCGTAGGCTGTCTGCGCTGACTTAAGGGCGAGCTCCTCTCCGGCGTAGAGGTCCATGTCGGCGGTGGGCATATCCATGGTTATGTCCAATGTCTTGATTTTTTTCTTGGCATTGTCGGCCATCAGTGGTGAAGGCATGAGCAGCAATGCGGCAATGAAGCATAGTAACAGATGTTTCATATAATTTAAAGTTAAATGTTGGTTTCGGTGAAGTGACAACAACTGCCTGTAGCATATCCGCGGATATAGGCAAACAAGCTATCGCAAAGGTAAATAAAAAAATGAATTTTTCATATTTTAAAGATAATAAAGTCAAATTTTGCCTGACTGCATTGACTGACAACATTCTTTATTCATTTTGCATTTTCTTCCATTTCTTTGTTGTACCTTTGTGTAATAGTAAGAAAACGATTATGAGAGGACATAAATTGGCTATGTTGTGCCTGGCGTCGGCTTCGATGCTGTCGGCACAGAATGCGACAACGACGGCGGGTGCCGACGGATATCTGTCGCGGGGCATCCGTATGTATGACAACAAGAATTTTACGGGATGCATTGACCAACTGTCGGAGCTGAAGCGTCTGGAGGCGCCGGCTTCTGTCTATGAGGATGCTGATTTCTATATCGCTATGGCTAAGATGCAGCGCAACGATGCCGACTGTGTCGACGCGCTGGAGCGGTTTGTCGAGGCTTATCCGGCGTCTATCCATAGGCTGGAGGCAAGAATGGCGCTCGGCGACCATTACTTCTACAATAATGACTTTGCTGCGGCTCTGCGCGGATATGAGGGCATACCGGCTTCGGCATTCGACGCCGACAAGCGCGGCGACTTGCTTTTCCGCAGGGCGTTCTGCCGGTTGAACACTAAGGACTATGACGGTGCTGCCGCCGAATTGCGACAGCTGCGCGCCGACAGCCGATACTCGGAGCATTCGGCATATTATCTGGCTTATGTCGACTATGCGCGCGGCGACTACGACAGTGCGGAACAGGCGTTTTCTGCTATCCGCAAGAACAGCCGTTTCTGGGGTGAGGCGCAGTTCTATCTGTGTCAGATTGATTTCAAAAAGGAGAAATATTCAGATGTGGTGAGCGCGGGCAAGGACCTTCTCGACAAAAAACTGCCTGTCGAGATGGCCACGGAGCTGAACCGTATGCTGGGCGAAAGCCAGTATCATCTGGGAAACAGCGCAGAGGCGATTGGCTATCTGACTGACTACGTAAACGCGGTCGATGCGCCTGAACGGTCGGCGCTTTTCGCTCTGGGTGTGTGCGAGTTCCGCAAGGGCGACTATGAGAATGCCAAAACACATGTGGGCGCGGTGACAGATGCCGACGATGTGATGGCGCAGAGCGCATATCTGTTTATGGGGCAGATGTATCTAAAGGACGACAATCTGAATGCCGCGGCACTGGCATTTGAGAAGGCTTACAAGATGCCTTACGACGAGTCTACGCGCGAGACGGCGTTCTACAACTATGCATTGGCGCAGAGCCGTGGCGGACGCACGCCGTTCTCGAGCAGCGTGAAGCTGTTCCAGGATTTCTTGAACAAGTTCCCCAACTCGCGCTATGCGTCGAATGTGGAGGATTATATAATAAACTCATATATGACAAGCAAGGACTACGACAACGCGCTCTTGTGCATCGAGGCGTTGAAGAGTCCGTCTGCAAAGATGATGAAGGCGAAGCAGAACGTGCTCTACCGTTTGGGTATGCGCGAGCTGCAGGCGGGAAAAACCACTTCTGCCGCCGACTTCCTGACGCGTGCCGACGAGCTTGCTCAATATGATTCCAAGGTGGCGCAGGAGGTGAAGCTGTGGCTTGCGGAAACTCGCTACCGGCAGAAAAAATACAAGCAGGCGCAGACGCTCTACAATCAATACGTCATCAATGCCGCCGCCACTGATGCCAACTATGGTCGCGGAAACTACGGATTGGGATATGCAAGCTATCAACTGCGTGAATATTTCACGGCGCTGGCGGCGTTCAACAAGGCTGCCAATGCTGCCGACATAACAGGCACGTTGCGCGCCGACACATACAACCGTATCGCCGACTGCCACTATTACAACCGCGACTTCGCAAAGGCGGAAACGTTCTATTCTAAGGCTTTGGCGCTCGGCACGGCCAACGGTGACTATGCCGTTTATCAGCAGGCTGTGATGAGGGGACTCCAGGGCAGCCAGTCCGACAAGATTGCGCTGATGGATGAGCTCGTCGCAAAATACCCGCAGTCGGCTTATGCGCCAAAGGCGCTCTACGAAAAGGCGCAGGCTTATGAGGCGCAGGGCAAGCACGCACAAACGCAGCACACTTTTGAAAAGCTGATGGGCGCTTATCCGCAGAGCGAGGAGGCGCGCAAGGGACAGCTGCAGCTGGCGTTGCTGCTGAACTCTATGGGAAAGACCGCGGAGTCGAGACAGCAATACGAGGCGCTGATTCGCAAATTCCCTTCAAGCGAGGAGGCGAAGGTGGCTGTCGACGACCTGAAGCGCATTTATGCCTCGGAGGGACGTCTTGGAGAACTCTCGGCACTGCTGAAGAGTGCGGGGTCTAACTATGAAATCAATGAGAGCGAGATGGCTCAACTCACCTTTGAGGCTGCCGAAAACGAATATCTCGACAAGGGAAAGACCGACGGCCTCAAGAAATATCTGGAGCAATATCCTAACGGAAACGGTGTGGCTCAGGCTTCGTTCTATATCGCTGAGGCTGCCAGTCAGAACGGCGACACGACGGAGGCGCTGGACTACGTAAACAAGGCGTTGGAGAAGGCTCCCGACGCGGCGTTCGCCGAGTCGGCGCTGGGTATGCAGGGCGATTTGCTGATTGCAAAGAAGCAGTATGCAAAGGCGCGCGAGAGTTTCGAGAAATTGGAGAAGAAGGCTACGTCGACCTACAACAAGAACCGTGCGGCGCTCGGATTGCTGCGCGTGGCTGAGGGCAACGCCGACTATGAGAAAATGCTTCTCTATGCTGGCCGTCTGATCGGCGACGAGAATGTCGGTGCCGAGGCTCGTGCCGAGGCCAGATATGCCCGCGCTACGGCTGAGATGAAGCAGGGAAAACATGAGGCTGCGGTGGCTGATCTAAATAGCCTTGTCGACAACGACATCACGAGCGTATATGGCTCGAAGGCGGCTGTCGACCTCGGTACATACTATTACAACGCTGGAAACTACAAGAAGGCGGAGAAGGTGGTCAACAAATTGCTCGACTCCGAAACGACGCATCAATATTGGATGGCGAGAGGATTCATCCTGTTGTCTGACATTTACAACAAGCAGGGCGACAAATTCCAGGCTCGCGAATATCTTGAGAGTCTGAAGGTCAACTATCCGGGCAAGGAGACCGATATAAAGGAAATGATTGAAAAACGACTTAAAGCACTGAAATAGTGATGAAAACAAAAGCATTATACAGCATAATCCTGGCTTCGGCGGCTTTGACGCCTTTGGCTGCCGCCGACGAGCTGAACCAAACCATCAGTGTGACAAAGGAGACCGAAGTGGTGGAGCATAAGGCTGAGAAGATGGAGGCGCTGCCTGACGCGGCGCCGTCGACAGCCTCTCCCGTAAAACTGAAATTCAGCGACTGGGCGGTGCCGGCTGCGGTAAACCCGTGGCTTGTGGTGCAGAATCCGCAACGGCAGGCTGACGGCTTCGAGTTTTCAACAAAGCGTGGATATGCGGAGTTTGGAATGGGCAACTATATGAATATGGTTGGAAGCCTCGGATACCGCGTGGTCGACAAGGAGCGGATGTCGATGAACATTTGGCTGCAGCACAACTCGGCAAACGGCTCGATAAGCAATTACGCCACGTTCGACCCTTTCTCGGTGGGCAACGGCGAGGCGAGGAAGAAGTTCTTCGTTGAAGACCGTATCGGAGCCGATTTCGCAAGCCGTTTCAAGGCTGGCGAACTGAGTGCCGCCCTGGTGTATCATCTGAGCAAGTTCAACTACTACGGAATGATGCTGCCTGCTTCGAAGGATGACGTGGAGCGCAAACAGGGCAACAATGAGGTGGGACTGGGCTTGCAATGGCTCAGCCGTGCCAACGACGAGCGTTCGTTTGGATACCACGCCGGCATTGGATATAATTATTTCGGATATGCCGACCCTGTGGAGCCTGCGCTCGAGAAGGCTCTGACGGAGCATAATTTCAGCATCAATGCGGGTGCGGAGTTTGTTTGGGACGAGGATTCGCATATCGGTGTCAACGCTGAGTTCAACAGTCTGAGCTACAAAAACAGAATCGCTGAATATGGTGGTTTCAACCAGATGGAGATGACGTTCGGCGCAAGGCTCAACGACCGCCGTCAGAGCGTCACGACGCTGACTCCATATTATCTGAAGAGCAACGACCGCATCAACCTGCGCATCGGTGCGCGGCTCGACATTGCGAGCAGCGGGACGGTGTTTCATATCGCTCCTGACGTGAGGTTTGACTACACGATCAACAACAGGGCGTCGCTTGCCGTGTCGGCAACGGGCGGCAACCGGATGAATCCGCTGCACGTCATTGCTGAGCGCAACCGCTATGTCAATCCGTCGATGGCGCTTATCGGAAACACATATACGCTGGTCGACGCCGAGGCTCGGTTGAACATCGGGTTGTTCAAGGGATTGAGTTTGTCGCCGTTTGTCGGATTCGCTGTGGTCAGAGATGCGTATGTGCCTGAGATTGGAACGGTGGAGCTGCTCGGCGATTGGAATTTCTCTACACCCGACATGCTTCGCGGCACAGTACGCTATGCGCAATACGATCTAAATGGCGTGAAACTGGGTCTGGACGTTGCCTATAAGTTGCGCAGTGTGGCAGAGGTGAAAGCGGGCTATATGTTTACTCCGCAAGGAAAGGAGAGCGGCTACATCGCCAACGACGACCGCGCGGAGCATCAGTTCAATGCGGCGTTGACAGTGCGCCCGATCAAGAAACTTGACATCAATGTGGCGTACCAGTTCCGCAGCGGTAGAAATGTGGTTGTCTGCAACACGGTCGCCGGTTCGGCTTTCGTCAATTTGGAGCAGAGAAGCCTCGGCGTTGTGTCCGACTTCAGTCTCGGCGCAACCTATCGCATCAACGACATCCTTCACGTGTATGCTCAGGGCAACAACCTGTTCAACCGCCGTTGGCAGGACTACTTCACCATGCGCAACCAGGGTGTGAATTTCCTCGTCGGGGTAGGAGCTAAATTCTAAACCGATCCAAATACAGCAAGAGGCTGTGTCTGTTTTGACACAGCCTCTTGCTGTATTTTACCCGGAATGCGCATGACCGTACTTTTGCATATCGCTTAACGATAAACGACCTTAAACGATATATGTTCATGCAGACAATCTCCATTGACTTCCTCGTGCGCTGAGCTGCTGCCGCATCTCGACTGGTTCGCCGCGCTCAAAGAAGCCTTTTCGCGCAAATACTGCGCCTCGGTGATGAACATTCATGGATTTTTCGCCGACAACATCGGCCGGGAGTTCTGCCGAGCCGTCTCAAACGCCCTCAATCCCGACATCATGCGCCGCTCAGTCACTCTTTAGCCATTTTCATCAAGCCCCACTGGGATAACTCTTGCAAAATCGGGAGCAAAGTCCGACCATCTTCCGAAATGCGGTATTCTACTTTCGGAGGTATTGTCGCATAGATCGTTCTTGTTACCAGTTTGTCTTGCTCCAAAGATTTCAGTGTGGAACTTAAAACCTTTGGAGAAATGTCAGGAAGTATCTTATAAATCTCGTTGAAGCGCAGCTTCTCTGCCTCTCCAAGAACCAACAATATAAGTATTCCCCACTTGCTGCTGAAGTGTGAGATTACATTCCTTATGGGACATCGGTCAATTGCCGAATATTTTTTTATCAATTCTTCCATTTTTTTCTCGTTGATTTTCAGTGTTAGTTACCCTAAAGTAACTAAATTGCTTATGCGTAACGTCTTGCATTTTATGGCAAACTGTCATAACTTTGCGCTATCAAAAAGATAGTGCATTACAAATGCAAAGTTAATAACAAATATAAATCCAAGCAAGAAATGAGCGAAACAAAGAAACTCAACGTGGGCGATAAATTCGCCCATGCCACTGTCGGCAATGTGGCCGACTTCTCTGGCAAAGCATTCCTGAAAGAAGTGCTCGGTCTCACTGGTGCCGAGGTGTCATTGGGCACTCTCGACCCGGGTCAAGCTGTACCGTTTTTCCATGCACACAAAGGCAACGAGGAAGTTTACATCTTCCTTTCGGGAGAGGGCACATTCCAAGTTGATGGAGATACTTTCCCTATCGCTTCCGGCTCTGTCGTGAGAGTCTCCACAGGGGCTTCCCGCAATCACAAGAACAATAGCAACGAACCGATGGTCTACATCTGTATCCAAGCCAAAGAAGAAAGTCTTGACTGCTGCACCGCAGATGATGCGATAGTTACAGAAACAGAGTCGAAACTCTGACAATCTACTCCAACTGTAAAACAAGGGGCTGTATCGTTAAACTCAATTACGACACAGCCCCTTGTTATTGTGCGTGGAGATTAGTAATTGTCGGCGACGAGGGCGAAATAGGCCTTCGGATGCGCGCATACGGGGCAAACCTCGGGTGCCTCTTTGCCGATGTGGATATGACCGCAGTTGAGACACTGCCAGATGCAGTCGCCGTCGCGTGAGAACACCACCTTGTCCTCGATGTTTTTCAACAACTTGCGGTAGCGTTCTTCGTGGCGTTTCTCAATTGCCGCCACTCCTTCAAACAGTTTCGCTATATGGTCGAAACCCTCTTCGCGTGCCTCTTTGGCGAAGGTGGCATACATGTCGGTCCACTCATAGTTTTCGCCGGCTGCCGCGTCGGCAAGGTTCTCCATTGTGCCTGGCACAGCGCCGCCGTGAAGCAGCTTGAACCACAGTTTGGCGTGTTCGCGCTCATTGCCTGCCGTTTCTTCAAACAGTTGGGCTATCTGCACATATCCGTCTTTTTTTGCCTTTGATGCGTAATAGGTATACTTGTTGGTTGCCTGCGATTCGCCTGCGAAGGCCGCTGCCAAGTTGGCTTCTGTCTTTGTTCCTTTAAGTTCTTTCATTGTAAGCGATTTATTAAGTTATCAATATGTTATAACGAGTTGTGGCTTTAAAATGTTCAATAAAGCAGGCCGAAATTCCATAACGGGACAACTATGCCGTGGCCTGTCTCGATGTCGTCGCGCACAATGAAGCCATTTTCTATTCCTTCAATTTGTCGTTTGCCTTTCTTTTTGCCTCCGATTTCAAAAGTGTATTTACCTATTGTGAAATCCGACACTCGTGATGCGACAACATTGTGTCTGACCCTTGTCTGGTTGTAGAAGAACGTCTCTCTGACGGCGCCTGTGTCAGGAGTGCCTTTTGCGAGTGCGTTCATCAGTGAAGGGTTGTCGATATACAGTTTCTCCACTTTCCCAAGTTTGCGCAGACCGGATGTGTCGTCGAGAAGAAGACTGATCATACCGGCCTTCTCAAGATACACAAGATAGTCGTTGATGTTGTTCTTGCTGATACCTATCTCTGTGGCAAGATTTGTCCCATTGGGCTTGCATGGCGCCAACTCTGCGACTACCGACAGAAGTTGTTTGAGCTTTCTTGCTGTTGAGGCGTTCATGTTGGCAAATTGTGGGATGTCGACTTCTATGGTTTGGTCTATGACTTGGTTGATTCGGATATTGAAGCCGTTCTCTAAGGCAAACGGGTAATATCCGAATGTCAGGTATTCGCGAAACATTGGCAGCGGATGCTCGACTGGAAATTCGACTCGGTGTTCCAGCAAGTCGTCAAGTGAATAGACATCACTCTTCACTTTATGAAACAATTCTGCAAATTCTCGAAATGACAATCCTTGTATGTCGTAGACAAGGGCTCGGCGGCTCAGGTCGGACTCTCCTTGCTTGATGTCAAGGACGGAAGAGCCGGTAAAAACGGTCTTTAGGGATGGGTGGCTGTCGTGGATTTGTTTAAGCTCGCGGCTCCAGCCTGGGTATTTATGCACTTCGTCTATAAACAGACGTAAGCCTCCCTCTTTGATGAAATCGTCGGCAAGGTCTACCAATGTGTGTGATGAGAAATACAGATTGTCGGCTGAAACATAAAGACTGTGGGATTCGGGATGGTTGATAATCCATTGCAAAACCATTGTTGATTTGCCGACTCCTCGAGGACCTACGATGCCGACAAGGCGCGATGCCCAATCAATTTCATGATATTTGTAGCGGGTGAATTCCTTTGGTGTCATCCGCAACTGTTCGTGCATATACTCATATAGTCTTGTGTCTATCATACCATTGATTATTAATAAGTTTGCGCAAATATACTAAAAATCCCTCATTGAGGGACGAAAATACAAAAAAAATCCCTCATTGAGGGATTTTTTTGTATTTTAAAGGACTGCGTTCTTATTTTAAGCGGTTTACGTAGGTGTAGGCTGTGCCCACGAGCAACGCTCCGCCAATGATGTTGCCGATGGTTGCCGGCAGCAGGTTGGCTATGAAGAATTGGTGCAGGGTCACGTCGGCGCCCTCAAGCATTCCTATCGGAATGAAGAACATGTTGGCGATGGAGTGTTCGTAGCCGAGCGCCACGAATGCCATCACGGGCAGCCAGCAGCCAGCCATTTTGGCTAGCATCGTCTTTGCCGAGGCGGCGAGCCACACGGCGAGGCAGACAAACCAGTTGGCTCCGATGCCTTTGAGCAGCACGACGTGCCACGGCATCGCAACTTTCGCTTCGGCGATGCGCTGCACGGCGCTATGGTAGGGCTCTGCGGCGGTAAGTCCGACGGCATACACGAAAAGCATCGTGAAGAGCAGCGCGCCCATAAAATTGCCGAGATAGACGGCAACCCAGTTGCGCACTGCCGCCCATGGCGATATTTTGCCTTGCAGGGCGGCAGGCATCAGGACGGCGTTGTTGCCGGTGAAGAGCTCGGCGCCGAGAATCACCACAAGGATAAGTCCAATGGGAAACGCCGCGCCGCTGAGCAGACGCTGCAGCGACGGGTTGCCCGCTGTAAGTTCGGGAAATCCGAAGCCTGCCACCACCGACAGCACGCCGCCGATGGCTATGTAGGCGCCTGCCATCATCGACAGCAGCATCAGTTTGCCGCCACGCAGTTGCGCTTTGGCTATGCCCACGTTTACAAAGTTGTCTATGACGTTTTTAGGTGTATTCATAAATCTATTGTTTAGGTTCGGTCCAGTCGCCGTTGGCTTTTATAAGGTCGATCAGATGCGTGAGCGCGACGTCTTGAGGCACGTTGCGTTCCACGCACTCCTTGCCTTTGTAGAGGCTCACTTTTCCCACGGCGGCGCCCACATATCCGTAGTCGGCGTCGGCCATCTCGCCCGGACCGTTGACAATGCATCCCATAATGCCTATTTTCAAGCCTTTAAGATGCGAAGTGGCAGCTTTTATCTCCTTTACGGCGTGTTGCAGGTCGTAGAGGGTGCGGCCGCAGCTCGGACATGAGATGTATTCTGTTTTTGTGGTGCGTCGGCGTGCCGCCTGGAGGATGCCGAACGAGTATGCCACGGCATCGGCGTTGTTGGGCAGGTTGGGCGCGTCAAGCACGATTCCGTCTATGAGGCCGTTGAGCAGAAGCGCACCGAAGTCGGCTCCGGCTTTTACCTGCACGTCTTCCTCGTTGGCGTCGTCATAACTCATGCGCACCACGACGGGGGCTTTGCAGCCGTTGTCCCACAGACGGTGGATGAATGCCTCGATTTCGCCCACGGGGTTGGCGTGGTGGCTTGTGAGGAGCAGCACGTCGTCATCGCTGAAGCCTTCGGCCTTGGCGGAGGCATCGACCGCTTTCCAGTTCACGTCGGAGAGGAAGAAATCGGGTTTCGTCGCGATTGCCGCCACGTCGGCTGGACTCAATGCGGTGGCTACTACCGGCACGTTTTGCCCGCCGATGCTTCCCACGGCGTTTGTGGGACGGCGTTCGGGAGTGATGCGGTTGTAGGCCTTGGCGAAGCATCCGTTGATCGGGGCGTGGCCTTCGCGGGCGGTGATGTAGTCAACCAGTTTGCGCGCCACGGGGATTTCAAGTTCCGGCTCCTCGCTCAGCGACACGCGCACAGTGTCGCCGATGCCTTCGGCGAGCAGTGTGCCGATGCCCACAGCCGACTTTATGCGGCCGTCCTCGCCGTCGCCAGCCTCGGTCACACCGAGATGCAGCGGATAGTGCATGTCCTCGCGGTCCATCTCCTCCACGAGGCGGCGCACGGTCTCAACCATGATCACCGTGTTGGAAGCCTTGATGGAGATTGCCACGTCGTTGAAATTCTCCTCGCGGAATATCCGCAGATACTCCATTGCCGACTCAACCATTCCGGCAGGTGTGTCGCCGTAGCGGCTCATGATGCGGTCTGACAACGACCCGTGGTTCACGCCGAGGCGCACTGCCGTGTGGTGTTCGCGGCAGATGGCGATAAAAGGCACCACGGCACGGCGTATCTTCTCAAGTTCCGCGGCATACTCCTCGTCGGTATACTCCAATTTCTTGAACGTGCGCGCGGCATCGACAAAGTTGCCTGGATTGATGCGCACCTTGTCGGTCGTGGCGGCTGCCTCGAATGCGGCTTTGGGGTTGAAATGGATGTCGGCGACAAGCGGCTTGGTGTAGCCTGCGGCATGGAGGGCGGCGCGGATTTCACCGATATTGTGCGCCTCGCGCACTCCTTGTGCGGTCAGACGCACATAGTCGGCTCCAGCGTCGAAGATGCGGCGGCATTGCGCCACGCTGGCGTCGGTGTCGAGCGTCGAGGTCGATGTCATCGACTGTATCCGTATCGGATTGTCGCCTCCAAGCGGCACGTTGCCTATCTGCACTGTCGAGGAGTGACGGCGGCGGTAGTTGGAGTCGTTCATAGCTGGGAGATGCTTAGTTTGTCTTGAACTTATACGAAATGCGGGCAAGGTCTTCGTTGGCTTTCACGATTTTCTTGGCAAGACCCTGCTTGTATTCCGCAAAACGCGCGGCGATGCGCTCGTCGGTGAGTGATAGCATCTGCACGGCAAGAATAGCGGCGTTGAGACCGGCGTTGATGCCCACGGTTGCCACTGGGATGCCCGGAGGCATCTGCACGATTGCGAGCAGGGCGTCCATACCCTCGAGCGTGGACTTGATGGGGACACCGATCACTGGCACTGTGGTCTGGGCGGCGATAACGCCCGGCAGGTGCGCGGCCATGCCCGCTGCGGCGATAATCACTTTCAGCCCGCGCTTGCTGGCGTTGTTGGCGAAGTCGGTCACTTCCTGCGGTGTGCGGTGTGCTGAAAGGGCGTTGATTTCAAATGGAATTTCAAATTCATCAAGTAGTTTGGCGGCTTTCTCGAGCACTGGCATGTCCGATGTGCTGCCCATAATGATGCTTACGATAGGATTCATATATGTTCTTGTTTGCTAATTCTGTTGCAAACTTACGGAAAATCTCTGGAATAACCGCCGAATTGCAGTAGATTAACGCAACATGATTTGATAATTAGAGAGTTAGAGGAAAAACGCAGAAGTTGGGCAGACAGCTGAAAACCGTCTTAAAGCAGATTAAAGCAAAAGAACGGTTTCCGAATCATTACCCGATGAAAGTGCAGATTTAACAATCCCTATTTCATTTTGCGGCGTTCTGCGTAGCATTGCTTATCAATAGGTAACTCGTTGATTTATAGTTTTGCAACCAAAAAGAAACGAGTATGGCAAGAAGCACATTCAAGGTGCTGTTCTACGTGAACGGCAGTAAGGAAAAGAACGGAATTGTCCCCATCATGGGGCGAGTTACAATCAACGGAACGGTAGCACAGTTCAGCTGCAAGCGGACTATCCCGAAAGAGCTTTGGGATGCCAAAGGGAACAAGGCAAAGGGCAAGAGTATGGAAGCGAGGGAAACCAATCTTGCGCTTGACAACATCAAGGCTCAAATCATCAAGCATTACCAGCATATATCCGACCGTGATGTAACGGCAGAAATGGTTCGCAATGCCTATCAGGGATTGGGATGTGAGTATGAAACATTGCTCGGTGCTTTCGACAAGGAAAATGAAGTGTTCAAGAAGCGTGTCGGAAAAGAAAGAGTCAGGTCTACCTATATGGCAAAGGTACGGGCAAGAAACCATGTGGCAGCATTCATCAGGTCACATTACAAGCGGAACGACATTTCCATGCCTGAACTTACGCCCGACTTCATCAAGGAGTTCGCCGTGTTCCTTTCCAACGAAGCCGGACTACACAACGGTTCGATATGGGAAAACTGCATGTGGCTGAAAGGTGTGGTGATGCGGGACGAGGAGGCGGAACGGAAGAGGCGGTGAAGCAAGAAAATAAGCGATAAGTCCACCTTGATTTATTACGAAAAAATAAAAAAAGTTTCTATTATATTTGTATTATCAAATATAAATTGTACTTTTGCAATACAATATCGCCCTTAGGTGGAAAATACTAAGGCTCGCCACCCCTAAAAAGGTGGCTTATTTTTTATATATACAATTGGAATATGGAGCAAAAACAACGCGTTATAGTCTATATTGACGGATTCAATTTCTATTTCGGACTGAAGAGCAATGCTAAATGGAAGAAATATTACTGGCTTGATATAGTCAAGTTGTTCGAGATGTTCATGCGCCCGAATCAGGAGCTTGTTGCCGTCAAGTATTTTTCGGCAAAGCCTGACGATATAAACCAAAGTCTTCGCCAGAATGCCTTTTTTCAAGCCAATAGAGAAAATCCAAAATTCAAGTTGATATTGGGCAAGTACCTGAAAAAATCTATAACCTGTTTCAACTGCGGAAATGTTATTCATACCCATGAGGAAAAGGAAACTGATGTACGAATAGCCACACAGATTGTAGCAGATGCCTATCAGAAGAATTGTGATATATCCATTGTAGTATCAGCTGATAGTGACATGATACCTGCTATCGAACTTGCAACAGAAGCTTGTCAAAAGGTTTTTGTATATTTCCCTCCTTACCAGTACTCCAATAATCTTGCTACTATGGGTATGGGTAAGCCTATCCATATGAAACAATATGAAACTCGTTTCAGGCAATGTCTTTTACCTGATGTGGTACATCTTGGAAAGGCAAACTTTGATTTACAGATACCTAAGAAATGGAAGGCTTTTCAGTCAATCTGAATCAGAAATATGCGTTATAAAAAAGGAAAATCCGTAATACAGTCTGGAATATACAGTCGTATTACGGATTTTTCTTTTCGTCTATGATATTTCTATTTGTTCTGCAAGAGGTATTGCAGTTGGGGGTCGGACTGTATGCGCTGCAACTCGTCAGCGACAATTTCCCGGACCTAGGCACGGATACGGTTGTAGTTATCCTAGTTCATCTCCTTCATGCGGTCGTTGCCGCCAGCATCTGTAAAGTCCGTGATGACGGGTATAGACCGGTAAGCCTGTTCCTCACGCTTCACTTTCTTGGCATCGACCACAATTGGATGATTAACGGTTTAACCCAAATCGTCGTACATTTGGGTTAATGGGCAACCGATTAGCGAATGGTTCAAGGAGCAGTTTGACAGACTGTTTTCATCCATTAGGAGAACGGTTACACCGCACAGAAAGGACAAAGGATTGGGACTGTAAATAAAACCAACAGAAGGATAGCAAGTTTGTGTTTGGGGCAGACCAAAACCGCTTGCTATCCTCCCATTGGTCGTTTATTTGGCTAACCCTAATGCCTTGAAATAGCTTAATATGTGTTCGCTTTCAACATTCCGCATATAACTATCCATATATTCCCAATCGGGATTGCCATTTTCATTCGCGGGGAGATTAAGAACTTCTTTTGTCAATCGAGTGGCACTTCTTTTGTATCCAAAATTGTATTTCCCCCTTATTCTGTCTGCAACTGTTGTGATGAATGTGCCAATATATTTGTTAAGATGTTCATTGTACCCCAATGTCATGTCTGATGTGGCAATAAAATCTTCTGCTTTATAAACGGAATACCCCATAGACCCTTCTCCATTACGGATAAAGGCAATACAATTGCCCTTTTGCATCAAATCCTTGTCGGTGGTAACAAAACAAAGCACTCCATTGTTCTGATTAGTCGCCCCAAGATAGCTAATGCCGTTTTCGACTTTTTTAATGTGGTTGAGACCTTTTGATTTGCCGGGCACAAGGATAGGAAACAAGTCACGGATGAGGAAGTGTTTCCATTTCACCCCCCCCCTACACATTTTAGGATTATTAACAATGTGTCTATCTTTAAAGAATTTGAGGGTCGTTCTGAGGATGTCTTGCTCAACTTCTTTCATGAAAGCAGACATAAAGGCAAAGTCAATTTCCCCTTTATCGGTGGCAGGTAGATATATACGGCTCTTTCTCAATCTTGTTAAAGTTGCCCCATAACTGCCCCAACTAAACTTTTCTACAAGTTTTTTTATCGTAACAATCAAAAACATCGCATTATATCTATCTAATTCTGCGTGTCTTATAATTTGTATATTCTGCCCTGTGTAAAATGAGGCTGGTTGATAGAATACCGTTTGTGTATCCAATCCAATAGTAATCACGTTACCTTCATCAACTTTATAGTGTAATGGTTGTTCTGTTACAAACATATCCATTCCGTTATTCAAGTCAGATCGAGTGATATATGGAATATCTCCTTCTTTTTGATTAAGCTTATTCTTATCTATGCCGCTATTGGTAGATTGAATAGAAAATTCTTCACCAAATACAAACTCTTTCCAATTGGAGCACAGTGATTTACCCCTCTCTATTATATTGTTGATTATCAATCTTTTACATAATTCTTCTATTGTGGGTTTTAAAATCTGTTGTTCTTTTTGCTTCATATATGCTTCCATAAAAGCCCAATCGGGATTATTATTGGCATCTACAGGAAGTAATATTCTTTGTCTTTTTAAACGTCCTGTTCCCATTTTATAACCATAGCTATATTTTTCTCGCTGCTTTGTGATACACATAGAAACAAATAGGGAAATATATCTATTTTTCTTTTTAGGACGCAATTTGCGAGTATCATTTCCGAATAAGGCTTTATATGGATGATAAAAACAATAACCTACCGAACCATTCCTGTTTACTGAAAGACATCCACTTTCAAGCGTTTCATTATTATTCGACACAAAGTAACCTATACCATTATTATTGGCTGTAGCAGTAATATAAGGTACAAGTCCATCTATACGCTCTTTCTCATAGATGTCTCGCCCTGAAATAATTTCAGCAACATCCTCAATAAAGAACGCCTCCCAATTCCGAGAATCTAAAGACAGATTATTCATTTTGTCCTCCATTCTTTATATCTTCAAATAAATAACCTCTGCCATGAGTTATCATATTGAATTCAAACGTTAGATAATCAGCCATTGTATTCTCAAAATCCTTTTCTGATGGTATCTCGTCATTGAAGTAGTAGAATGCGTGTAGCCACTCATCTTCTGCCTCAATAGTCGTTTCTACACAGAACTTGGTTTCGGCTTCAATTCGTCCAAACCATACATCAAGCAAATGTTGCCGTTTGTCTTTGGCACTGGCAGTTTCTTCCAGTCCGATATGTTTGCTTACTACAAAACCGTCATCCTCAAAATTGATAAACTTGCATTTATGGTCTTTATCATGAGGTATACCAGCAGTAAATACGGCAATACACGGATTTGTACTCACTCCATAGAACGTGTTTTTATTGAGCGTGATAACACCCTCCAACGTATGATGTTTAAGTATGTTGTTTTTGATATTTTGTTCCTCTTTGCTTTTTCCTGTTACCGAAGATTGGGGAATAATGACAATAGCCCTTGCTCCCTCTACCAGAGAATCAAGCAAATGTTCCGTAAAGCTTATTTCATACAAATCGGGATTACTTTTTGAGCCTTGTGAATAAGGCGGGTTCATCATACCTACAGTACAGCCTTTCAGTTGTAATTGGCTTGGATTGTGTCTTAGGAAATCCCAATTATGCAGATTACTCTTCCCATCGCCACGCAATATCATATTCGTTGTGGCAATGGTAAACATATAAGATTGTAGTTCAATGCCAAATAGTTGGTCGCGTTTGATATGTCTTCTTTGCGTTTCATCGTTGGTCTGTTTGACCATCTTATGCATGGCGGCGATAAGGAAACCCGCCGTACCGCAACAGGGGTCAAGCACTTTGTCATCAACTTTCAAATCCGCCAGCTCGCAAAACAATTCCGTAATATGCTTAGGAGTGAGAACGATGCCTAATGTCTGTCCGTCGCCGCCGGAATAAGACATGAATTCTCCATAGAAACGCCCCAAATAGTCCTCCGCCGAATTTTGGTAACGTATGTTCTTGTAGATACTGTTATAAAGGAATTCCGTGTAATGTTTTAATGGGGTCTTGCCCAAAGTTTCGTCTTTCTCATTGATTTTAGTCGTGTCTTTGATAACTGCAAATTGGCTCAACAGTTTGTCACGTTTAGTATCAGGTGTTACGTTGGCACGCTGTAAATTGCTCCGTATGGCTTCGTAAATCTTCTGCCCGTCAGTTTTTACTGTATCTCCAACAAGCGAATCAATGGAAAAGGTCTTGTATTCAATTTCTCTCAATGCAAGCATGATGCCTGATACAATTAGAGGCTTTTGTTCTGTTGTCAGATTACCGTAGTTTCTCAAGTCGTTGTGCAATTTTTCTGCATCCTTGAGAATTTCAGCAGTAGTTTTTTCGACATCGGTTTCCTCTTTCAAAATTTCTTTCAAATAGAATTCATCTATATTGCTTTCACTAAAAGAAATAAAGGTTTCTACATCGGGCAATTCATGATAGTCGCCTCTTTCGTTTATAAACACAGGAGTAATCCGATGCCTCTTCTCGTTGCCCGATACGCCAAATGCCAATACCTTATGATATGACGTATTCGCAGCCAAGTGCATACCATAGAACAATGCCCCATTAACAGCATAGTCTTGCACACTTTTGACATCTTGCATTACCAATCCTTTTTCATCCTTAATAAGATGTTTATCAAGTGCAGCCTTATCCTCGATTACAAGCAAGAAATCTTTTACCACCCCGCAATATTCAGGGTAGCCAGCATTTCCCGTTTGTGCTTTCGAAGCAGTTCTCAACGCTTCATTTATTTCTTTTATATCGCAACCTTGCGGTGTCAAGTCTAAACCTGCTTCTTGCAGTAATCCATGCACCCAAAAATCAGTTTTAATCTCTTTTTTTGCCATCAGTATAGTCTTCTTTAACTTGATTAGGCATGAGCAAATCTCTTATATCAATATTCAAAATATCCGCAATCTGATATAGTACCGAAATAGGAGGTTGTACCTTGTTAGAAGCATACAGATTGACCATATTGAATGTTTTTCCAAGCCTGTCTGCCAATTCGGTTTGACTGATACCTCTTGCCGCTAATGCCTCTTTTATACGATTCTTGCACATATTATGTTTTGCACATCGTTGTTTATCAGATGCAAAAATATAAAATTTAATTTGGTAATCTTCGTATAGTATCGAAAAAATACTACTTTTGTACCTGAAAGAGTTACTTTATGAAGTAAAACAATGCAGACCGCAGCAATAGAGACGGTTGCCAACTCATTACCTGAAAATGGGGTAATTATTCTAATATTCTTTATTCTAAGAGGTTACAAATCATATACAGATTTACACAAAAACTTTGAAAAAGGCGAGGTTATTCAATAGAAAGGTGCGGAAGGCGCAAAATGTCTGTTTTTTTATGCGAAGACGGATGATTGTGCAGAAAAAGGCGATTTGTGATAATATTTCTTCAGAAAAATTCGCAAAAAATTGGCAATTTGATAGCAAATTTCTATATTTGCACATCTAAAAAGAAGTAATAGGAATTATTTATTTCTTTAAATATATTTTTATGAGAAAGTTTACTTATTTATTAACAATGTTGGCTCTCGCTTTAGGTTTTTCTGTTGCGAGAGCCGACGTGGTGGCTCCTTACACCTATGATTTTTCGGGTCTGGGGTCGGGAAAATTGGTGTCGTCGTTTGCCCCTCCGGGTTGGGCGCACTATGTTGACAGGTTTCAAGCCGACTCTTGGAGCACGCCTTCGTTTGTCGAGTACTTCGCTCAGGAAACGGGCGGTTATGGTGATGACGGCGCATGCTTGAAGGTTGGCTCTCAAACTCTTTATGATTCTTGGGGCGAGAACTCGCAGACAATGACCGACATGATTGTGACTCCGGCAATCACCGGAGATGCAAGCATCTACGTGAAGCAGAGCGCTGCTGAAGGTTCGGTGTCATTCTACACCTGCACAGTTGCCTCCAACGGCACTGTGACTAAGGGTGACAAGTATGAGGTGACTGTTCCTGCTCTCAGCACCGACGCTTGGACAAAGGTGGAGCTTCCTAATGTTGCAGCAGGCACACGCCTGGGCATCTGTGGCGACGAAGTGCTTCTCGACGAGTTCTCGGCAGCGAATGCCGATGTCGTTCTGAAAAGGGAAATGTTAATCCTTTCGTCGCCTACAATGATTTCTTCTGGCGACCTTTGTGCTGACGCCGACGGAAATGTTCAGGTGCAATTCAAAGCCAAAATCAAAAACTCTGGTGAAGTTCCCTTGGCTGTAGGCGAAGAAGGCTACACAGTGTCTTTGTATGACAACACTGACGGTGTCGCAGTAGGCGAACCAGTGCCGGTTTCGTTCCCTCTTGCCGTTGGCGAGTCGCAATATCTTGAGGGTACAGTAACTATGGCCGTTACGGAAAACTACCGTCATGGCTTCCATTTGAAAGAAAATATTTCGGGCGTAACGACTTATTTAGGTTGGATAGAGGTGTTCCCTCACGCTCCTGTGTTTACTTTGGAGGACAACTTGTCGCACGTTGTGGAGAACGGCTCTACTGTCGATTTCCAGGTGATGCAGGCAAGCACCAGCAAGGTGCTCGTTATAAGCAATGCCAAGGGCGGCGCTCCGCTGACAATCAACAGCGTAAGCGTTCCTGAAGGATTCTCGTATAAAATCAGCGCTACGGAGAAGGGCGAGGCTGCAACATTCCCTTATGAAGTGGCAGCCCTCGGAAAGGCTTATCTCACTGTGACTATGGATGCGTCTGTGGTTGGCAAGCGTTCTGGCAACATTGTCATCACACCTGCCGACGGTCAGGGCGAGGTATACACTTTGGCTGTGACTGGTGAGATTGTTGACCCGTCGAAGGTTTACATCAACTTCAACGACCAGAAATTCCCTGCCGGCACCTACATCGAACTGTCTTCAGGACAAAAGAAATGGAAAGTGTCTAACTTCTCTTATGGCGAGAACGGATATGCCGCTACAAGCGACGAGGTGGAATTGTCAAAATTCGTGCTTCCGAAAATCCGCTTGGCTGAAGGCGAGCACATGACTTTCGACGCCAACAAGCGCAATGCAACATCGAAGCTCAATGTCTACTATTCTGCAGACCGCAAGAATTGGACTCAGGTGAAAAACATCACTATCGACAATTCCGACGATGCAAACTGCTTCGCTATGGAAACATATCCTGGCGGATACTACGACAACTTCATGTACAAGACGTTCACTCTTGACAACATTCCTGCCGGCGACTGGTATATCGCTTTCGAGGCTGGTTATGCTCGCGTGGACAACATTATCGGCGGTTCATACCTCGACACTCCTGACTACGAGGCTGAGCTTGGCAATGTGAAGATTCCGGAAACAGCAATGGTCAACCATGCTTCGACTGTTTCGTTCGACGTCGCTTCTTTCGGTAAGAAAGACATCGAGGAAGGTGTTTGCACTGCAAAATTCTATATCGGTGAGGACTTGATCGCCGAGAAGGTTCTCCCGGCTATCGCTTCGGGTGAATATGCAAGTGTTGAATTCCAGTTCACTCCGCGCAAGAATGGCGAGTTTGCTGCCAAATTGGTTGTCGACGGCGGTGTTCAGATTGAAAGAACAGCAACCATCACTGTTGCCGCTGAGGAAGTGGTAGGCGAGGCTGTTGTCGGCAACTGCACTACAACTGCCAACGACATTCCTTTGCAACTCAACTACTACAACTCGCAGTCGGAAATCATCTATCCTGCCGACATGCTCAACATTCCTGCAGGAACTGAGCTCAAGAGCATCACGTTCCTTGGTTATAAGAACGCTTATAGCAACAAGGAAATCACTTCTAATTTGAAGATCTGGATGGAGAACACTGATGCTACTTCTCCGAAACAAGATGAATGGTATCAGTCGGAGTCAATGACTCAGGTTTATGCCGACACTTATGCTGTAGCGGCTGTCATTGGCAGCAGCAGCGACCATCAGCCTGTTATCAAGGTGACGTTCAACACTCCGTTTACCTACACTGGCGGCAACTTGCGCGTGACGGTTATGTCGTCGGCAGAGCAGTATTCAACAACCAACTTCGAGGTTGACGGCGACCATGCCGCTCTTGCGGCTATCCGCTATGCCGATGGCGCGCTTTCTGGCACGATGACTTTGAAACCGCTCCCTGTAACGGTGTTCGGTTTCGACAAGGAGGCTTCGGTGTTCAGCGGTGTGGTTACTTCTGCAGCCGACAATGCTGTTGTTGAAGGCGCCGAGGTGAAACTCGTGAGCGACAATGTTGAATATTCAGGCACTACTGATGCTGAAGGTAAGTTCAACTTCATCGTGGTTCAAGACGGTCTCGAATATAATCTGACTGTTTCTAAGGAAGGATTCTTCGCTGATCGCGAGAAAGTGAATATGGGAGGAACTTCTTTTGTTAAGAATGTTGCTTTGAATGTGGCTCAGGGCTTTAACGTGCTGAGCGCCGACATCCCTGAAAACGCTGAGGTAAACAGTGTCTACAAGGTTGTGGCTCGTGTTGAGAACGGCGAGGCTAAAGAGGCTGGCTCTTATAGAGCGGAATTGTGGATGAACGACGGTATCGTTGCCACTGCCGAGACTCCGGCTCTTGAGGCAAGCAAGGAATACGACTTCGAATTCTCTGTAATCCCTCACGCTGTCGGAGCTGCCGAGACTTTTGTCAAGTTTACGGCTGAAACTGGCACTGCGGCGAGCGAAACAGTGAATGTGACTGTAAACAAGGAGAAGGGCAACGCTGAAGTCCTTGTAGGAACTCCTACGGAACCGGCTACTGCCGGTCCTGCCGACTTCTTCTACAAGTACTCAAAGACAGAGATTATCTATCCGAAATCGCTCATCAATCTGCCTGCAGGTACGAAAATCAACGAAATCCAGTTCTTCGGAACGCACTCTTCCAAGAACATCACATTCTCTGTAGATGCTTGGATTGGAAATGTGGCTGAGGGTACTGCTCTCATGGGCGAAAGCACAGAAGGCTTGACTAAGGTTGCCGACAAGATGACGGTTGACCACAGTGAGGCTGTCACAGCAGAAAATATCAAGAGTGTTGTTACTTTGACATTCCCTGATGGCTTTGTTTATGACGGTGGCGACATCCGCCTCTTCTTGACTTCTGCCGGAACTGCATACAACAGCACATCGTTCGAGGTGGACAAAAATGTAGAGGGTCAGGCTCAACAGGCTAAGAAGGATGATGAGACTCAATTTGCAACGGCTCCATTCAGCAATATCAGCCTTCCTGTGGCACACTTCATCGTCAGCCCGTACAAGACGCTGAGCGGTGCGGTTAAGAACGAGAAGGGCGAGGCTG
>ENA-OURS01000330-OURS01000330.1-human-gut-metagenome-genome-assembly--contig:-NODE-330-length-60281-cov-52.902102_pt1 | contig 60281 bp, 51 predicted proteins | sample MGYA00242109_ERZ509010 | MGnify/ENA primary metagenome ERZ509010 (study PRJEB26280, sample SAMEA2338774) | human gut metagenome | biome: human gut; feature: human-associated habitat; material: faeces... | reverse complement strand
AGGAATATCCATTAGCCACGATTCATGGTCATAATGAATTTGCCAACAAAGCCTGTCCCTGCTTTGATGTAAAGAAGGAGTGGGGGAAGGAGTAAACACAAAAATAGCGGATCTTTCACAGACCCGCTATTTGATATTTAATAAATACTCTGGAATGAATTTTAATCATCACCAAAAATAAAAGATGTCTTATACAATGCCCTGAGCCATCATAGCCTTAGCTACCTTCAGGAAACCGGCTACGTTTGCACCCTTTACGTAATTAATATAACCATCTGGCTCAGTACCATACTTCACGCAGTTTGCGTGAATATCGTTCATGATGTCGTGGAGCTTAGCATCAACCTCCTCACGAGACCACTTCAGACGCTCTGAGTTCTGGCTCATCTCAAGACCTGATACTGCAACACCACCTGCGTTGGCTGCCTTACCTGGAGAGTAGAGAATCTTAGCATCCTGGAATACCTTGATAGCCTCTGGAGTAGAAGGCATGTTAGCACCCTCGCTTACTGCGATTACGCCGTTGGCGATGAGAGCCTTGGCTGCCTCCTCGTTGATTTCGTTCTGAGTAGCTGATGGGAGAGCGATGTCTGCCTTCTCAAACCAAGGCTTAGCACCTGCAACATATTTTACACCATACTTCTCTGCATACTCCTTGATACGGCCACGCTCTACATTCTTGAGCTCCATGATGTAATCGAGCTTCTCGCGGTCGATTCCGTCTGGGTCGTAGATGTAACCGTCTGAATCTGAACATGTAACTGGCTTAGCACCCAACTGGAGCAACTTCTCCATAGTGTACTGGGCTACATTACCTGAACCTGAAACCAAAACAGTCTTGCCCTTGATGTCAATACCCTTGGTAGCGAGCATGTTGCAGAGGAAGTATACGTTACCGTAACCTGTAGCCTCAGGACGGATCAATGAACCGCCGAACTCCTGACCCTTACCGGTCAAGACGCCCTGGAACTGGTGTGTCAACTTCTTGTACATTCCGAAGAGGTAACCTACCTCACGGCCACCTACACCGATGTCACCAGCTGGAACATCCTCGTCTGGACCCATGTGACGATAAAGCTCTGTCATGAAAGCCTGGCAGAAACGCATTACCTCGTTGTTGCTCTTGCCACGTGGAGAGAAGTCGGAACCACCCTTAGCACCACCCATTGGGAGAGTAGTAAGAGAGTTCTTGAATGTCTGCTCGAAAGCCAAGAACTTCAAAATACCCAAGTTTACTGACTTGTGGTAGCGAAGACCTCCCTTGTAAGGGCCAATCGCGTTGTTGTGCTGTACGCGGTAACCCATGTTAGTCTGTACGTTGCCCTTATCATCTACCCAAGATACGCGGAACTGGATGATGCGGTCTGGAATGCAGAGACGCTCGATGAGGTTTGCCTTCTCAAACTCTGGGTGCTTGTTGTACTCTTCCTCGATAGTACCGAGAACCTGACTAACTGCCTGAATGTACTCAGGCTCGTTTGGGAATCTTCTTTGGAGATTCGCGATTACTTCTGATGCTTTCATAATCTTTAATCTTTTATTGTGTTTAAATTCTTACTTCTTTATTTCTGCTTGCAAAGATACATGTTTTTCTCGAAAACACCAACAAAAAGAAAGAAAAAATGCAGAAAAAGTAGAAAAAAGATATTTTTTAACATTCTTAATCACGATTTGTAGCGCTTTTGTGTACGCACACCTTATTATATAAGAGACGTTTTTCGGGGTTTAAGCCTTTATTTCTGTTTTAGGGAATCTTGCATTCTGACGACTTCTGTTTATCTATCCTGCGCCATAGGGCATAGATGAGCAGGATGATAGCGTAGAGACCGAATACCTGAGGCAGACTGATTTTTACGTTTTCGATGCTTGCTCCAGGCAGCATGCTGATCAGTTTTATGGCTGTATTCAAAAACTGGGTGATGCTGGTCAGGGCGCCTGATGTAAGGCTGATGAGTGGGGCGACAACCGATGCTATGGGCGCCCATAACGTGAGTGGGGAGAACAGGATTAATGCTGCTCCAAGATATAGGATGAGGGTTGCTGCGGGAATGGCGATGTAATTGGTGAGAAGTGAATAGCACGATATTCTGCCGAAGGTGTAGACGATGACCGGAAGGGTTCCTATCTGGGCTGCCAGTGAAACGCAAAGGAGTCCCCATGCCCAACGGATGAAACGGCTGCGGATGGGGAGGAGGGTGTAAAGGGGTGTGAAGAACAGCAGAATGGAGGCTACAGCCAGGAACGAAAGCTGGAAACTCAACTCGAAAAGATAGAGCGGACTGATGAAAAGCATAAATATATAAGCCGAGGCTAAGGTGTTGAGCGGCAGACCGGTACGATGGAAAGCTAAACTTAAGCTGTAGGCTGAAAGCATGATGGCTGCACGGACTGCACTTGCCGGCAATCCTATGAGAAAAACGTAGGTCCAGATGGAGATGAGGGACAGGATGATGGTGTAAACTGAGTACTTTCTGCCGCCTAGCAGAAAGATGAAAAGCTGGAAGATAATGCCTATATGAAGTCCGCTTACTGCCAGGATGTGACTGGCTCCGGAAATGGAGTAACTGTTTCGGGTGTTCGAGTCGAGTGCGCTCTTGTCGCCCAGCGCCATGGCTGCGATGACTGCATAGTCTTGCTGTTTTACGTGAAGGGAAACCAGTTTGCTTTCAATATTGCTTTTATAGCGTTCGGTATTGATTTTTGCCCGTGTGAGGTAAGACAGTTCCTGCCAGTTTTTCAGTTGTGTAGAGGTTTGAGAATCAGTTATTTGCTTACAGGTAAGAAAAGCCCCAAGGCTCAGGATGCATAAATGAATCATCACGCATTGGGAGAAGATGAGAAACTGGTGGCTCCTGCAGAAGTAGGCTTTTTGGCTTAAGAACTCAGTAAGGAAAAAAATGATGCTGCCAAGGGCGCATGAAATGATGGAGATGATGAGCCAGAAGCGCATGTTGAAATCATCATAGCCCCATTTGGCTATGATGATTCCGATCGTCAGTGTGAGGCTGATGGTCATGAGCGGGGTGAGGGGTAGCTCTTTCATCATTCCTCTTTCCTTTTTTTAAAAGATGATTTATTTCCTATTTCTTGAATCCGAAGATGCGCTTGATGAATTTCTTCACAGCGTTTTCTTGCTTCTGTGGATTTACGATAGGTGTGTGCTTGCGTGCAGCCGGCTTATCGCCCTTTTTCTGGGCTACGCCTCTGCCACGGCCGTTGCTGCCTGGGCGAACATTGTTCTCGGTGCCTGGGCGCTGCTGGTTGCTGTTATTGCTGTTATTGCGGCGCTTCTGGCTGTTGCTGTTCTTTGGCTGCTCGCCTGGCTGGGCTGGCTTTCTGTTCTGCTGCTTTGCGTTCTGCTGCCTGTTGCCCTGCTGTGGCTGCTGCTTTGCGTTCTGCTGCCTGTTGCCCTGCTGAGGCTGCTGCTTTGCGTTCTGCTGCTTATTGCCCTGCTGAGGCTGCTGCTCGTTGCTGCGTGGTGCTTTTTCCTGACGCTCGTTTGGCTTGTTCGGCTTGCGCTTGTGAGAAGTCTGATCGCGGTCTTTCTGTCGGCGGTTCTTGGCGCTGTTCTTTCCGGCCTCGCCATTTCCGCCGTTACCGCGTCTGTTGTTTCTTCCGTTTGCGCCTTTCTTCTTCGGCTTGTTGAGCTTGATGTATTCAGGACCTTCGCCGCATCCCTCAGGGAGAGGCATCTTGTCTACCACCTTCTCCAGGAACTTCTCTATCTGCTGGAACCAGTACTGGTCTTCTTCGCTTACGAAGGTGATGGCTCTACCATCGCGGTTGGCACGGGCTGTACGGCCGATGCGGTGAACATAATCTTCTGTATCGTGAGGAACATCGTAATTGATGACCATCTCAATATCATCGATGTCGATTCCGCGCGCCACAATGTCGGTAGCTACGAGAACATCATACTGTCCGCTCTTGAACTTGAACATCACATCATCGCGCTCAGCCTGTTCCAGGTCGCTGTGCATGGCTCCGCAGTTTACTCCAATCTGCTGGAGGGAAGCTGCGAGTTGCTTCACCTTGAATTTGCTGCCGCTGAAGACGATGACACGCTTCAGGTCGCCTGCCTTGAAGATGTCCTTGATGATGGTCATCTTCTGGGTTTCGTAGCATACGTATGCTTCCTGCTTGATTTTCTCGGCTGGCTTGCTGACGGCAAGTTTGATTTCTACCGGATTCTTGAGCAGGGTCTTAGCCAGTTCTTCTATCTTCTCAGGCATGGTTGCCGAGAACATGATGGTCTGGCAGGTCTTTGGCAGTTTTGCCGCGATGGTCTTGATGTCTTCAGAGAAACCCATGTCGAGCATGCGGTCGGCCTCGTCGAGAATGAAGAAGCTTACCTTGCTGAGGTCTACATTGCCCAGAGAGATATGGGAGATGAGGCGGCCCGGGGTGGCGATGACTACATCGGCGCCCATGCGGAGGCTGCGCAACTCCTGATCGTAACGGTTGCCGTCGTTGCCGCCGTATACGGCTACGCTGCTCACGCCCTGCAGGTAATAGCCGAAGCCTTGCATCGCCTGGTCTATCTGCTGGGCGAGCTCGCGGGTTGGTGACATGATGACGCAGTTGATGGCGTCTTTCGGATAACCGCCGTCATCAAGCTTGCTCAATACTGGCAGCAGATAGGCTGCGGTTTTGCCGGTTCCGGTCTGGGCTACACCCAATACATCGTGACCTTCTAATATCTCTGGAATGCACTTTTCCTGTACAGGAGTGCATGTGTCGAAGCGCATGTCATATAATGCGTCGAGCACGTTGTCGTTTAAATCTAATTCGTCGAAATACATTTTTTTTTAATGTTGAATGTTGAATGTTGAATGTTGACTTTTTACCTCGGTGCCTTGCGGTAGCAGAAGTAGGCTACGATGGCGAAGAGGAAGTTTGGAAGCCACGCTGCCAGAACAGGCGGGAAGTTGGCCTGGATGGCGAAGGTGGCGGAAACCGTCTGCAGCATGATGTAGCCGAAACTCAGCGCAAGTCCTACGCCCAATGCTGCTCCCATGCCGCCCTTGCGCTTGCGGGCTGAGAGGGAGACACCGATGATGGTGAGGATGAACGAAGCGAAGGATGAGGCGATGCGCTTGTGGTATTCTACCTCGTACTGCACTACGTTGCCCGAACCGCGGTTGATCTGCTTGGAGATGTAATCGCGGAGCTCAGGACTGGTGAAGGTTTCCTGCTGACCTTTGGAATAGACCAGGTCGGTAGGTTCCATCATGATGATGGTGTCCTTCTGGGCTCCGCTCGTAATATGCTCCTTCATGCCCTGGAGCTTGCGGATTTTCCAGTTGCTCAGTTGCCAGTGATACTTGCTGTCGGAAATGGTGTCGTACTGGATGTCCATCGCTGTAAGGTGGCTGACGAGTTTCTTGTCCTGGAACTTGTCGAGACAGAATCCGTAGCCGCGTTTCATGCTGTTGTCGTAATGCTGCATATAGGCAATCACTCCCTTGTCTACCTGCAGCTGTACATTCTCAGCACTGGTATTCTTCTTCTTGTTCTTGTACATCGTCTCGAAGTTCTGCCTGATGACGGTTCCGTGGGGAATGACGTAGGCTGAGAGCCCGAAGGAGAGGGCTGAGAGCAGCACGCAGGTAATCATGTATGGGCGGAGGAGACGCTTGAAGGATACTCCCGACGCCAGGATGGCGATGATTTCGGAATTGCTTGCCAGCTTGGTGGTGAAGAGAATGACCGCCACGAACACGAACAGCGCACTGAAGAGGTTGGCAAAATAGGGCACGAAGTTGGCGTAGTAATCGAAGATGATTGCGCGCGCCGGTGCATGGTGCTCTGTGAATTTTGACAGGTTCTCGTTGAAGTCGAAGACGATGGCGATGGAGATGATCAGGGCGATGGAGAAGAAATAGTAGCCCAGAAACTTCTTGATAATGTACCAGTCGAGCTTCTTGATGTACCTGAACGGGTTGAGAAACCGGAATATGCGCAGGAACCGGAGCTTGTGAGCCAGCCAGCGCACAGCCCTGATGAGCCACCCGAACTTGCGGGAAGCCCATCGGCCGGTGCGGTAGAGCCGGCGGTGTTTTCTTATTTTCTTAAAATCTTTCATGATGCTTGCTTACTTAAATTCTTCGGCCAAGCTGGTCGATGATGGAATTCTTCCATGCCACGAAATCGCCCTGCTCGATATGATGGCGGGCATCGGTCACGAGGCGCAGATAGAAAGAGAGGTTGTGGATGCTGGCTATCTGCATCGCCAGCAGCTCCTGGGCCTTGAAGAGGTGGTGGAGGTAGGCCTTCGTGGTTACGAGGTCGATGTCGCAGCCGTCTGGATCTATCGGACTGAAGTCTTTCTCCCACTTCTTGTTGCGCATGTTCATCGTGCCCTGATAGGTGAAGAGCATGGCGTTGCGGCCGTTGCGGGTCGGCATTACGCAGTCGAACATGTCTACGCCGCGCTCGATGGCTTCGAGGATGTTCTGCGGGGTTCCTACGCCCATCAGATATCTCGGCTTGTCTTTCGGCAGGATTTCGTTCACTACTTCTATCATCTCATACATCACCTCGGTAGGCTCTCCTACGGCAAGTCCGCCGATGGCATTTCCGTCGGCTCCCTTGTCGGCAATGTATTTGGCTGCTTCGCGGCGCAGTTCCGGGAAGGTGCAGCCCTGAACGATAGGGAAGAGACTCTGCTGATAGCCGTAGAGGGGCTCGGTTTCGTTGAACCGCTTGATGCAGCGGTCTAGCCAGCGCTGGGTGAGCATGAGGCTGTTCTTGGCGTACTGGTAATCGCTCTGTCCCGGTGGACATTCATCGAAGGCCATCATGATGTCGGCTCCGATGATGCGCTCGGTGTCCATTACATTCTCCGGTGTGAAGAAGTGCTTGCTGCCGTCGATGTGGGAGCGGAACTCGCAGCCTTCTTCCTTGAGCTTGCGGATGCCGGTGAGCGAGAAGACCTGGAAGCCGCCGCTGTCGGTGAGGATAGGACGGTCCCAGCCGTTGAACTTGTGCAATCCGCCTGCTGCCCTGATGACGTCAAGACCTGGGCGCAGGTAGAGGTGATAGGTGTTTCCGAGGATAATCTGTGCCATGACCTGCTTCTTGAGTTCCTCGAAGTGGACGCCCTTCACGCTTCCTACGGTTCCTACGGGCATGAAGATTGGGGTCTTGATCTGTCCGTGGTCGGTGGTGATGATGCCTGTACGCGCATCGCTTGCTTTATCTGTTACTTGTAATTCAAATTTCATTTCTATTCTTTTTTATCATTTTCCTCAATGCTGAAGTCTGTAGGTTTTTTCACCTTCTCGTCGGTCAGCGCGAACTGCCAGACGTCAGCCACATTCTCTACATAGTGGAAGTCTACGCCCTTGAGATATTTCTCCGGTATTTCCTCTACGTTCTTCTGGTTCTCCCTGCACATCACGATGTGCTTGATTCCTGCCCGCTTGGCTGCCAGAATCTTCTCCTTGATTCCGCCTACCGGGAGCACTTTGCCGCGGAGGGTTATCTCGCCGGTCATGGCTGTGTTGGCACGCACCTTGCGCTGGGTGATGGCTGAGGCGATGCTGGTGGCGATGGTGATTCCGGCAGAAGGACCGTCTTTCGGGGTAGCTCCCTCAGGCACGTGGATGTGGATGTTCCACTGCTCGAAGATGCGGTAGTCTACCTGGAGCAGGTCGATGTGCGACTTGACGTATTCCAGTGCGATAATGGCTGATTCCTTCATCACGTCGCCCAGATTTCCGGTCAGGGTGAGCTTGCCTGCCTTGCCCTTGCTGAGCGAGGTTTCGATGTAGAGAATTTCGCCGCCCACTGAGGTCCAGGCTAGTCCGGTTACCACTCCTGCATAGTCGTTGCCCTGGTAGATGTCGCGGTTGAACGGCGGATTGCCCAGCAGGTCTTTTACTTCGGCAGGGGTGATGGTGTAGTTCTTCAGCTCCTGGTTGCAGGCAAGTTTGTAAGCCATCTTGCGCAGACTCTTGTCAATCTGCTTCTTCAGCTGTCTTACGCCGCTCTCCCGGGTGTAGTGCTCGATGATGAACTCGAGGGCATTCTTGTTGAAACTTACCTTTGGCGAAACCTTGTCGAGTCCGGTGCTTTCCAGCTCTTCCGGTACGAGGTGGCGCTTGGCAATCTCTGTCTTCTCTTCGGTGATGTAGCCGCCTACTTCTATCAGCTCCATACGGTCGAGGAGCGGACGCGGAATGACGCTCAGGTCATTGGCTGTGGCGATGAAGAGTACCTTGGAGAGGTCGTAATCCATATCGAGATAATTGTCGTGGAAGGCATTGTTCTGTTCCGGGTCCAGCACTTCGAGCAGGGCTGATGCTGGGTCGCCGTTGAAATTGCTCTGCGCCACCTTGTCAATCTCGTCGAGGATGAAGACCGGATTGCTGCTGCCTGCCTTCAGCATGTTCTTGATGATGCGGCCCGGCATGGCTCCCACATAGGTGCGGCGGTGACCGCGGATTTCGGCTTCATCGTGCAGACCGCCCAGCGACATGCGTACATACTTGCGCTTCATGGCTGCTGCGATGCTCTTGCCCAGACTGGTCTTTCCTACGCCCGGAGGACCGTAGAGGCAGAGGATAGGACTCTTGCCGCCGCCGTTCAGTGCTCTTACGGCGAGGAATTCCAGGATGCGTTCCTTCACATTCTCCATGCCGTAGTGGTCGTGGTTCAGGATGCGCTTGGCACGGGTCAGACTGAGGTCGTCCTGGGTGTAGGAGTTCCAAGGCAAATCTACCATGGTCTGCAGGAATCCTATCTGTATCGAATAGTCAGGACTCTGCGGGTTCAGGGTGTCGAGCTTGGCAATTTCTTTCTTGAAGATTTTGGCAGTTTCCTCGCTCCAGTTCTTCTTTTTCGCCTTCTCCAGAATCTCCTTCTTCTCCGGACTGGCGTTGCCTTCTCCCAGTTCTTCCCTGATGTTCTTGATCTGCTGCTTGAGGAAGTATTCCTTCTGCTGTTCATCGAGGTCGTAGTGGGTTTTGTTCTCAATCTCAGTCTGGATGCGTAGCAGATGGCGCACCTTGTTCAGGGATCTGATGGCAAGCATGATGCGCTCGCTGAGATTTTCCTCTTTCAGCATCTTGATTTTATCCTCGATGGAGAAAGGGAGGAGGGAGCACATGAAGTTGCACTGCATATGAATGCTCGAGAGTTCGTTGATGGCCTGGATGGCCTCATCAGTATAGTTGGCGTTTGATTTGATATAGTCTGTCGCTTCGTAATGGAAGTTCTCGTAGAGCATTCTGAAGAGTTCATCGTTGTTCTCGTCAGGCCATTTCTCCGGAAGACTTTTTACGTCAATTACTGTGTAAGGCTCTTTTTGAACGAGATGTTTCATCTGACATCTGCCCAGACCCTGGATGATGATGCTCATCTGCTCTGTGCCAGGCATCTTGATCACCTTGATGAGTTTGGCGAAGACACCTACAGGGTAGAGGTCTTCTTCGTAGGGCGATTCTGTATCTTTGTTCTTCTGGCAGAATACGCAGAATATGGTGTCTGGTTTCTTTTCCAGCATCCGGACGAGATTCAGACTTTCCTTTCTGCCCACAACGATAGGGGTCATGTTGGTAGGGAAAACTACAATATCTCGCATGCAGAGGGTAGGGTACAAACCTTCTTCCTGGTCTTCGATCAGGGTTTTCGGGTCGCCCTCGTAATCTGCAATCATTTGTATTCGGGTACTTGTTCTTCTATTATCCATTTTGTTATGATTTCTATTTTCCGTGCAAAGGTACTCATTTTTTATGAAATATCGTGGAAGATGATAGATTATTTAATAATAAAATTGCTTTTTCTATATATTAGTACCCGTTTTTATAGATGTAAGTAGCTGCTTTTGCAGGTGGAAGTGGCAATTTCTGCTGCTTGCGATAAAATAAATCGGCGGCGCATTCGTTTTCTTCTGTAAAGAGACAGAAGAATTTATGGGTAATTTTCGATTTAAACAGTTTGAGATAGAGCAAGACCGTTGTGCCATGAAAGTGGGAACTGACGGCGTTTTGCTGGGTGCATGGGCGAAAGGTGGCAGGCGGATTCTGGACATCGGTTCCGGAACGGGACTGATTTCGCTCATGATGGCGCAGCGTTTTCCTGAAGCTGAGGTCGTAGGGATTGATATGGATGCTGATGCCTGCGGACAGGCGAGGGAGAATGTGATGGCAAGTCCGTTTCGCGACAGGGTGGAAATAGAATGCTGCAGACTGCAGGATTTCGGGGGAACTTCGGAAGCTGCTGAGGCTTTGGAAACTGCTGAAGATTTGAAGTCTGCCGGTGTTTTTGATGCGATAGTGAGCAATCCTCCGTTCTTTGTAGATAGCTTGAAAAATCCGGACAGTAAGAGGACGATGGCGAGACATACGGACAGTCTTCCGTTCCGCGATTTGTTTGCGGGTGTAAAACGGCTGCTTTCTGATGACGGTATTTTCTCTGCAATTGTTCCCGTAGAAGTAGTGGAGCAGTTTGTTGCAGAGTCTTGTATATTAGGTTTTTATCTTATACGGAAGTGTGGTGTGAAGACGGTAGAGCGCAAGCAGCCAAAGCGCTTTATGCTGAGTTTTGCCAAGCATCGCATTTCGCCTTATGAAGAGCATGTTGAAACGATGATGGATTCGCAGGGAAACCGCTCGGAATGGTATAGGAAAATAACGGAAGAATTCTATCTTAGTGAGTAGTGATTAGTGATCACTACTCACTACTTAAAGGTTCAGCTTCTTCTGTACCAGTTTGCTGATAGCTTCTACTCTTTTGCTCTGGCGCTGGATGTCTTTATGAATATCATCGCGCACGGCATTGATGTCGTTGAAGAAATCGGCAAAGGCAGACTGAATCATGTTCGGCTTGCGGTCGTTCTTGTTCGCAAACGGGTTCACCAGCATCTTGATTCCCTTTTCTTCCAGGTGAATATCAATCTCTGCACCCGTCATTACAGGGTCGCCATCATAATGGATTACGCCTGGCTGACTGCGGGTGATATGGAGCTTCTTGCAGCGGAACGACTTGATCTTCGAGTTCTTGTCCAACGTCTTGTTGAACATGTCGAAACTTACCTGAGGCGCCTCGATAACATCGAATGGTTCCATGATGACGACATCCATCAAACCGTCGCTCATGGATGCTTGAGGGGCAATATAGGCATTGTTGCCATACTGAGATGCGTTGGCACAGGAAATGAGGAACGCCTTATACTGCTTGGTGCCGGTCTCGTCCTCCAGCGTATAAGTCTCAGGCTTATACTTCAATCCCTCGCGCAGGATATTTTCAGCATAAGTGATAGGACCACGCTTGCCGCTCTCGGCAAATTTCATGCTGACGAAAGCGTCAAAGCCCATGCCGCAGGTGCAGAAGAACGGGTGGTCGTTGATGACACCATAATCCAGATCTCTAATCTGGCATTGGTTGATGACCTCTATGCATTTCTTCAGGTTCATCGGGAGCAGCAGATGTCTTGCCAATCCGTTGCCCGAACCGCAAGGCAGAATGCCGAGGGCAGTATCGGAGTGAACCAGTGAGCGGGCCACCTCGTTGACGGTTCCGTCACCGCCAACCGCCACAACCACATCTACATGGTTGTTCTTCGCTTCGGTAGCAATTTCCGAAGCGTGCCCAGCTCTTTCAGTCATTCTTATCTCGTACTCAAAAAGTTCTTTGTCCAAAACAGAATCTATCAGACTGGGAACTGCCGCCTTGCTGGCTGTTCCTGAAATCGGATTCATGATGAAAAGTATCTTTTTCTTCATTATATAGTCAAGAGTTTGTAAAATTTAGGCTGCAAAAGTAATAAAAATACCCAAAATAACAAGAAATATCGATTAAAAAAACTATAAAAGTAAACTTTCTTATAAAAAAAGCCGTTTATTGAGTTCTTTTTTGTATCTTTGCACCCTGAAAGTTAGAAAAGTATAAAAAAGAAAATAAAGTACACCTATTAATAATGGGACAATTACAAGAAAGATACAAGAATTATCGTGAACCTCAGAAGTATATGGCTGCCGGTGTGTATCCATATTTCCGTGAGATCACAAGTAAGCAGATGACAGAGGTAACCGACATCAATGGTCATAAAATCCTGATGTTCGGTTCTAATGCTTATCAGGGTTTGACTAATGACCAGCGTGTTATTGATGCAGCAAAGGCTGCGCTCGACAAGTATGGTTCTGGTTGTGCAGGAAGCCGTTTCCTCAATGGTACGCTCGATTTGCACGTGCAGCTCGAAAAGGAGCTTGCTGAGTTTATGGGCAAGGATGAAACTTTGTGTTTCTCTACAGGATTCTCTGTAAACCAGGGTGTCTTGGCTTGCGTTGTAGGTCGTAACGACTATATTATCTGCGATGACCGCGACCACGCAAGTATCGTAGATGGCCGCCGCCTCTCATTCGCTACCCAGCTCCACTACAAGCACAACGATATGGAAGATTTGGAGCGCGTGCTCTCTAAGCTCCCTCAGGAGGCTATCAAACTCATCGTTGTTGACGGTGTCTTCTCTATGGAGGGCGACCTGGCTAACTTGCCTGAAATCGTTAAGCTCAAGCATAAGTACAACTGCTCTATCATGGTAGACGAGGCTCATGGTCTTGGCGTATTCGGCAAGCAGGGTCGTGGTGTTTGCGACCATTTCGGTCTGACCGACGAGGTAGACCTCATCATGGGTACATTCTCTAAGAGTCTGGCTTCTATCGGTGGTTTCATCGCATCAGACAAGGATACTATCAACTTCCTCCGTCACAACTGCCGTACTTATATCTTCAGCGCATCTAACACTCCAGCTGCCACAGCAGCAGCTCTCGAGGCTCTCCACATCATTCAGAATGAGCCTGAGCGTTTCGAGAATCTCTGGGATGTAACCAACTATGCCTTGAAGCGTTTCCGCGAGGAAGGTTTCGAGATTGGCGAGACAGAGAGTCCTATCATTCCTCTCTACGTACGCGATGCTGAGAAGACATTCGTTGTTACCAAGATGGCTTACGATGCAGGTGTGTTCATCAACCCTGTTATTCCTCCAGCTTGTGCTCCTCAGGATACATTGGTACGTTTCGCACTCATGGCTACTCATACAAGAGAGCAGGTTGAGCAGGCTGTCCAGATCTTGAAGAAGATTTTCGTAGAAGAGGGAATCATCAAGTAAAATCAGATTTGCCGGTCTTCTCGGTTTGACAGATTCGGGCAGTCGGTTTCTGATTTAAAAGTTCAGCAAGTATGGTTGCGGTTCTTTACCGCTACTATATATAACAGAACTTTTGCATGTGGTTCAAGTACGGGCTGAAGGCCCAAAAGCTCCTAGCCCAGGGCATCGCCCTGGGAATAATGGCAATCAGCAAGGCGCCCTGTAAGGGCAAAAGCTTTGTATATTGCCAGGTATTTGAAAGCTTTTGCCCTTACAGGGCGACAGATTTGCGTCCGTAATAACCCAGGGCGATGCCCTGGGCTAGGAGCTTCTGCCCTTTCAGGGCGTGTGGTGCAAAACTAGCGAAAGTTCTATATATAATAAGGTATAAGGGCAATTCCGGATAGGGGTTGCCCTTATTTTTTGCCTGTTTCCCAGCCATTTTGCATTTAAATGCATATTTTTTTGAAAAAAGTTAGGGAAAAATTTGGTGGAATCGAAAAAATGTAGTACCTTTGCACTCGCAATTCAGAAATGATGCTTAAAGCAATGCTTAAGAGGTATCGTAGAGATGAGTAAGCGGGGTGTAGCGCAGCCCGGTAGCGCTCCTGTTTTGGGAACAGGTGGTCGCAGGTTCGAATCCTGTCGCCCCGACTCTTTTTTCTCTCACTCAAACCTTTAGCAAAGCACAAGCGGGGTGTAGCGCAGCCCGGTAGCGCTCCTGTTTTGGGAACAGGTGGTCGCAGGTTCGAATCCTGTCGCCCCGACACAAGAAAGCTAAGAAGAGTCAAATCTTCTTAGCTTTTTTGCTATATAAAACTCCCGCCCAGAATGGGCTGGAGGGGATAACGCAACAGAGTAATTATTATATACGTTTTAATTTTATAGATTTATGATTATTACGATAGCGCGCCAGTGTGGATGTGGCGCTATTCGCGTGGGCAAGCTGCTCGCCGAAAAGTATGGTATTCCTTTTTATACCCGTAAGAATTTGATGGAAATGGCTGAACAGAGAGGAGTGCTCGACGAGATGGAGGCTTTCTTCGATGAGCGGCCGGTAGATGAACTGCTCTTCTCGATGTCGTCGCTTGGCGAAACGCAGAGGGCGCTGACTGAGAAACCGCTCCGTACACTTGCCGATATGATAGGCGATGAAGACTGTATCATCATCGGCCGTTGCGGAAACTATATCTTCCGTGAGCGCAAAGACCTGATTTCTGTTTTCCTGAGCGGCAATCTGGAGGCTCGCATCAAGGAGATTCAGGAGGAGAAGGGCTTTTCGTATGAGGAAGCTGAGGAGTTTGTGGAGCACACCGAGGATTGCAGAGTGGCTTATCATAAGTATTATACAGACCTTACCTGGGGAAATGCCGATGATTACGACATCTGCCTGGATACGGTGCGCCTGGGCGTAGAAGAGACGGCAAGCCTCATTGAGCAGTACGTTAGCTTGATATAAGAGAGGGCTTTACCTTTGGCCTTCTTTCGGACCTTTTTCCTGAGGGAATCCGATGGAATCGGATTCAACGGTGGCTCGGAGGGAGACATGGTAATCATAAAGTTCAAAGTTCCAAGTTTAAAGTAATTCAACATGAAGTTTTTAATTCAATTTTTGATAATCATAGCGTTCTCCTTTGCTGGGGAATTGCTCCATTTTTTGCTGCCATTGCCTATTCCGGCAAGCATCTATGGCATCATCCTGCTCTTTATTGCGCTGGAAACAAAACTGATCAAGGTGAAGCATATCCGCGAAACCAGCAGTTTCCTCATTGCCATCATGCCCGTGATGTTTATTCCGGCTGCCGTAGGACTGATTGATTCCTGGCAGGATATCGGTAATGCATGGTTCCAGTATATCGTAGTTACGGTGGTCAGCACCTTCGTCGTGATGGGTGCTTCGGGCTGGATTACGCAGTTGGTAATCAGAAAAGGAAAGGAGGCGAAGAAATGAACCAGTTGTTCCAGGATTCTGTCTTCTTCGGTGTTCTCATCAGTCTGGCAGCCTACGGCATAGGCATGCTGCTGAAGCTGAAGACGGGATGGTCGCTGATGAACCCGCTGCTCATCTCCATCATCCTTGTCATCATCACGCTCCTGCTGACGGGTGTGGATTACAAGACCTATTCGGCGGGCGCCAACAGCATCAGCTATCTGCTCACACCAGCCACCATCTGTCTGGCTGTGCCGCTTTATCAGCAGGTTGAGCTTCTGAAGAAGAATTATCGGGCTGTGCTGATCGGCATCGTTTCGGGCGTGCTGGCGAGTCTCTGCTCCGTGCTCATTCTCGCCCTCATCTTCCATTTCGACCATGCGTCCTACGTTACCTTCCTGCCTAAGAGCATCACTACCGCCATCGGTATCGGCGTTTCTGAGGAGTTGGGCGGTCATGTTTCGGTTTCGGTGGTTGTCATCATCGTAACGGGTGTGCTGGGCAACATCTTTGCCGAGAAGTTCCTGAAGCTTCTCTCCATCAAAGAGCCTATTGCCAAAGGTATCGCCATCGGCTGTTCTGCCCATGCGCTGGGTACGGCAAAGGCGATGGAAATGGGTACCATAGAGGGAGCCATGAGCAGTCTGAGCATCGTGGTTTGCGGTGTGATGACGGTTGTAGGCTCATCCATCTTTGCTCTGTTTATGTAGAGGCAGATACAATAATATTTCCCTTTTTCCGTTTTTATAGATATGAAACGGAAAAAGGGATTTTTGTATATAATGGGTGTAGGGATGGCGATGAGCGCCCTGCTTGCCAGTTGTGCCGACGATGAGAGTTTCTCAACGTCGAGGGGAGATGTGCTCTCGTTTTCGGTAGATACGCTGAAGATGGACACCACCTTCTCGAATGTGCCTACGCCTACCCGAAGCTTCTGGGTTTACAACCGTACGGGCAAGGCTCTGCGCTGCCAGTCGGTGCGTCTGGAAAATGGTAACCAGAAGGGCTACCGGGTGAATGTTGACGGCTCTTATCTGGGCAGCGAAGCGGGATTCCAGACGCAGAATGTGGAGATCAGGAAGGGTGACAGCATACGTGTGTTCGTAGAACTGACTTCGGCGATGCAGAACAGCGAAGAGCCGCAGCTGGTGAGCGACAACCTGGTGTTTGCGCTGGAAAGTGGCGTGGAGCAGAAGGTGAACCTGAGGGCGTTTTCATGGGATGCGATGAAACTCAATTCGCTTGAGGTGAAGCAGGACCAGCTGCTGGAGAGCACGCTGCCGGTAGTGGTTTATGGCGGCATCAGGGTTGATGAGGCGGCTACGCTGACCATTGCTCCGGGCACCCAACTCTATTTCCACGAGAATGCGGGCTTGCAGGTGTTCGGGTCGCTGAAGATTGAGGGCGAGAAGGACAGGGAAGTGGTGATGCGGGGCGACCGACTGGACCACATGTTCGATTATCTGCCTTATGACCGCACACCGGGACAATGGCAGGGCATCAGACTGATGTCTTCGGCTCATGACTGCAGGATTTCGTTTGCTGATATTCATAGTGCCTACGATGCTGTGATGATAGAAGCGGGCGATGCTACGAAGCAGAAACTGCTCATCGAGAATGCTACGATTCATAACAGTCAGGGCTACGGTGTGAGGATTGATTCTGCCAAGGTGCAGATTTATAACTCGCAGATAACCAACTGTCTGAACCATCCGCTCTATGTTGAGGGTGGCGATGTTGAGGTAAACGGCTGCACCATAGCCCAGTTCTATCCGTTTGACGGGCGCCGCGAGTCTGCCATCGGTTTTGCCTCTCCGCTGCCTCGTTTCGAGGTGAGAAATTCGCTCGTAACGGGCTATCATGATGATGAGGTGGTCTGGGTGGCTCCGAAAGAGGAGGATGCCTTCAATTTCCTCTTCAACCATTGTGTGTTGCGCACGGAGAAGCTGGAGACGGACGACAGTCTGAAGTTCACCCATGTGGTTTATGAGGACATCAAGGATACGACGGTGTTTGCCGAGAAGCATTTCCGCCTTTTCGACACCGACAATCTGAAGTATGATTTCCATCTGCGCAAGGAGTCGGCAGCAATAGGTAAGGCAGATGCCGAAACCCTGCCTGCAACCGACCGTGCTGGTTTGCCGAGAAAGAAAGAGCAGCCTGCCGCAGGATGCTTTGAGTATAAGGAGGAATAATAATTATAAGGTGAAATAATGACTGAATTTTCGAATTTTTTCGCCACACGCCCTGAAAGGGCAGAAACTCCTAGCCCAGGGCATCGCCCTGGGTAATTTCGGACGCAAACCTGTCGCCCTGTAAGGGCAAAAGCTTTAAAATACCGGAATTAATAAAGCTTTTGCCCTTACAGGGCGACTTGCTGATTGCCATTACACCCAGGGCGTTGCCCTGGGCTAGGAGCTTCTGCCCTTTCAGGGCGTGCTGCTTCTAGAACTTTTGTTCTTTACCTTTCTTATTCCTTCATGTTCGAATCTACGAATCTTATTCCTTCATGTTCGAATCTACGAAGCAGAAGGGGAGAAGGTCTTTGATGCTGTCGAAGCAGTAGATGCCGTTCTCGCCATAAAGCAGGATGCGAACGGGGCGCTGGTAGCGGTCTTCCATCTCCAGTATCACCTGGCGGCAGGCTCCGCATGGCGAGATAGGCGACTTGAGGAAACCATTCCCGTTTCTCGCTGCTATGGCGAGCGTCAGGATAGGTTGGTCGGGATAGTTGCTCTGGGCACCGAAGATGGCGCTGCGCTCGGCACAGAGTCCCGACGGGAAGGCGGCGTTCTCCTGGTTGGCTCCAATCACTATTCTGCCGTCGCCCAGCAGCAGGGCTGCTCCCACATAGAAGTGGCTGTAGTTAGCATACGCATTGCTGGTGGCAGCCTTCGCCCTGTTTACGAGCTCCTGCTCCTGCTGGCTCAACTCTGAGAGCTGAGCCACCATGTATCTGATGTTTAGGTTTTGCTCTTTCATAGATATAATGTTTTTATGATTTCTTTATTTCGTGTAGAAGTCGATGATGTCCTGCAGCGCCTTCTTGCATACTGCACAGAATTCCGGCGTTTCGTTGATGCGCATACGGCAGTCCTGCACACCGCGGTAAACGCCCTTCACGCTGTATCCGGCACCTTCGAAGACACCCACCTTGCTCACCGCCTCCTTCTCTTTCTTTGAGAGCGGAGTAGGAATCTTGGTCTTCTTGTCTATCATGTTCTCCCATTTTCCGTGGAAATCGGCAAGGGTAGTGATGTTCTTCTCCCAAGGCTCTACATCGTGAGGATACATCGGTATCTGCTCCTGCTCGTAGGCGTATTCATCGGCAAGTCCGGCAAAGGAATGGCCAAACTCATGCACCACTACCGGCTTGAACCATTTCTGGTGGCAGGTGGTGAGATTGTATGAATTGAGGATGCCGCCACCGCCATACTTATCCGAATTTACCAGCACGATGATGTGCTCGTAAGGGGTACCTGCCAGCCAGTTGTGCAGGTCTTTGAGATGCAGGGTGGTAAGGTAGCGGTCGCTGTAGAAGGTGTCGAAATGAGAGCTGAGGGCGGTCTCGTGCCAGATGCCCTGGGCTGGGATGCTAGGTCCGCTCTGCTTGGATGGCGATTTTACGGCTACGATGTTGAAGCGGTCTCTCATGCTCTTGAAGGGTTCGTGGGCGAAGATGGCCTCTGTAGCCTCCTGCGCATCTTTCAGGAAGACAGGCATCTCTGCATCTGTATAGCCTTCAGCCACGTATGCGATGTGGATGCATCGGGTGGTGTCGGCAGCCTGCTGCAGGGTGACGTATGGTGTAGGCTTGTTGCCTTTCTGATGAATCAGAATGTCTTTCGGCGCTACCTGGTGGGTGAGCGTGGTGGTTATCTCGCGGCGGTTGTTGCGCAGGTCGAGGGTGATGTCTACGGTATCTTTCGGCATCGGAACGAGGAATACGTTCTCGAAACTCTGCGTGTTCTTCTCTGCCTCTGGATAGGAGAGCCATTCCTGGAAGAGGGTGGAGAAGGAGTTGCGGTAGATGATTTTGCCCGAGCGGTGGTCGCGTACGGTTATCTGTCCGTTGCCCTCTACCGGGAGTTCGGCCAGTCGCTGCCGTTTGCCGTACCAGCGTGGCATTACGTTGAGTTCGTCTACGGCTATCATCTGCTGCTTCTGGTTGCCGGCAAAGGTATAGTCTACCCGCAGCGTCTTGTCTGTGAAATAGTCGTCAAAGTTTTGCGCCTTTATTGTGCCGGGCGCCATCAGCATCGCCATGGTGGCGAGGGATAATATCATTCTCTTCATTGTATTTTCATTTAAAATTCACATTCACATTCACATTTTATTCACATTTTCGGCTGTTGGCATGAAATCACCGAATCACCAAGTGACCGAATCACTCATCACTTATCTCACCCTCAGCCTTGTTCCTACGCTTACCGGGATGTTAGGGTCGAGATGGTTCATCTTGTAGAGTTTCTCCAGTCGGATGCCATACTTCTGCGAGATGGTGTACATGCTTTCGCCCGGCTGTATCACGTGAGGGCGCTTCTTATACTGCTTAGGTGCCTTGGAGCGTTTCTTCTTCAGATAGATGATGTCGCCCTTGTGCAGCACGGCGTGCTTGTTGCGCTCGTTGTAGCGAGCCAGTTTGCGCCAGCTGATGCCCACCTCCTTGCCTATGCTCTTGAAGGTGTCGCCTTCGCGGGCATAGAGATAGTAATTCTTGTTGAAGATATGGATAGGGTGCAGCAATCCTTCGGCGTTTACAGGCTGGTCGGTACCGCTGTGGGTAGCCATGAAGCGGTCGTAGCGCTTGGCCTTGTCATACTGGTTGAGCTTGTAGAGTTCTATGATCTGTATCAGCTTGCTGGCATACTGCGGGTTTGTGGCGTAGCCGCAGGCTTTCAGTCCGCGAGCCCATCCCTTGTAGTCGTGCTGCGAGAGTTCGAAGAGGCGTGCGTAGCGTGGCTGGCGCGCCAGAAACTTGCTGTGGTCTTCGTAGCTGTCTCTTGCGTCCTGGTATACGCGGAAGCATTCGCCACGGGCATCATCGTCGTGGTACTGGGTGGGTCCCGTCCAGTTGTGACATTTTATGCCGAAGTGGTTGTTGCCCTGGCGTACGAGGTCGCTCCTTCCTGCCGCACTCTCAAACAGTCCCTGTGCTAGGGTGATGCTGGCTGGAATGCGGTAACGGAGCATCTGCTCGATGGCAAGATCCTTATACTGGTTGATATATGTCTGATAGGCCTGGTTCCACTTCAGCTGTGCGCTCATCGGGAGGCAGCAGAGCAGAGCGAGCCCTAAAATGTTTGCTTTTAGATGATTCATTCTGCAAAAATATAAAAAAAAACGGATAAATCGCGGTTTATTACAAAATTTTTAATATCTTTGCACAAAATATTGCATATTGAACTTTCGCATGTGGCTTAAGTACGGGCTGAAGGCCCAAAAGCTCCAGAAGCAGCACGCCCTGAAAGGGCAGAAGCTCCTAGCCCAGGGCATCGCCCTGGGTATAATAGCAATCAGCAAGGCGCCCTGTAAGGGCAAAAGCCTTATGTTTTGCCTGGAGTTTTAAAGCTTTTGCCCTTACAGGGCGACAGGTTTGCGTCCGTAATAACCCAGGGCGATGCCCTGGGCTAAGAGCTTCTGCCCTTTCAGGGCGTGTGGAGCTTACATGCGAAACTTGAATAAAGATTTTAATAATGAAAACTCGTACAAAAGTAATTATAGCTATCGGCTCTAACAGAAATCAGGAGGAGAATGTGTTGAAGGCGCATGAACATCTGAGTTGTATGTTCAAGAACAGCCTTTTCGGTCCGCGCATGTGGACTGAGCCTATCGGACTGGAGAATTCAGACAAGTTTCTGAATCAGGTGATGTTGGGGGAGACCATCTGCTCTAAGAAGTCTGTGCTTGCCGCGCTGCGGAGTGTGGAGCAGAGATGCGGACGCAGAATCCGTGGTCCTTATCGTAAGGTAGATGTTCCTCTGGATCTCGACCTTCTGCTCTATGGCGATGAGAAATTGCACGAGAGCGAGTGGGAGCGTGATTATATTCAGAGTTCTATCAGCTACCTCGAAGAGAAGGATGCTAAGAGGGATAGGAAATATTTAAGATAAGAAAATCCGTGTAATCCGTGCCCGAAAAAGAAAACGGGAAACCCGAATCTGGTATGTAGATTTACAATACCGGATTCGGGTTTTCTGTTGTAAGATTGAGTTCTATCACTCTTCCTTCTTTCAGCGACTTCTGCACGTTGATGATGCGCTGGTTGCTGCTGCCCCTGAAGAAGAGGTCTTCATCGCGCAATGCCTGTACGAAGGGGCCGTCTACCAATACATCGATTTGGCGGAGGAGTTCCAGCTGCTCGGGATTCTTCACGAGGTTTTCGAAGAGATAGCCCGTAAAGCACCAGATGCTCTTGCTGCTCTGCTCCCTGATGGCGCGCGCCAGCTCGGCAAAGCCCTTTGCCTGAAACATAGGGTCGCCGCCCGAGAAGGTGACGTTGGCGAAGGGGTCGCTCATGATTTCCTTCATCAGCTCGTCGGTAGAGGTCATCGTGCCGTGGCTGATGTCCCACGACTGCGGATTATGGCAGCCCGGACAATGGTTGGGGCATCCCGCACAGTAAATGGATGTGCGGAAGCCCGGACCGTCTACCATCGTATCATGTACGATGCTTAAAACGCTAATCATTTTTACTTTTCTCCTCCGATATGGGTTACTCGGTCGTGGAGCTCGGCAAGCTTGCCGCTGTTCCAGCGGTCGGTAGTACCTACCAGATAACCGGTGATGCGCTGCAGCTTGTCGATGTGGTGGCTGCCGCACTTAGGACAAACCTCGAGGTGGGCGTCAGCATTCTCGTAGCCGCAGTCGAGACAGCGGTTGCGGTTGTGGTTTACTGAGCCGTAACCCATGTTGTACTTATCCATCATGTCTACCACGCTCTCGATAACAGAAGGGTTGTGGGTAGCATCGCCGTCAATCTCTACATAGAAGATGTGGCCGCCACGGGTCAGGTCGTGGTATGGAGCCTCGACCTGTGCCTTCTTCAGGGCTGTACACTTATAGTATACAGGCACGTGGTTAGAGTTGGTATAATAGTCGCGGTCTGTAACGCCAGGGATGATGCCAAACTGCTTTCTGTCCTTCTTAGTGAACTTACCGCTCAATCCCTCGGCTGGAGTAGCCAGGATAGAGTAGTTGTGATGATACTGCTCGCTGAACTCGTTGGCACGGTCGCGCATGTAGGTAACAATCTTCAGTCCCAGCTCCTGTGCCTTCTCGCTCTCGCCGTGGTGCTTGCCGATGAGGGCAACCAGGCATTCTGCCAATCCGATGAAGCCGATACCGAGGGTTCCGTGGTTGATGACGCTCTCGATGGTCTCTTCCGGCTTCAGGTTTTCTGCGCCTACCCAGAGATATTTCATGAGCAGAGGGAACTGCTTGGCCATCGCCGTCTTCTGGAACTGGAAGCGCTCGTCGAGCTGCTTGGCTGTGATGTCGAGGATATTGTCGAGCTTGGCAAAGAACATGTCGATGCGCTGCTTTTCGTTTTCGATGCCCATGCACTCGATGGCGAGCTTCACGATGTTGATGGTAGAGAAGCTCAGGTTACCGCGGGCGATGCTGGTCTTCTCGCCCCAGCGGTCTTCGAACACGCGGGTACGGCAGCCCATGGTTGCAATCTCCCACTTGTAGCGCTCCGGATCATCAGCACGCCACTTCTCGTTCTGGTTGAAGGTGGCGTCGAGGTTCAGGAAGTTAGGGAAGAAACGGCGGGCTGTTACCTTGCACGCCAGCTTGTAGAGGTCGTAGTTTCTGTCCTCAGGCAGATAGTTTACGCCTCTCTTCTTCTTCCATATCTGGATAGGGAAGATGGCTGTTTCGCCATTGCCTACGCCCTGATAGGTGCTCTGCAGGATTTCGCGCATGATGCAGCGGCCCTCGGCGCTGGTATCGGTACCGTAGTTGATGCTTGAGAATACTACCTGGTTACCGCCGCGGCTGTGGATGGTGTTCATGTTGTGGATGAATGCCTCCATCGCCTGATGCACGCGGTTCACGGTCTTGTTGATGGCGTGCTGCTCCAGGCGTTCGCGGCCCTGCAGTCCGTCGAGCGGCTTCTCTATGTAGTCGTCGATAGGCGCATCATAGAGGTTGCTCAGGTCTTCGCCTGTCAGCTTCTCCAGGTTCTTCACCTCTTCCTGGTACGACATGCGTACGTATGGAGCCAGATAGAAGTCGAAGGCTGGGATGGCCTGACCGCCGTGCATCTCGTTCTGGCAGGTCTCGAGAGAGATACAAGCCAGCACGGCTGCGGTCTCGATGCGCTTGGCAGGACGGCTTGAACCGTGACCGGCTGTGAAACCGTGGTTCAGAATCACGTCGAGCGGATGCTGCACGCAGGTGAGACTCTTTGTTGGGTAATAGTCCTTATCGTGAATATGTATATAGTTGTGCATGACGGCGTCGCGTACATCCTCTGAGAGGAGGTAGTCGTCGACGAATGGTTTAGTGGTTTCTGAAGCGAACTTCATCATCATGCCGGCTGGTGTGTCGGCATTCATGTTGGCGTTTTCACGGGTGATGTCGTTGTTCTTGGCATTGACGATGCTCATGAACACGTCGCGTGTCTTCGCCTTGCGGGCGATGTTACGCTGGTTACGGTATGCGATATACTTCTGGGCAACATCTTTGCGGGCACTCTTCATGAGTTCCATTTCGATGGCGTCCTGAATGGCCTCAACGCTCATCTGGCTCTTGCCGCGATAAGAGATGTGGTCGGTTATCTGCTCGATAAGAGTGGTATCTTCACCCTTGTCTGTATGCAACATGGCCTTGCGAATGGCTGCCATGATTTTCTGTTCGTTGAATCCAACGATGCGTCCGTCACGCTTTACTACTGTCTGGATCATTTTAGTATTACTTTTACGATTGATATTTAAATTACTTAGTATTAAGTCCTTATGACTTGAAGAGGTAGATATGTACCTCCTTTTGACATTGCAAAGATATAAATAATTTCTGAAAGTAACTACTTTTGGACAACTTTTTTATCGTTAAAAAATATTAAGTCGCTGATAATCAGGCGGAAACGAAAAAGTTTTGGAAAACTTTGACAAATTTCTGTTTTCCGAAACGTTTAAGTTGTTATCTATCAGCGTGTTGCGCATTTTGTGCGCTTGTGTGCGTTTCCAGCTTGTTGTCTGTGCTTTGTGACAGAATGGAGAAAGCAAATCGCCGCAACGCCCGTGTATAGGGCATTGCGGCGATTCGGGGGTGATTATTTCGTTTGTCGCTTATAGTCGAGCGCAGCTCCGATGGCGGTGCAGAATTCCGAGTATTTCGGTATCCTGAACCTCACTCCGTAGAGTTTCTCCATGGCTGGGAACACCTCGCGGCATTGCGGCAGCAGGGTGAGGTTGCCGATGAGCACGAAATCCTTGATGCCCGATTCGAGCGATGAGAGGATGGTAGCCGAACCTATCGACTGCAGCACCATCCAGATGAGTCCCATGGCGATGTCTTCGCGCGAAGCGTTGGCCTTGGCGTTGCTGAAGAGCGATGCGGTGGCGTTCATCGGGAGTCCGGGCAGAGGCTTGGCGCTGATGTCGCCTATCAGCAGGTTTATCTTGCTCACGTCGCCGTCCTTGGCGAGGTTGATGATCTGCTTGATGTCGTCGGTCTTGAGCATGATGCGGCTCAGTCCTGCCAGGGTTCCGCCGCCTATGCCGATGCCTCCGATGTGCCTTATCTCGTTGTCATCGCATTTTACGAGCGATGTACCGGTTCCCATGCTCACCACGATCATGCGGTCGAGCTTGCTCTCGTATCGGGCGCCCAGTCCGTCGGCCACGAACTCCTCGCTCTTCGAGGTAGGCAGTCCGTAGATGGGCTCGTCGATATAGGCAGAACCTACGCCTGTTAGCATCACCTGTTCTACATCGCTCAGCGCAATCTTGTTGTCGTGAAGATACTTGCCGAAGGCTCCGTAGAGCGAGGTGATAGGGTCGGTGGCCTTGATGCGGATGGGGCTTACTACCACGCCGCTTTCATCGATGCCCACAATCTTGGTCGTAGAGATGCCTACGTCGATTCCTATAACAATCTTTTTCATTCCTTTATATATATAATAATGTGTATTTTCGCAGATGATGCCCCTCTAGAGCACGCCCATCTTGCAGAAGGTGATGAGCACGGCGTAGCCCACTATCATGCTCAGGATGCCTACCGTGAGTCCTGCCTTCACCATGTCGGTCTGCTGGATGAGTCCGGTAGAGTAGGCGATGGCGTTAGGAGGGGTTGAGATAGGCAGCGACATGGCGCAGCTGGCTGATACCGCTACTCCGATGAGGATGGTAGAGGTGCCGCCGATGGTGTTGAGCTTGTCGCCCATGCCGGCGCATACCACCGTGAGGATAGGGATGAGCAGGGCGGCGGTGGCGGTGTTGGAGATGAAGTTACTCAGGATGAAGCATACCAGTCCGGATACGATCATGATGACCAGCGGATTGAATTCTGCAAACGGAATGCTCTTTACGGCTGCCTCGGCAAGACCGGTGCCGTTCATCGCCAATCCGAGGGCGAATCCGCCTGCCACCATCCAGATGACAGCCCAGTCAATCTCCTTCAGGTCCTTGGCTGTAACCACTCCCGTAAGGGCGAATATGGCGATAGGGAGCATGGCCACGGTGTTGGCGTTGATGCCCAGCTGCTTGCCGAATACCCAGAGCACGATGGTTGCCAGGAAGGTGACCGCCACTACCGTGGTGCGCCAGTTGTGCTGCATGTTGCCCTCGATGTTGAGCTCGATGGTCGTGGCAGAGAACGGGAACATCTTGCGGATGATGATCCATGCCATCACGAGCATGATGAGCACCATAGGGGCCATGATGAGCATCCAGTCGCCGAAGCTGAGACCCAGGTTGAGTCCTGCAGGGTCGTTCAATACCTTGAAGGCGAAGGCGTTAGGCGGGGTTCCGATAGGGGTTCCCATACCGCCCAGGTTGGCTCCGATAGGTATGGCCATGGTGAGCGCCACGCGGCCCTTGCCCGAAGGCGGCATTGATTTGAACACCGGTGTGAGGAAGGTGAGCATCATGGCGGCGGTGGCTGTATTTGATATGAACATCGAGAAGATGCCGGTGATGAGCATGAAACCCAGCAGCACGTTCTCAGAACGCTTGCCGAATGGCGCAATCAGGGCCTTCGCCATCATCACGTCGAGTCCGCTCTTGGTAGCGGCTATGGCGAGTACGAAACCGCCCAGGAAGAGGATGATGGTAGGGTCGGCGAAGCACGCCATCACACCCTGATAGTCGAGCAGCTTGCCCATCTCTGCCTCCGAGCCTTGCATGATCTTAAAGGCGGAGTCGCTGACGAAGAACAGCAGCACGAAGATGATCACTACGCTGGTTGCCCATGCCGGTATGGCCTCGGTGAGCCAGAGCATCACGGCCATGACGAAGATGGCGATGACGCGCTGCTGCACAATGGTGAGCCCGTCGATGCCAAAGCTGTCGATGGGCAGGTTCCAGACGATAACGGTAAGCAGAGCCGTTATAAGAAACAGCAATGCTTTCTTGCGATTAAAATCGCCATTCAATACTTTCTTTACAGTTTCTTGCATTATCTTTCTGTCTTAAGGATTATTTTCTTGCAAAAATAAGTGTTTTTTTTGTATTTAGCAAGTTTTTTTGCAGAAATAGTGAAAAAAATGCCGAAAAATGTTGTTGTTTCAAGAAAAAATGCTACATTTGCAGAGGATTTACCGATAACGGCTATCGGTGATGCCGAAAACTTGGAGCACCCGGAAGGGTGATTCAGCGAACCTGATATTGTCTAATCAATTAAAAGGAGATAAGGAAATGAACAAGTCTGTAGTATTTATTATCATCCTGCTCGTGATAGTTCTCTCTATCATTGTATCGCAGTACTTCCACAAGCGCCACCATGAATATAAGATGGCAGACATCGAGAAGGCTATCCGCAAGGCTTATCCTAAGGGTGTGGGCTCGATAAGCAAGGAAGAACTGGTAACAGCTGTGAAGAAATACTTCCACTGTTCGGCGAAGGAGGCTCATTATATAATAGGTGTAGCCCGCCGCAAGAAGCTGGTTGATATCGCTGCAGAATATGTTACCATCATGTTTTGAATTGAGATAAAAGTTTTTTTATAGGCATTAGCCGTGAGGCTAGTATCGGTTATAAGAAAAAAGTATTATTTATTTGAGGCATAAAGGATTGTAGGCGACATGCTGATTTTGTAATGGGTTATAGTTGGTTAGCATGTTGGTATTCGGGTGTCTGGTAAGTTGTACGCCAACTCCCAGAAAGCATTTTCCCTCCCTAGGACTTTTTAAGACCTGGGGAGGGTTTTTCTTTTTTCAGGCTCAGCACCTTTTATTCAAGGCCATCGCCGCCGTTTTCGCTTCCGGTTCCGCCAGTAGAATCGCCGCCCGATGGGGTGTCGCCTCCGGATGGATTATCGCCGTCGGATGGGGTAGTAGGAGGCGTATCGGTAGAGGTAACCTGCTTCACCACCTTTCCGTTTCGGTCGTAGCAGGTGATGTTGACGGAGGTCTCTTCGAGTTCCTTCTTGATGTCGGTGTTAGGCACGAAGATGATGTATCGGCGGGTGATGAGGTTGGCGCTCACCTTGTTCACATCCTCTACGGCGGTAGAGTTAAGACCGAATCGGAGGCTGCCCAGTCCTGGCACAGCCACGCTGTGGCCCTCGGTGGCCCATGCAGCAATCACTTCGCCGATGGCCGACCATCCGGCGTTGATTACCGCCTTAGGTAATCCGCTGCGAACGGCAGCTTCTTCTATCACCTTCGTGGCGTTGAGCTGGCTGTAGAGTTCAGCCTGCATCACGAATGCCCACTTTTGCTTACCTTTTTCGAACGCTACGTTGCGCTCAATAGCTTTTACTTTAATACCCATAATTCAAATCGTTTTTTTTAATGGTTAAACAAATCAGTCTACATGCAGCTGGTAACGCCGAGCGTAGTGCCTACGGCAGTAAGTACAGCGATAATCACCTGCAAGATAGTTTTCCAAACTTCCTTTTTCATTTTCTTTTTCCTTTCTTTTTTTTAATGGTTCAACATTTAGAAAGAGATTGGGCAGGTGTGCACCCCTGTCGTTTCTCCCTCCGTTTTTTAGTGGTTAATTTCCTATTTGCCGTTCTTAATGAATGACAGTGCAAAGAAAGTGCAAACGAGAGCAAAGTCAAGCTTGCTTGAACTTTGCCGAGTGCAGCCTTTCTTCTAACACAGTGCAAAGATACAACATTTTTCTCTGAAAAACAATAGTTGTCCCGAATCACGTGCATCCTTGTCCCGAATCACGTGCATTCCTTCCTCATTAATCATGTATTTGCTTGACGCCACACGCCCTGAAAGGGCAGAAGCTCCTAGCCCAGGGAGGGCACTGAAAAAGTCCCCATTTTTAAGGACTAAAACGGAAAAAGGTTACGATTTATAACTTCTCTTTCCATAAATCGTCTTAATAAGGCTGTATTTGACAGAAAAAGAAGGATAAAACTACGATTTATCCGTCATTAACTTTCAATCTGAAAGTGGATTTTACTTTTTCAGTGCCCTCCCAGGGCAACGCCCTGGGTTTTAAGGATGTAGCCAATACGCCCTGTAAGGGCAAAAGCTTTATATTTTTTGCTTGAGGTTTTAAAGCTTTTGCCCTTACAGGGCGCCGGGATTGCGTCAATAGCTACCCAGGGCGTTGCCCTGGGCTAGGAGCTTCTGCCCTTTCAGGGCGTGTCCCAACGTACCGCCATCTACGTCCCGATGTACCGCCATCTACGTCCCGATGTACCGCCATCTACGTCCCGATGTACCGCCATCTGCGTCCCGACGTATCGCCATCTGCGTCGGGACGCAGATGGTGGTGCGTCGCCACGCAGTTTTGGGGGCATCGGGCGCACAGTTACTTGCTATGTGGGTTAGCTGGTGGATAGGAGAAAAGGCAAAAATGTGAATGTGAATGTGAATTTGAAATGTTTTTCAATGTTACCTGAAGGAGAAGCGTATAATCGTGTTTAAGTAATAGTAGCCATTATAACAGGTTCATATTATATATATAATAAGGTACGCGCGCGAGGACTGAATTTCATTCACAATATCCAATAAAAGGAATGGATGGAACAACCCGATACATTGATTTACATTTCAAATTCACATTCACATTCACATTTTGTTTTGATGGTTTTATGAAAAAAGACAATTTGGTAAAAATAATTTAGAATTTATTTGTTTATTCGGGGAAAAAGTGTTACTTTTGTAGTTGCTATGGAAAATAACTTTCATGGTATAATTTAAACCAGAAGCTAATGACTGGACGAACTAAAAACAGCACAGAAAAGACTTCTTTTGTTGTCTTCAAGTATGATTTCTGCAAAAGCCGGAATCTTTCAAGTATCGAGGGTACTCTACCCTTGGATTTTCTCGAAATGTCATCGCCTGAAAAATATCAGGAATGTCAGACTGGTTTCGAGAAGGTAATGGACAGTTTGCTGAAAAGCAAGAAAATGACTTTGGTGGAATCACGGAAGAATGAGGAAGACGTTATTCACGACAACCGAATATTGGGATTTCGCGAAGGTGTGGCTGTGCTGGATGTATGCGCAGACAAAAAAGAATTTTATTGGAGTAACTTTAAGGAGAATGAAATTCACAACCAGCCTTTCTGTAAGGTAATCATTGATAATCGCCCCAACAGAGGTTTCCTTTTTGTGGAAGAATCTAGAATCTTCGGCGGCAAAAGGGGACAGGACAAGGTGGTGGCTCTTCTGCGTGATAATATCAACAGGGTGGCGAATCAATATGGCTGGAATATGGTGATTTCTGCCAAGTTGCCACCTGGTGATTTCTTTGATGCCGTGGCTGAAAGAATCAAGGCTGGCTGCAGGCCAAGGGCTGTGGTGTTTTCTTTTCCTCGCCATCAGTCTCTCAGCGATGCGCCATATTCCTTTGTCATGCAATTGCAGATGCAGCAGTCATTAATGGAGTGTCTCAATGCCAGTATGTATGAGGTAAAATTTGGTACAGATAAAGGTAAGCAGTTGCACTTAGACAAGGCAAACCGAGACATTGCCTTGATGGTGAACCTGTGCAGCAAGGAAGATTACGGCATCAAGGTATATTATTGGAAAGGTCCGTGCACCTCTTCCCGTTCGCTGAAACGAACTAAGGTGAAAATCTCCGATGTTGAGATTGTTGCTCTGGTTAATGGAGATGCTGTCTGTTGCGATTGTCATGGAGATTCTCAGTTTGCTTTGATCAATTCTCTTGATGTGATTCTTGATGATTTAAATGGTTACGACGATGAGGTTATTTAAGATGAAGACCAGACAGATGGTAGATAAATCTTTTTCGCAACACATGATTTATCAGGTTTTCAGAGCCATCACCCATGATATCTTCAATGATAAGACGTGGTTTCCTACGTCCAGATGTTCATGCGAGGATGTTTTTTATGAGGTATTCTGCATCGTAGACAAAATGATGTTTTCGCATACCGATACGGAGAGTCGCCTTGCCTTTGTGGAAGGAATAGGACAATATGAGAAAAACTATGTTGACGAGGATGAGTATGCTACAGCTCAGGACGAGCGGCAGAGAATCGTATTTGTCATCCTGTATATGGCAGCTGTGATACTTCAGATGATGCCTTTGGAGTCGAAAGTGTTTCAATTTTGCTCAATGATTATGGGGCAATGGAGAGGCTACGTAACTCAGGAGTTTTCTCAGCGGTGCCTCGGAGCAGTCGTGAAGAACCGGGATGTGGTTGAGCGGCTGGCAGCCAATATCGGTTATTATGGCGAGGATGGTTTCTTCGTTTCATCTCAGATTAATGAACTGATGCGCCAGAACAATGATGAAGATTATCTGCACGGATTCGAGCCTGAACAGAAGAGGACATTGGAATTGGAAGTGACAGACGATGAGCATCAGGAAAACGGCGGGCAGGAAAAAACGGAAGAAGATAATGAGAAGAAATGGGGCGACTTGAGCCAGGGAGAAAGAGTAAAGCGAGCCTTGCAGAAGATGATAGACGAGAAGGCTATTCCTTTGAAGAAAGACTATGCCCTGATTATGGTGGCGCTCTCTGATATCAACGATTTTGAAGGCAAATTTGATAATGGCGCATCTTTCTGCAAGTATCTTACAGAGCAGTTGGGGCTGCCTTCCGACCTGACCAATGGCGGTGCCATCTCCAAGCGTTTCTCTAAGATGCGTGGCGAATTTCCCAACTGGAGTTTTGATGATGTAAGTGATCCTAATGCCCGGCAGAAACTCATCAATATCGCTAACCGCTTTGTTGCCATCTATCGTAAGGGGCAGTAGGAAGCGGGGAAATGATTGCTTCTTGTGAGTGTTGGCAAGTTTTAGATGGAATGTTAAAAACGTAAAATAGTGCAAGTTTTAGGCATATTCTACGTTTAACATTAGAATAGGTTTAATAAACAAATTAGGATATGAAGTATTTTGTAAAAAAATCAGTCTTGCTACTGTTGGTTGTCTTGGCTTTTTGTGCGTGTGACAACAGCAATGACAATGGTGAAGTTATTCAGCCAAATCCACAGTCATCGAAATCTGTCATCAATTATACTGGCGAAGTAGAGTATGTGGTGGATGCGCCACAAATTCGTGAGGATATAGAGCAGGATTTGAAGGCAAACCCTCCTTTTGGAGGAAGCAAGAAATATCAGTTTGTAGTAAAAAGATACTCGACGCTTGCTCCTTTATATATGCTATATGCGGTGAATCCTGAGGATGATAAGTCTGCTGACGAATATACACTGAACATCGCTGGTGAAGTGGAGAGTAAGGACAATTATAGATTGTTCTCTGCCGCTTCTGTACATGGTTGGTATAAGATGGATATTGTGCCTGTCGACACAAAGGATGGCAAGCCTGTTGCAACATACGATGTGTTTATGAATCAAAATATTCCTTCTTCTTTGGTTCATAGCAAGATGTATTTCTGCGAAGACCTTACGGAGAAATATCGCCAGAAGTTCCCTAATGAAGACATTCATGCCGTGGTTCGCCGTTTGGTTCTTTCTTATGTCAGTGGGGGTGATAATATAAATGAATAGGAACATATCTGAACAGAAGATTTTTTAGAAATAATACAGTATCAGCACTTTTTGCTTCGTTTGCAAGCAAAGAGTGCTTTTTTTTTTGCCTTCAGATGAGCTGGAGGCTTAGCGGAAGGCTTAGTTGCCGGCGATGAGGCTTAGTAGGAGGCGAACCGGCAGGACGCCTATTGCCGGAGAGGCTTTTTTTCCTTACTTTTGCATTCAGAAATAATCAATGATTGGGATTATGGAAAAAGGAAAGAAAACACCTCCACAGGAAGCGTCTCAGACTAATCCAGTGGCAAAGCCTGAGGATACCAAGGGCGGAATCAATAACAAGGTATCATCTGGGTTGACAGGAAAAAAGCTGGCTGAACAGGCAGAAGAGAATGAAGAGATGCCCATGCATCACCTGATTGCCGATAAGGATTATCCGTCGGGCATCAGAGAATGGATGATCACTTCGCCTTCAGACCTCAAGTATCCTACGCTGGTGGTGGCTGCTGCCATGCTCAGCGTTTATCTTACACGTGTCAGAATACAGTATGTGTATGATAATCAGGGAGAAAAATCGGCCATCGTGTTGCAGGTCATCGTAGAGGGTGAGCAGTCGAGCGGAAAGTCGTTTGCCAGATACATCATGCGTACCCTGATGAAACCTTTCATCGAGCGCGACAGCGAAATGAGAGCCAAGGAGCAGGAGTATGCTGCCCTGAAGCGACGCCAGGGAAAGAAGGATGGCAAGCTGCCACCCGAACCGAAGACCGACATCACCATCCTGCCCGAAACCGTATCGCTCACCATGTTTATCAAGCGATGCGATGCTGCCGTCAAGCTCTATGGTGCTCCGAAGACGCTCTTCGAATTTGCCGATGAGATTTCTGCCATCGTGCATTCTGCCAAGCGCCAGTTTGCCGACCTCTCGCAGGTTATCAAGACGGCTTACGATCTGGGTAGCGTCTATGGTCAGGATTTCATGAGCGAATCCAGCTATAGTGCCATGGTAGATGCCTTGCTGTCGTTCGTTTTCTGCGGCACCCAGAGTGCGGTGAGCAGATATATGAACAAAGCTGCCATTGAGGGCGGTGCTGTAACCCGAACCATCTTATGCCCGCTCATCAGTCATCTGGGCGACAATCCGCCACAGTTTCAGGCGTTGACCGATATGCAGCGTAATGAGCTGGAGAATACATTGGATAAGCTCTTCGGGTTGTGCTATGAGGAAGATGGAAAATTCCATCAGGAGATAGAGGAAGATATGAGCTGGCTTTACAAGACGGTGGTAAAATGGTGTAACGACTGCCGCCAGCAGGTGGTGAAAACCATGTCCAAGTCGATGGATGTCTTCTACAAGCGCAGTTCGGTTTCAGCCTTCCGCATCGCTGCCCTCATGCAAGTGCTTTACAAAGTGGAAGGGAAGAAGAGCGAGAAGGAAATCCGGAAACTGGTTAGGCAGACCTATCTGGCTTGTGCCGACCGCATCTTGCAGAATATGTTGCAGCGGTGGGGCAAGGCTTTCGAGCAGATTTCTGCCGAGGGCGAAGGAGAGCCTTATCATACTGTAGACTATTTCAGCGAGTTGCCGCAGGAATTCTCTTATCAGTTCCTGGAGGAATTTCTGAAGCAGAAGGGGCTCAAGACGCCTGCCCGTAACATGGTATGCAACTGGCGCAGATGGGGATGGCTTGAAAAACCAGCAAAGGGCGAGGATAGAAAGGTGCTTAGAAAGACACAGCAGAAAGGCACTATTAGTGATGGTAATATTAAAAAAGACAATTAGAAGATGGCAGAATATATTGATTCAAATACGCTCTCTAAACTTAGAGCTATCAGCATCCTGGAGGTTGCTGATGAATTGGGAATGGGTTTGCGGTATCATAATGCCCTTTGCATCAGTCATAATGATACCCATCCGAGTTTGCATTTCTGGACTTCCACCAACACTTGTCATTGCTTTGCATGCGGGTGGGGTGGAGATAATATCGACCTGGTGATGAAACGGGAGAATCTCTCTTTTTCGGAGGCTTGCCAATGGCTGTGCAGAAGATTCAATATCAGCGCCGGTAATCATTCTGCGGGAAACCGTAAGGATGTGCTTCATCGGGATAAAGCTGTTGCTGAGCATAGAAAATCAGAATGTGATACGGACAGACTCAATCTCAGAGGCGAGTTTCAGCATAAGCCTGACGTAGATTATCTGATGCGTATGCTCATGGGTAAGAAACTGACAGATAAAGCCAAGGATTTCCTGTTCTATCAGAGAAAGTTGCGACCGGTATATATCTATTGGTGTAGAGTGGTGAGCACAGATTTCTCCATTGCTGGCTATCGCTTTGGTGGAAAGTTTTTTGATGGTCCTTCCCTGTTGATTCCCTATTATGACGTTCATGGCAATCTGCTGACGGTTCAGAGCAGATATCTGGGAGATAAGACTGAAGAAAAACCGCGGTTTAAGTTTGCACCAGGTAGCAAGCCGATGGTATATGGGATGCAGATCTTGCCGCAGGTGACAGAAAAAGAGCCATTGGTTATTACCGAGGGATGTACCGACTGTTGGAGCGCTATGTCTATGGGTTACAAGGCAATAGCCATCCCGAGTGCTACGCTTTGTAATGAAGAATGTCGCAATCTTTTAGCGGGAAGGAATCTTCACATGTGGCCTGATCAGGACAAACCGGGCATCGGTCTTTATATGAAACTGAAGGAAATGTTTCCTCAGCTGGTGTACCATCAGTTGCCGGAAGGTTGCAAGGATTTGTCTGATTATTACCAGTCGTTTTACGTTCAGAAAATGTGAAAGTGAATGTGAATTTCAAATGTTTTTCTATTGTTGTTTTTAAGTTGTTGCGTATTATGATGAAGTTGTTTTTAAATCGTTTTCGTAGAGATCATGGTGCCATTGTTGGTCGCCTTAGTCAGGAAGTAGTTAATCGTCAGGGTATCGTTGCAGGCCATCAGTACATTTGTGATACGATGGAGCGCGAGGGTGGCTGTCTGGAGCCGGGTGAATATCACATCATAGTGGCTAAATGCAAATGCTTCGCCCGCCAGATGCTTTTCCTCGAACCGATAAGGGATGATTCTTCTTCATCTTCCTCTCTTCCTCTCCCCGAAACCTGCAAGCTTTGCCGAATGGAGCGCAAGAGTCATGAGTTCGGGTGTCTGGAAGAGCTTTATGCCCTTCCTTGTCCCATGATACAGCCGGGCAATGGTCCGTTCCGTCTGCGCCAGGGTGGCATCCTCATCGGCGAGGCCCATGCGCCCGGGTTCGTACTGAGGAGCCAGGAACTCTTCCTCCAGCTCTTCGACCGGGTGAAGAAGGCGATGGTCAGGGGCAGCGAGGTAGTGGTGGTGATAGAATAGAAAATGGGGGGTAAGGGAATCTTGGCAAGAAAAACTGCATTCTCTCGGCTTCGTATAAGTTTCATTGCGTAAAAATCATCATGTTTTTACGTAATGAAACTTTTTTTTTACGGAAAACTCCCCTTGGTACAGAAAAAAAAGCTAACTTTGCAAACGTATGGCAATTTATATTGCTAGTATTTCCCTAGTTTATCATTTAATTATCACAAACTATCATGAAACATCGTTTAGCTTTTTTCTTCATTGCGTTATTGAGCTGTCTGTCTATCTCGGCTCAAAAGTTTGAACTGGATCCTCTATGGGGAGATTCCATCGAGTGTATGGTAGCCTCGAAGCCCGATTCGCTTTGGAAGATAAGCGAGCCTATCCAAAGTGTGAAATTCCCGAAGGGGATGGAAATCGAGTCGTGCGGAAAGGCCAACGGATATTATGTGGCATTCAAGAAGGATGGCGCATCCTATATGGCGTATATGGGAGATCTGAAGTTCAGCGCCGACAATCCTGAGGGCACGGTCAATCCATTGAGCGAGGACACGGTGAAGAAACACTCCGCCCTGGGTCATTTCTATGCCACCTATACGCCTGCCGTGCTGGTACTTATATTGATGGGTATGATTCTGGCCACTTTCTTCGTGGCTCGTAAGAGTTCTCCAGCTGTTCCTTTGGCTCTGAAGGTTATACCGGTTTGCATGCTTCTCATATCCATAATAGAAGTGGTAGGCTACAAGGTTCTTGGTGGAGATATGTTTTGGTGGTGCGACAACGACCGTTATGGATTTTTTGGCTCTTTATTCCGGGTAATCCCGTTTGGCGCAGTGGTGGCTTTGCAGTTCTACACCTTTAAGATGTTTGAGACCTTGATTTTCGCCGATGTTCCTGCTGAGGAGAAGGGGAAGCTTAGCCTTAAGCCTGCTATGGTGAGTCTTGCCGCATGCTTACCGGTGTTGATAGCCTATGCCATGATCGTGCAGTTATGGCTTGGATGGCAAGGGATGGTAAGCGATGCCATCATGTTCATCCTTTTCTTGGGCACTTTGGTTTCGGGTATCGGCATCTCTGTCAAGAAGAATGCCGAGGCGTTGGGCGCAGGCAAGGGCTTGATAGTCACCATCTTTTCCGTTATTTATCTCGTCGGACTTTTGATAGCTGCCTGGGGTGTTATCATCGTGCTTCTGAAGATTATCCTTCAGGTGCTGATGGTCATAGCCGGTATCATCGCCCTTTCTGTTTTGGCACAGCGTACCTATTATAAGGGTAGTGATGGACATATCTATGCCAAGAGTGGATTTGAAAGCCTTCATCGGGTAGATTAGCAAGGAGAATTATTCATTATTAATCATAAAAAAAGAATAGTTATGGGAATATTTAGAGGAAAAGGATTTGTAGGCTCTTGCTTTAGAGGGTGGGGCTCTGGTAACATCGCTGTTCAGGCAGTGGGTTGTATGATAGGCACGGTGGTCTTGGTATTTGTCGTCCTGTGGTATGTGGTCAAGTTCTGCTTGCGCATTTTCGACAAGCATCGGGAGAAAGAAGAGTCCAGCAGGTCTGTACAGAACATCACCATGGAAATGGGATACCCGAATTTCAATTTGGGCAATTACTCTGTGGTCTTGGAGCAAGTGAACGATGCTGAGGCTTTAGTCGCTCAGTTGAGTCGTATAAGTGGTTATAGCGAGGAACTAGCCAGGCGTCAGGTGTCGTCATGCCCAACCTGCCTTATGAAAGGACTTAACCAGGAAGGAGCTGATGACATGCAGGTGTTGTTGCAAGTGAATGATTGCTCCGTGGTATCCGTTAAGGAAGTTGGTATTTAGTAGTTTTCGTAAAACTCGTGTCACCGTCATCGGTCGCTTGGGGCAAGATTGGTAACACCTTGAGATTCACCTTGAGACCCACCTTGAGTACCATAAGAAAAATGCAGCCTCTCGATTATATAAAAGAGAGGCTGCATTTCTTTTTTTTCCTATTTCTTGATTATCCACTGTCCACTATATCCGCTTCCAACGTATTGTATATGAGGAAGTTTGGCGATGCGTCGCCTGATGGTACTTAATCCTTTTTGGGATAATAAAGCTAGTTCTTTTGCTGTAATCTTTGGATTCTTTTTTATCTGTTTTTCTATCCAATCATCTAATTCTCCGTCTTGGAGGACACCTTGAATACCACCTTGAGACTCACCTTGAGTAACATCTTGAGTAACATCTTGAGTAACATCATCTCCTTCGATATAATTCACTTCAATATCATGGTGTTCTTCCATCCATTTCATTATGATGTTGGGGAATGTGACAGTGAATTGAGTACGGAATGCAGTTCGCTTTTATGTTTTGGAACTGCATTTTATTTACTAAAAGAGACCTTTGTAATAAGTTCTTAAGCCCACTTGAAAAAGTAATTTTTGAGAAATTGTTCAAATGTAACCATCTGATAATCAAATGGCGTTTTGTAGGATAAAAAAACAAAAACGACTTTTAAAGTGGACCCAGTAAATAATTATTGCCGTCCGGTAAAAATAAAGTGTAAGCATTCAGGCTCATATTGACAGAAATCAAAGCGAATAGCGCATAAAAGCGCTAAAAATTTTAGAAAATAGAGCTTTTTCTTATGCTAATTTTCATTTCTGAGTTATTACCGGACGGCAATAAAAAAACTCTCCAGCTCTCCTAAAGTGCACCCCACCACGTAGAGGGTGGACTTACTTGAGATAAAGAGCTGGAGAGGGGTAGTTTTACCTTTCTGTTTTTTTACTTTATTACCTTTTTACCTTTAACCACATACACTCCCTTCTGCGGCTCCACGTTGCCGAGGAATCGTCCGTTGAGGTCGTAGTAGTAGTTCTTGGTGGCAGGAGCGGCTGTGGTGGCGTTGATGCCTGTTGCGCCCTTGGCAGAGATGCGTATCACGCGTGAGGTCCACCTTTATGTCGTAGGTGCCAGGCTCACCAGAGAAGAGCCATGCGCCGGGCGATACATCAGGTGCCATGGCAGGAATATCGCTGTCAAGATTGGCGGGGTCGCCGTCGGTGTAGGGAGAGAGACGTTTGGCGTTGACAAAGTCCCAATCTGCGCCGAGACGCTTTAACACGATGAAGTGAAGATCGCCCACTTCGCCCACGAATGTGATTTCGCCCTCATAGATGCCGGGCTCGTTGGTGGCAGAAATCACGTCTGCAGGGATGTTGGTGAACCAATTGCCGTTGCAGCCGAGAGTGTAGAGCTCTTTCGGGTAGCCTATTGGATATGACGCATCGTTGCCGTGGAGCGTCAGACGGTTGTTGACAAGGTCTAATGTAACGCATGCGGTGAGTGGGTTATCTGTCGATGCTCCGATGATGAAGTCAGACACCTCGCCCTTCTTTAGACCTACGGTGAGGTTCGGTTCCACGTCAACAGTTGGTGCGACAGCACCGATGCGCTTGTCTTTAATCTCGTCCCAGCCATCATATGTAGAGGCGAGAGCGGTAGAGATGGTAAACTTGTTGCCATAGAAAGTCACATAGCCAGTGTAGATGCCTTCCACATCGTCCCATGTAAGCTCTGCGCCCTGATCGGCGAAGTTGCTACCGTTGGCACCGATGAGGTAGACATGGTCTGGATATTCGGGCACATAGGTGTCGCTGTGGAGGTTCATGGTCATGGTGCGGAGGTCTACAGTCACGTCGTAGGTGCCTGGTGTGGCGATGTGGAATGACTGCTCTGTGAGCGTCATGGCCTTGTCGCGGTTGATAACCACCTTACCGCCACCGTAGCGGTAGGGCAGTATGGCTTCGTAGTCGTTGGGGTCGGTGCCGAGCTGGGTGAGAATGTTGAAGTAGCATGAGGTAAAGTCTACCGTTGCCTTATACACACCGTCGGTCTCGGTCTTAGGCAGTGTGGCAGCTGGCAATGTGGGATCGAAGACACCATTGCTGCCCCATACATACAGCTTGTCGGGAAAGTCACCGAGCAAGGTGACGGTCAGGGTGTTGAAGTCGATGCGCATACGATAGGTTGTACCGGCGACTGGCACTTTGAAAGATGCGTCCCTACCCTTTACCATGGTCATAGGCTCATTGATAACGAGCATGGCGTCGAATACTGAAGGGGCGAAGCGGTTTTTGTTAAACTCTGTCCAATCGGCATCGCCAGTTGTCAGATGTTGGGTGACGGCGAAATACTGCGCACCGTCAACGAAGGTGACATCACCCTCATACACTCCTGTAGTGGCGGTCTCTGTCAGTTCTGCAGCAGCAGTGTTGGTTTTCCACTCATTGTCGCTGCCGACAATGTAGCACTGTGCGCTGGCAGCAACTGTTGCCAGCACTGTCAGCAATGCTGACATGATGATTCTGTGAAAAGTTTTCTTCATATGTCTTTAGTCTTAATTCCGCAACACTATTATAGATTAATCTTTATTAGTGCCTGATCAACTAGAAGTTGCCCAGGATTTTGCCATGTCAAAATTTTCACTTATCTTAGTGTTGCGAAAAGAAAATAAGCAAAAATCTGATATGACGTGGCAAATTTAGCAAAAAATTCCGAATTATAAGCCAGTATAATAAAAAAACTTCAATGATTTCCCTCGAATTGTGCGAAATTAGCCTTTTTTTTCGAGAAATCAAGACCACAATTGCAAAAAATCCTACTAACGTGCTCTGAGTCACAATAATATTTATTATCTTTAATCCTTATAATCTACCTTGATTACGATAACGCGGATGGTCTGGTCTTCGCCATCTGTTGCCACCTTGGCGATGTGCCAGTCGCGTGGAAAGAAGATGAAGAATTCGCCAGGATTGCTGTCGAAGAAACGGGCCTTATGATAGTGAGTTTAGTACATATGCTAAAAATGAATTTACGCGAGAAGATCAAAAACGATTGGCTACGTTTTTATTACATCATTCCCCGGCAAAGTGGATGATGATAATCAAAAATACAGATTTCATTTATCAACTATATAATAAGGAAGGCATCAATATTCGTACGTTTGATAAAGAATACTTGGTGAGCTTTATGAATAGGAATGATAAGAAAGTTACGCATTTGTTGATAACTAACTATTAACAGGTGGGTCGTACTTAGAATAAAAGTGTATTTAAGTATATAGATAAGAAAGATGGCTGCCTTATAACTGGTGAGCTATCTTTCTTTTTATATCTATAATCCGGTTAATTTCAGCCATTTCTGATATTTCATCCTCAAAAACTTTGCCGTTTCGCAGAAAACTCGTATCTTTGTAGCGGAAATATAATTATGGAGGAACAGAGATATGATTTACTATGTAGCTAATCCGATATACGATTCTGTGTTCAAATTCCTGATGGAAGACGAACGCATCGCCAAAACCGTGCTAACCGCCCTGCTGAAAAAGGAAGTGGTGAGCGTGGAAATGAGAAGGCATGAGCATCCTAACATCACCCGCGACAATATCTCGATGTTTCGCATCGACTTTGCTGCCAGGGTGAGAGAAGAGGATGGAAGCGTAAGGCTCATTCTTATCGAACTTCAGAAGACATGGCTCGATACCGAGACGCTCCGGTTCCGACGTTATCTGGCTGCCCAGTATAATGCTGAGGAGAATATGATAAAGGAGGGAGAGGGCAAGGGATATGCCGTGCCGATGGTGGCTGTGTATCTGCTGGGCCATAGAGTGGGAGATATTGACAAGGCTGTGGTATACGTGAACCACAAGGCGCTCGACTATGACGGGAAAGAGGTGGAGAACGGGATGGATGATCCTTTCATCAACAGTCTGACGCATGACAGTATCCTGGTGCAGATTCCTCTTTTGCATGGCAAGATAAACAATAGGCTCGATAAGGTGCTGAGCGTGTTCGACCAGTCGCAGAGGGATAAGAAGAACCAGCAGATGTTATGTCTGGAGGGTGATAAATATAAGGATGATTCGGATATGATGTATATCGTTCACCGTCTGGGACTCGCCACAATGAGTGCTAATATCCGGCAGGAGATGAATGATGAGGATGAATACTATTCTGCCATAGAAGCTCGCGATACGCAGGTGATGAAACTTAATAAGATTATCAGTGAGCAGGCTAATCAGGTAAATGAGCAAGCTACTCAGATAAATGAGCAAGCTACTCAGATAAAAAGCATGGCGCAGGGCATGCTGGAGAATGGAATGCCCCTGGAGATGGTGGCTAAGATGATGAACAGAACGCCTGAGGAAGTTCGTGCTTTATTGGTTAAATGATATAGAAAACGCAGGGAGGCCAGGGGGAATCTCTGCGTTTTTTTAGTGTCATAGCGTAAAAAAGGCTGATTTTTACGCTATGACACTTTGTTTTTACCTTTTGAAACTCCGATTTCGAAGTAATTTGCTATCTTTGTCGGCAACAAATAGGATGTGTCCGGACGCTTGCCATGAAAACCGGGCTCTCTTTACTTTACTGACAAATAACAAATTTAATAAACATAAACTTATGAGAAAGACAAAAACTACTTTTCTGTTTCGGAGAATGATGCTCATCGTGTTCGCATTCTTGGACTATGCTGCCATGACTCAGGCTCAAGTTTACGTGGTTGATGATTTCGTCAACGACTCTACACCTTGTTTCGAATACCACCTCAAGGAGGGCAAGTATCTGCTACCGGATGATGAGCCTACGCTCTATCTGCAAAATGGGGATACTATCAATGTGTTTGAAATGAAACATAGAACCAACGACATGATATTCAGCAAGGATTACTGGTATTATCTCTTTAAGAAGGATGGAAAGAAGTATGCGGTTGATGTTAACTTTATTTATTGTAAGGCAGACGACCCGACGAGTTTGCAGAAGAATGATAAAGTATATTATACCCAGAATATGAAGCATCAGGGAATGGGCAGATTCTTCTATACCTATACCCCTTATCTTATCATCATCGGTTTGCTGATAGCCATCTGGCTGCTGTCGCTCTTCGGTCCAGCCTATTCTAAAATGAGAAAGCCTGCTGAATATGGCATTCCGGCTATGATTCTTGCCATCACGTTCTTGGAATTCCTGGGACTCTATTTCATGGGAATGGATGTGTTCTGGTGGTGCGACCAGAATTATTATGGTTTCTTCGGTGCGCTCTTCCGTGTGATACCGGGCGTATTGGTTGTCATGACGCAGATTGGTAGCATCAAGCTCTACGAGAATGTGATTTTCGGAGAGAAAAGGCTGTCGGGCTTCTCTATCAAACCTACGCTCTATGGCATGCTGGGCATCCTGCCGGTATCTATCCTGATTCTTGTCTTGAGCCAGACTACTGAACTGACGGAAGAGGTGCTTACCGTATTTGGGATAATAGGAGTGCTGCTCTCGCTGGTTATCGGTTTCTTCCTGTCTCTGAGGGAAAATTGCGAGATGGTAGGCAAACGTAAAGGTATCCTGATTACGGCTTTCATCGCTATTTATCTGATAGGTTGCATCGTGGCAGTCATCTGTTTGGGTGCGATGTTGCTGCGTCTCATCATCCAGGTAATTCTCGTTGTAGCAGGTGCCATCCTCATCCTTTTTGTTGGTAGCCATTCCAACTCCGGTGGCGGAGGTGGCGGAGGAGCTGCAAGAATGGTCTATAGAGATGATCATGGTAATTGTTTTAGCAGCCGTGATGAAGCTAATAGATCGAACGAAAGAATTGCTGAGCGACGTGCTGAGAGCATGATATAAAATAGCTTAAGCCCCATTTGAGTTCCATAAGAAAAATGCAGCCTCTCTTTTATATAATAGAGAGGCTGCATTTCTTTATTTTCAATTATCTTTAATCCTTATAATCCACCTTCACCACGATAACGCGGATGGTCTGGTCTTCGCCATCATTTGCCACCTTGGCGATGTGCCAGTCCCTCGGGAAGAAGATGAAGAACTCGCCGGGGGTACTGTCGAAGAAACGGGCCTTCCGGCGGTCGTAGTCGTAGTGGATTACGTCGGGACGATACTTGCTGTTGGGGGTGCTGGAGTAGTGGTCGATCACGCCAAAACGCTCTGTGCCCTTTACTACATACTGAAAATCGATGTGCTTGTTATGACTCTCGCTGCGGCGCTTTTCCAGCGGCTCGTTCTTGCTGTCCTCTACACTTACCACGAGGTCGGAACCGGGAATCTTGTGCTTTCCCTTCGGAATGCTCTGCAAATCGGTCTTTGCCAGATAGTCGAAGAGCGCCTGCCATTGCTGCGGATTCTTCTGATACTGCAGATAGAAATCTGCGAGGTTTACGCTGGAATGTGGCTTCGCCTTGTCGAAACCATTGCGCCAGATACCGCTCTCCGCCCAAGCTATAGCCTCTTTTATGAGTTCGGGCTTATCGCCGTAATACTGTGTGTAATAACCTCTCTTGCAGCCGCATTTCTGTGCTGAATTATGACAGCAGGTATGCGCACCGGCGACCATCGATGTACTGAATAAAAGGGCTATGCCCCAGATAATCTTCTTCATTTTGACTTATTAAATTGTAGCGTTAGTTAAATTTGAGGGCAAAAGTACAAAGATTATTCGAGAAAACAAATGGAAAATGGAGATTTCTTCGTATCTTTGCACACATATTTTGTAAGATTATGAAAAAACTGTATATTCTTTTGTGTGGGGCTACGGCGGCCCTGCTGATGGCGGCATGCCAGGGAGGAAAGACGGCTGCTGCTGATGCGGAGGCTGGCGATACCCTGGAGATGAAGTACGCCAAGTTGCTTACCATCGTGAAGCATGGTGATGGGGAAGAGGCTTCCGATGAAGCAGAAGGTGTTGATTATCAGTATGCTGAGGCTATCATCGCCAACCCCTGGAAGGCGGGAACGATGCTGCATCGCTACATCCTGATTCCGAAGGGAAAGGAGGGGGATAAGACGGTGGCGATGCTTGCCAGAAGGCGCAGCACGGGGGCGAGATGCACTACCGATACCGTGCGCACGCCGGTGGAGAGAAGTGCTGTTTTCATCGCTCCCCATTGCCAACTGATGTACGAAATGGGCTGCCAGCAGGCCATCCGTGGTGTCTGCGACCTCGATTACATCAATATTCCGGATGTAAAGAAGAGGGCTGCTTCTGCCGGAAAAGCTTCTGCAGGAAATGTTTCTGCAGAGAATGCTGCTGCCGGAAAATCCATCGTGGATTGCGGTTCGAGCATGGCACCCGACATCGAGCGCATCATCGCCCTGAAACCCGAAGCCATCCTCCTTTCGCCTTTCGAAAACAGCGGAGGATATGGCAAGCTCGACAAACTGCATATCCCCATCATCGAGGCTGCCGACTATATGGAGTCTTCGCCATTGGGCAGGGCGGAATGGATGAAATTCTACGGCATGCTCTTTAAAAAAGACGGGAATGCATCGAAGACCGCTCTTGCTGCATCTTGCGAACCAAAGGCAGATTCGCTCTTTGCGAAGATAAAAAAGGAATATCTGAAGCTGAAAGCTGAGGCAGCCGGGTATCCGAAGGGCCTCTCTATCCTGACCGAAAGAAAAACGGGCAATGTGTGGTATGTGCCTGGAGGTCAGAGTACTATCGGTATTCTGATGAAGGATGCCAACGCCCGTTATATCTTCGAGGACGATGAACACAGCGGAAGTCTGGCGATGAGTCCGGAGCAAATCTTGGCGAAGGGAAAGCAGGTGGATGTATGGGCGTTCAAGTATTTCGGTGGTGCCCCTCTGTCGCAGGCTCAACTGCTTCAGGAATATGACGGCTACAAGGCTCTTGCTGCCTTCAGCCGGGGTAATATCTATCAGGTAGATACCTCTACGATACCTTATTTCGAACTTACGAGTTTCCATTCCGAACTGCTGCTCAGAGAGTTCATCATCCTGGCTCATGGCGAGCGGTTCGGCAAATTGAGATTCTATAAGAAATAGGGCTTTAATCAGAGATTTTACAAGAAATAGTTTTAGTGAATGAAAACCATCGTTTTAGGGACAATCGCCATTATCATACTGTTTTTCGCCAACCTGGCATGGGGGAGTGTAAACATCCCATGGCAGGACGTGGGGGCGATTATTTCGGGCTCTCAGACCGACGAAACCTACCGCTATATTCTGTTGGAATCGCGACTGCCGGCGGCGATTGCCGCTTTGCTTTCGGGCGCAGCCCTCGCCACGAGCGGCTTGCTCCTGCAGACAGCCTTCCGCAACCCCCTGGCGGGTCCTGACGTATTCGGTATCAGCAGCGGAGCCGGACTGGCGGTAGCCATCGTGATGCTTGCCTTTGGCGGCAATATTGCCCTGGATGATTTAGGGGTAGGATTTCTGGGCGATGCCGGCAACTATGCCATCGGCGGTTTCCTAGCTATCCTCATCGCTGCCTTCATAGGGGCTATGGTGGTGATGGGCATCATCACCTTCTTTTCTGCCATTGTGCGCAGCCATACGGTACTGCTTATCATCGGACTGATGGTGGGCTATCTTGCCAGCAGCGCCATCTCTTTGCTCAATTTCTTCAGTACGGCAGAGGGCGTGAAATCGTATATGGTTTGGGGCATGGGCAGCTTTGGCAATGTTTCGAGCCAGCAGATGATGTTCTTCATCCCGTTAGCCCTCATTGCCCTGGCTGCATCTCTGCTTCTTGTAAAACCGCTGAACGCCATGCTGTTAGGCGAACAGTATGCCGAGAATCTGGGTTTCAACATTAGGCGTCTGCGCATCGTTCTGCTCATCATCACCGGTCTTCTTACGGCTGTGGTTACTGCCTTCTGCGGTCCCATCGCCTTCATCGGCCTGGCAACGCCACATATCGCCCGCCTTATCATCGGCACGGAGAATCATCGCCGTCTGTTGCCCGTCACGATGCTGATGGGTGCAGCCATAGCCCTTCTCTGCAATCTCTTCTGCACCCTTCCGTCGGACGGTGGCATCATCCCCCTGAATGCCGTCACCCCGCTGTTCGGCGCTCCCGTCATCATCTATGTTTTGGTGAAGAGGAGATAGGGGGCTACCTTACTGAATTTTTGCAAGTTTTGCCCCGCACGCCCTGAAAGGGCAGAAGCTCCTAGCCCAGGGCAACGCCCTGGGTATGTGTTAGTTATAAAAAACGCCCTGTAAGGGCAAAAGCTTTAAAATACCAGATGATTTGTAAAGCTTTTGCCCTTACAGGGCGACTTGTTTGCGTCCATGATTACCCAGGGCGTTGCCCTGGGAGGGCACTGAAAAAGTAAAATCCACTTTCAGATTGAAAGTTAATGACGGATAAATCGTAGTTTTATCCTTCTTTTTCTGTCAAATACAGCCTTATTAAGACGATTTATGGAAAGAGAAGTTATAAATCGTAACCTTTTTCCGTTTTAGTCCTTAAAAATGGGGACTTTTTCAGTGCCCTCCCTGGGCTAGGAGCTTCTGCCCTTTCAGGGCGTGTGGAGCTTACTTGCGGAAGTTCTGTTACTTATTCACCACATTAATCGGATTGCCCTCGAGGAATGCCTTGACGTTGGCGGCTACCTGCTTGTTCAGGCGCTCGCGAGCCTCGTAGGTAGCCCAGGCAATATGAGGGGTGAGGTAGGCATTAGGCTCGCCAAAGAGCGGATTCTCCTTTGATGGCGGCTCCTGAGCCATTACGTCGGCACAGTAGGCACCCAGACTGCCTTCGTGGAGGGCAGCAGCTACGGCCTCCTCATCTACCAGCGGACCGCGACCCGTATTTACCAGGATGGCGGTATCCTTCATCTTCTCCAGACTCTCCTTGTTGATGAAATGATAGGTGTCATCAGAAAGCGGACAATGGAGCGAGAGAATATCGCTCGTGGCAAGCAAACCCTCCTTGCTCACCTTCTGGATCCACTCAGGCAGATCGCTCGAATTCTTGCTGGTGCAGGCACAGATGTTCATGCCAAACTGGCGGGCGATGTTGGCAACTTTCATGCCGATATTGCCCAGTCCCATGATACCCAGGGTCTTGCCGGCAAGTTCCATCAGTGGGGTATCCCAATAACAGAAATCCTTATTGTAAGCCCAGCGCTCGTTGCGGTTCTCCTTGGTATAATGCTCTACGCGGTTGGTTACGGCAAGGATGAGGGCAAAGGTCATCTGCGCCACGCTGTCGGTGCTGTAGGCAGGAATATTGGTTACGATGATGCCCTGTTTCCTGGCAGCCTCGATGTCTACCACGTTGAAACCGGTAGCCTGTATACCGATGTATTTCAGTTTAGGAAGCTGCGCCAGCGTCTCTGCATCTATCTGCACCTTGTTCAGAAGGATGATGTCGGCATCCTTGGCACGTTCCACTTTCTCTGCATCTGATGTGCGAGGATAAACTACCACCTCGCCCAGTTTCTCCAGAAGATGATAATCCAAATCTCCCGGGTTTGCGGCATAGCCGTCTAGAATAACAATCTTCATAAATTTTTCCCGTTTTCTGTTGTTATAAAATTCAAGACCCATCTGTCCTGACAAATCTGAGTTTGAGTTTATTTTAATGGGAAAAGCCTTCCCCCTGAGAAAGAGAAAGGCTTTTCCGTATGTATGGTTTATTCGTTCATCAAGTAGTTCTTGAATGATGCGAAATCCTTGGTCATCTGGATGCTCTTCTTCTCACCCTTCATGAATTCTGCAAGGCGTGCAGGAATCTCAATGTCGCTGTCAAGGATGCTGTCTACCTTCTCCTTGAACTTGGCTGGATGAGCGGTCTCGAGGAACACGCCAACCTCACCTGGCTTCAACTGCTCCTTCAGGGCGCGATAGCCGCAAGCTCCGTGAGGGTCAAGCACATACTTGGTTTCATTGTAGCACTGCTTCATGGTTTCTGCAATCTGCTCGTCCTTGTATGTAGCACCACCGATGTAGGCAGCGATGGCATCGTGATTGCCCTTGTAGAGGTCGTAGATGCGGGCAAAGTTTGATGGGTCGCCTACGTCCATGGCATTGGCGATGGTCTGCTTGCTAGGCTGTGGATTGTACTTGCCTGTCTGCAGATACTCGTAGAAGATATCGTTGGCGTTGTTGGCTGCGATGAAGCGGTGGATAGGCAATCCCATTTCATGACCGAAGAGTCCGGCTGTGATGTTGCCGAAGTTGCCGCTAGGTACGCAGATAACCAGCTTGTCGGCGAGACCCTTCTCCTTCATGCGGGCATAGGCATTGAAATAATAGAATGCCTGAGGCAGGAAGCGGGCTACGTTGATAGAGTTGGCTGAGGTGAGCTTCATGTGCTTGTTGAGCTCCTCATCCATGAACGCAGACTTCACCAGTGCCTGGCAGTCGTCGAATACGCCATCTACCTCGAGGGCTGTGATGTTCTGGCCGAGGGTAGTGAACTGGCTCTCCTGAATCTTGCTCACCTTGCCCTTAGGATAGAGTACGTAAACATGGATGCCGTCAACGCCGAGGAAACCGTTGGCAACAGCCGAACCGGTATCGCCCGATGTAGCTACGAGCACATTCACCTCTTCTTTGCCCTCCTGACGTACGAAGTACTGCAGGAGACGGGCCATGAAGCGCGCACCCACATCCTTGAAGGCGAGGGTTGGACCATGGAACAGCTCGAGAGAGTAGATGTTTGGCTCTACCTCGACTACAGGGCAGTCGAATGCCAGGGTATCGTATACAATCTTCTTCAATGACTCGGCATCAACGTCCTCGCCAAAGAAGGCATCTGCTACCTTGTAGGCAATCTCCTGGAAGGAGAGTTTCTCGATGTTGTCGAAGAAATCCTGTGGCAACTTCTTGATGATTTCTGGCATATAGAGACCACGGTCTTCTGCCAGACCTTTAACTACCGCCTTGTGAAGGTCGGCGATGGGTGCTTTCTTATTTGTTGAATAATATTTCATTTTTTACTTTTAACTTTGAGATTTGAACATTAAACTTTATGATTAGCTTTGGGGACTATCATGAAGCCGTTGATTTTAATTGATCGCCATGAAGGCATTCATGAATTCCTGCAGCTGCAGCATGCCGTAACCGCCACTCACGCAGCTTACCTCGTCATACTTCTCTACGCTATCCGGCTCAATGCCAGGGTAATAGATGATGAAAGGCACAGGCTCCTTGACGTGGGTACGGATCTCTACCGGAGTAGGATGGTCGGGGAGAACTGCGATGCATACCGGCTCGTCCCAGGTGCTTACCTCATCGAAGATAGGCTTGATGAGTCGCTGGTCGAGGTTCTCGATGGTCTTCAGCTTCAGCTCCAGATCGCCATCATGACCTGCCTCGTCGCTCGCCTCTACGTGAACATAAACGAAGTCGTCGCCGTCCTTCAATGCCTGGATAGCTGCGGCTGCCTTGCCCTCGTAGTTGGTATTGGCAAGACCCGTAGCGCCCTCAACGATGATGTTGCGCAGACCGGCGTAATGGCCGATGCCTCGAATCAGGTCTACGGCAGAAATCACAGAACCCTTCTTGATTTGTGGATACATCTGAGAGAGGGTGAGCATGTGCGGACGGTAACCGCCGCCCCAAGGCCAGATAAGATTGGCCATTCGTTCGCCACGCTCCTTGCGCGCCACATTGAAAGGATGATTCTCCAGGAGTTCCTGACTCTCGAGAATCAGCTGGTTCAGAAGGTCGGCTGTATCACGACGGCTGATGTGACCCTCATCGCCTCCAATCTCCGGCAAGATAGGTTTCACCATCAGCTTATGCCATTCCTCGTTGGGATGATCATGAGGTGGGGCACAGTCGATATGCTTGTTTCCGTGCTTCACCACCAGAAGATGGCGATACTGGATGCCGGTAACAAACTTGACATCAGGATATTTCTTGCCGAGGGTATCGTTGAGATACTTGATGAGCACATCCGCATCTTCCGTTTCCAGATTACCACCGTTGTGGGTGATAATCTTGCCGTCCTGCACATTGATGATGTTGCAGCGCAGGGCAAGGTCGGTAGGCTCCAGTTCATAGCCGATGCTGGCAGCCTCGAGCGGTCCGCGTCCTTCGTAAACCTCGTTCTGGTCGTAGCCCATGATAGAGCTGTTGGCTACCTCAGAACCCGGATGGAATCCATCTGGCACGGTAACGAGTCTTCCTGTCTTGCCCTTCTTGGCAAGCATATCCATATAGGGTTTATTGGCGTATTGCAGGAGAGTCTTTCCACCCAGTCTTTCTACTGGGTGGTCAGCCATTCCGTCGCCAAGAATGATAATATGTTTCATCTCTTCTTTTAATGTTAAGTGTTAAATGTTAGCGATACTCATGATGTTGGCGAATACACCGGCAGCAGTTACGCTGGCTCCGGCACCATAGCCCTGAATCATCATAGGGTATTCCTTATAGCGCTCGGTGGTGAGCAGCACGATGTTGTTGGAACCTTCCAGATTGTAGAACGGATGCTCAGGACCGACAGCCTGCAAACCTACGCTTGTCTTGCCGCCATCCAGGGTAGCAACGAAGCGCCAGCGTTTGTGCTCTACATCGAGCGCCTTGCGCTTAGCCTCGAAATCGGCATCGAGCTCAGGAAGTTTCTTCCAGAAGTTGTCGAGCGAACCCTTGAAGTATTTGTCTGGCACGAAGAGGTTCTTCTCTACATCTTCCTGCTCTACGCGGTAACCTGCCTCGCGGGAGAGAATCACCAGCTTGCGAATCACGTCCATACCGCTCAGGTCGATACGTGGATCAGGCTCGCTGTAGCCCTTCTCTTTAGCCAGTCTCACGGTCTCAGAGAATGGGACGACGCTGGAGATGGCGTTGAAGATAAAGTTGAGCGTACCCGAGAGAACTGCCTCAATCTTAAGGATTTTATCTCCGGAGTTGCGGAGGTCGTTGATGGTTCCGATGATAGGAAGACCGGCACCTACGTTGGTCTCAAAACGGAATACTACGCCACGCTGGATGGCAGTCTTCTTCAGTTTCTCGTAGTTCTCATATTCGCTTGATGCAGCTATCTTGTTGGCTGCGATAATGCTTACGTTGTGCTCCAGCAGACTCTGGTAGAGGGCGGCTACATCCTTGCTGGCTGTACAGTCTACAAACACGCTGTTGAAGATGTTCATCGCCAGGATGGTATCGCGCAGAACCTCTGGAGTGCTTGGGTCTGATTTCTTCAGTTCCTCGCTGTAGTTCTCGAGATCAATACCATCGCGGTTGAAGATGGCGTTCTTGGAAGAAGCGATACCCACCACGTTGAGCTTCAGCTTGCTGCGCTCCATGAGGTCGGCATACTGGTTCTTGATCTGCTCGATGAGCCTTCCGCCCACGGTACCCACACCGCAGATGAAGAGGTTCAGCACCTTGTATTCTGAAAGGAAGAAACTGTCGTGGAGCACGTTGAGTGACTTTCTCAGATAATCGCTCTTCACTACGAACGAGATGTTGGTTTCTGAAGCACCCTGTGCACAGGCAATGACGGAAACACCGCTACGGCCGAGGGTTCCGAAGAGCTTACCGGCGATACCGGCAGCATGCTTCATGTTTTCACCCACGATGGCGATAGTAGCCAAGCCCTTCTCTGCGTGCATTGGGAACATGGCACCATCGGCAATCTCGTTGTGGAACTCATTGTTCAATACCTTTACAGCCTCTTCTACATCCTGCTCGCGCACACCGATAGAGGTTGAGTTCTCTGATGATGCCTGTGACACCATGAACACAGAGATGCCCTCGTTGGCAAGAGCGGTGAAGATACGGCGGTTTACACCAATCACACCGACCATGGAAAGACCGGTTACGGTGATGAGCGCTGTACCGTTGATGGAAGAGATACCCTTGATAGGCTTCTGGTCGCCATCTATCTTGTTCTTGATGATGGTGCCCGGAGCATCTGGGTTGAAGGTGTTCTTAACCTTGATAGGAATATTCTTGACACAAACCGGGTAGATGGTTGGAGGGTAGATGACCTTTGCACCAAAGTTGCAAAGCTCCATCGCCTCAACGTAACTCAGTTCGTTGATGGTATAAGCTGATTTGATGACACGTGGGTCGGCGGTCATGAAACCGTCTACATCAGTCCAGATTTCGAGCACTTCTGCATCGAGGGCAGCTGCTATGATGGCTGCTGTGTAGTCGCTACCGCCACGGCCAAGGTTGGTGGTGCGGTCTGTGTTCTTGTCACGGCTGATAAAACCCGGAACGAGAGATATGCGTGGAATTTCTGCAAAGGCTTCTTTTACCAGTTTGTTGGTCAGCTCGCTGTCGAGTACATGCTTGCCCTTGCCGTTCTTGCGCTCAGTCTTGATGAAGTTGCGGGAGTCGAACCATTTGGCTCCACGAATCAATGTGGCAACAATCTTTGAACTGAGTCTTTCACCATAACTCACGATGGCATCCTGCGTTTTCTCGCTGAGGTCGTGGATGAGGTACACACCAAAATAGATGCTCTTCAACTGCTCGAAGAGGGCATCAACCGATTTGAATAAGTTTTCTCTGTCTGTAGTGTCGGTGATGATGGTATCTATCATCTTGTGGTGGCGATCAACCATGGCTTCGAATTCTACTTTCCACTGTTCATCACCCTGGAGGGCAAGTTGAGAGGTTTGCAAGAGTTTGTCCGTGATACCGCCAAGCGCGCTCACGACAACCACTACACTCTGTTTCTTAGCCTCGTTTTCAACGATACGTTTCAAGCTGAGGATGCTTTTTACGGAACCAACCGATGTTCCGCCGAATTTTAATACTTTCATATGTTCTTGAATTTTACGTTGGTAATGTAATGCCTCCCCCGAAACGACCGGGGCCGAAGCAGAACTTGTGGGCAAAAGTACGAATAATATATCAAACTGCCAAGGATTTTAACAAAAAAGTAGCATATTGTAGATAAAAAAGCTATTTTAGTAGATAATTACAGGCTCTTCCTCTTCCTTATACCTTATTATATATATAAAAAACGTTGAAATGTTTGGGTGTTTCGGATTATTTGCTTAATTTTGCGCTTGCAATTCAATGCATAAAAGACATAAGCATAACAAACATAAGAAGGAACGAATGAAATATCTTTTATTCTCAGATATCCACGGCTGTTTGCCAGCCCTGGAAAAGGTCCTCGATTTCTTCGAGGCTGAACATTGTGACATGATGTGCATCATGGGGGATATCATCAACTACGGTCCCCGCAACCGCATTCCGGAAGGAATCGATCCTAAGGGTATCGTAGAAAGACTGAATGCGCTGGCAGATAAGATTGTCGCTGTGCGTGGCAACTGCGATGCGGAAGTAGACCAGATGCTCCTCGATTTCCCTATCATGGAGACCTATGCCTTGCTGGTAGACGGAGGCAAGCGCTATCTTCTGACTCATGGACATGTATACAATAAGGAAAACATGCCGAAGGGTCCTTACGAGGCTATGATCTATGGACACTCCCATCTCTGGGAACTCTCTCATAACGAGAAGGGGCAGGCCATCGTAAATACCGGCAGCATCACCTTCCCGAAGGGTGGCAATCCGCCAACCTTTGCAACATTGGAAGATGGTAAGTTCACCATGTATCAGCTGGATACGCTCGAAGTGCTGGCAACAATGGAAGCATGAAAAAGTGAAAGTGAAAAGTGAATGTAATGCGAAATCCGTAATATGGAATCGGTCACTTGTCACTTTTATAAAACTAATCATAAAGTTCAAAGCTCAAAGTAAATGATTCAAGAATACCAGATAAGAATTCTGCCCGAACAGGCAGCAAGCGAGGAAGGCATCAAGCGTTATCTCGCCAAAGAAAAGGGATTGGATGTAAGAACGCTCAACCAGGTGAGGGTTTTGAAGAGAAGCATCGATGCCCGTCAGCGCACTATCTTTGTCAACCTGAAGGTGCGTGCTTATATCAACGAATTTCCGCAGGACGACCAGTATGTCCATACCGAATATCCGGATGTGAGCAGCAGACCTCGTGTTATCGTTGTGGGTGAGGGACCTGGCGGTCTCTTTGCTTCCCTGCGCCTGATAGAACTGGGTTATCGTCCTATCGTGCTGGAGCGAGGCAAGGATGTGCGCGAACGCAAGAAGGACCTCTCTAACATTACCAAGACTCAGAAGGTAGATGGGGAGAGCAACTACTGTTTCGGTGAAGGTGGAGCCGGTGCTTATAGTGACGGCAAACTTTATACACGAAGCAAGAAAAGGGGAAGTGTAGATAAGATTCTGAACGTATTCTGCCAGCATGGTGCCAATACCAATATCCTGGCAGATGCCCATCCGCATATCGGTACCGACAAGTTGCCACGCGTCATTGAAAACATGCGCAACACCATCATCAAGTGTGGCGGCGAAGTGCATTTCCAGACCAAGATGATTCGTCTGATCCTTGAGAGTGAAGGTAAGCTGACGGCACCTGATGCTGCAGCTGGCGATAGGGTGATAGGCGTAGAAGCCGTGAATCTGGCTACGGGTGCTGAGGAAACTTATCGCGGACCGGTTATCCTGGCAACAGGCCATAGTGCCCGCGATGTATACCGTTATCTCGCTTCGGCAAAGATAGATATCGAGGCAAAAGGCATCGCCGTAGGTGTGCGTCTGGAACATCCTTCCCAACTCATTGACCAGATTCAGTATCACAATAAGAGTGGTAGAGGAAAATATCTGCCTGCTGCCGAATATAGCTTTGTTACTCAGGTAGATGGCAGAGGTGTCTATAGCTTCTGTATGTGTCCGGGCGGTTTTGTGATTCCGGCTGCTACAGGACCGGAACAGCTCGTGGTGAATGGTATGAGTCCGAGCAACCGCGGTACTGCCTGGAGCAACTCGGGCATGGTGGTGGAAACTCATCCCGAGGATGTGGCGCAGTTTGTGAAGGAACATCAGTCTGTCATCGAACAGCAGGAAATGAAGGCGCAGGAGAATGCTTCACTCTTCACTCCTCACTCTTCACTCCAAATGATGTACTTCCAGGAAATCGTGGAAAAGCAATGCTGGCAGCAGGGCAACATGAAGCAGACTGCTCCGGCACAGCGCATGGCTGACTTCGTGAACAATCGATTGAGTTATGATCTGCCAAAGAGCAGCTATGCTCCAGGCTTGATTTCGAGTCCGTTGCATTTCTGGATGCCGTCTTTCGTGAGCAAGCGACTGCAGGAAGGCTTCAAGACCTTCGGCAAGAATGCCCATGGTTTCCTGACCAACGAGGCTACGCTGATAGCGATGGAGACGAGAACCTCATCGCCTGTCCGCATCGTCCGTGACCGCGAAACCTTGCAGCATGTCCGCATCCAGGGACTCTTCCCATGTGGCGAAGGTGCTGGTTATGCAGGCGGAATCGTATCGGCTGGTGTAGACGGAGAAAGATGTGCAGAGATGTGTGCTGAGTATTTGAAACAACAATAAGCGAATGCCTAAAATGATGAAATACAGAAAAACGGGAAAGTTTAAGCTGGGCTTCTTGACTTTACTCCTGAGTGTGCTCTTCGTGGCGTGTGGCTCGGGAGCGTCAGATGCTGACAGGCAAATCAAGAGCAAGACTGATTTGAAGGGGGCTGTGATTGGTGTGCAGCTCGGTACCACTAGCGACGGACTAGCTACGGAGCTGGAAAAGGAAGGTGGCGGTACCAAGGTAGAACGGTATAACAAGGGAGCCGATGCCATCCAGGCACTCCTGCAGGGTAAGATAGACTGCATGGTGACCGATGAGGCGCCAGCCAAGGCATTCCAACGGGTGAACCCATCGCTCCGTATCCTGCCCGAAACCTTCGATGCATCCTCTTTCGCCATCTGCGTGGCTAAGGATCATGCTGAGTTGCAGCAGTCAATCAATCATGCCATCCGTATCCTGAAAGAGAATGGCGTCATCGATTCCATCGTCAACCGCCATCTGGAACGGGGCATAGCCGTGGCTTATACGCCAAAGACTTCTGAGGTGAAGAAGGTGGGACCGGAAGCGCTGCAGAAACTCGGCTTGAAGACGAGTCTCCGTTTTGCCACCAACGCTACCTTCGAGCCTTTCGAATATTACCAGAATGGCAAGATTGTGGGCATCGACGTGGATGTGGCGAATGCCATCGGCGATGTGCTGGGCGTGGATGTCGAGATTCTCGATATGGAGTTTGATGCCATCATCACCTCTGTACAGGCTGGTAAGGCAGATGCGGGTATTGCCGGCATCACGGTTACTCCTGAACGGAAGAAGAATATCGGATTTACAGATTCCTATGCCGATGTGCGACAGGTTATCATGGTGAATTCCAATGAAGTGAAAGCAGCTGGTAACCAGCCGGGAGTGATAGATAAGTTTAAATCCTGCTTCATAGATGACAACCGTTATCAGTATCTGTTGCAGGGTTTGGGCAATACACTCATCATCACCTTCTTCGCCATCATCCTTTCCGTGATACTCGGAACGCTGATAGCTATTGTCAGAGCACGTCATGAACGTAAGGGCGACTGGAAGATTCCGAACATGCTCTGCCAGCTGTACCTTACCATCATGCGAGGCACGCCAACCATGGTGCAGTTGCTCATTATCTATTATGTGGTGTTTGCATCAGCAGATGTCAATAAGATACTGGTGGCTGTCATCGCCTTCGGCTTGAACTCGGCAGCTTATATTGCCGAGGTAATCCGCTCGGGCATTATGTCGGTGGATAATGGTCAGATGGAGGCGGGTAGAAGTCTTGGTCTTTCGTATGGCAAGACGATGCGTCTCATCATTCTTCCGCAAGCCTTCAAGAATGTGCTTCCGGCTATGGGTAACGAGCTTATCACTCTGCTCAAGGAAACCTCTATCAGCGGTTATATCGGACTGGTAGACTTGACCAAGGGTTCCGACATCATCCGAAGCATTACTTACGAAGCGATGATGCCGTTGGGCGTAGTAGCCTGCCTCTATCTCGTTCTTGTTCTCGGACTGAACGCTGGAGTGAGAAGGCTGGAGAAGAGACTGAGAAAGAGCGAAAGGAAATGAGGGATCCTGAAAGGGCAAAAGCTTTAAAACAATGGATAAAATGAACGAAATAATCAAGATAGAAGGACTTCGTAAACGCTTCGGCGACAACGAGGTGCTGAAAGGCATTACCACCTCGGTGAGTAAAGGTGAGGTGGTTGCCATCATCGGTCCGTCGGGTTGTGGCAAGAGTACCTTCCTGCGTTCCATCAACCTTCTGGAAGAACCTACCGAGGGTAAAGTCTTTATCGATGATATGGATATTACATCAAGCGATGTTGATATCAACCGAATGCGCCAGAGGGTGGGTATGGTATTCCAGCAGTTCAATCTCTTCCCTAATATGACCATACGCCGCAACATCATGCTGGCTCCGGTAGAATTGGGTAAGATGACAAGGGAAGAGGCTGATGAGAAGGCAACGGAACTCCTGACCCGTATCGGATTACTGGATAAGGCCGACAGTTATCCCGACAGTCTGTCGGGCGGACAGAAACAGCGCGTAGCTATCGCCCGTGCCTTAGCGATGAATCCTGAGGTAATCCTCTTTGATGAGCCGACTTCGGCTCTCGATCCGGAAATGGTGGGAGAGGTGCTGCAGCTGATGAAAGATGTTGCTGCCGAGGGAATGACGATGGTGGTGGTGACCCACGAGATGGGATTTGCAAGAGAAGTGGCCAACCGTGTACTCTTCTTCAGTGACGGCTATATCACGGAAGACGGAACTCCTGAGCAAATATTCAACCATCCGAAATCGCCAAGATTGCAGGAGTTTCTGGGAAAGGTTCTGTAATAGTTGATAGTTAACAGTTTTGTAATAGTTGATAGTTAACAGTTTATAGTTAACAGTTACTTGATGACAATAAAAAAAGATGCATTACTGGTATATCCAGCAATGCATCTTTTTTATTTGATGGTCTACAGCCTGTAAACTATTAACTATTAACAGTTTTCTTCTCTATAATCTCTTCTGCACGTTTCAGAGCCTTGCTGATGTGATCTGTGATATTATCCTTGCCAAGAATATTGTAGAAGCCAGCCTTTTCCAACTGGGCGTTTACCTTCTCGCAAACACCGGAGAGTACAACCTGAATGTCCTCCTTCTGACTCATCTCGCAGAGGTTGGTGAGGTTATGGATACCGGTTGAATCAACAAATGGAACCTTGCGCATACGGATGACGCGTACCAGTGGACGGTCACCGAAAGCTGCCATCACTTCCTCAAACTTGTTACCAGCTCCGAAGAAGAAAGGACCATTGATTTCGTATACCTCTACGCCCTTCGGAATCGTATAGTGCTCCAGGTTGGTAGAGAGGAAGTCAAACTCCTTGTTCAAGTCAATCTCATCATCGGTAATAGCTGTCACGTCGGTGGTTTCGCTCATTCGCTTCATGAAGAGCAGACAGGCGATAATCAGACCCACCTCAATGGCTACAGTCAAATCGAAGATGATGGTGAGGAAGAAGGTAATCAGAAGTACGGTTACATCGCTCTTCGGATTCTTCATCAATGCCAGGAAACTTCTCCATCCGCTCATTCCGTAAGATACAACTACCAATACACCGGCAAGACATGCCATAGGAATGTACTGGGCAAGAGGCATCAGAAAGAGGAAGATGAGCAGCAGAACTATGGCGTGGATGATGCCTGCAATAGGAGTCTTACCGCCATTATTGATATTGGTCATTGTGCGGGCAATGGCACCTGTTGCAGGAATACCGCCAAAGAGGGGAGAGGCGATATTGGCCAAACCCTGAGCTACCAACTCGGTGTTACTGTCGTGATGATCGCTGATTACACCATCGGCAACAGTTGCTGAAAGCAAACTCTCAATGGCTCCCAGGATGGCGATGGTGATAGCTGGTGATACAAGACTCTTGATGGTCTCCCAATTCATGGCTGGTACCTGAGCTGCAGGCAGTTCGTTGCTGATAGAAAAGCGGTCACCAATGGTCTCGATACTCTCAACGCCGGCAAACTGCTTGAGCAGTAAGGCTACAACGGTCATCAGGATGATGGCAATAAGAGAGCCCGGAATCTTCTTGCTGAACTTAGGGGTGATGGCGATAACCACTACGCTTACTACTCCGATAAGGGCACACCAAGGATCTATGGTGTCAAAGCTTTGGAAGTAGACGCCCCATTTCTCCAGAAAATCAGAAGGATTTGAAGTCAACGTCAATCCAAAGAGATCCTTGATCTGGGTCGTGAAGATGGTTACGGCGATACCACTGGTAAATCCCACAACGATAGGGTAAGGGATATACTTGATGATGGTTCCAAGACGGAGAAGTCCGAAGAGAACCAGGAACAGACCAGCCATCAGTGTCGCTATCGTCAAACCTTCCATGCCATATTTCTGGATAATGCCATAGATGATAACGATGAATGCTCCCGTAGGACCACCAATCTGCACTTTGCTTCCACCGAAGATGGAGATGATGAGACCTGCTACAATGGCGGTGATGATACCCTTTTCAGGGGTCACGCCAGAAGCGATACCGAATGCGATGGCCAGAGGCAGGGCTACGATACCAACGATGATACCTGCCATGAGGTCAGACATGAATGTTTTCTTGTTGTATGTCTTTAAACAGGAAAACAAACTCGACTTAATTGCTAATGCCTTCATTTGAAAGTTTTAAAATATATGTAATTAATCTTGTTATCCGTTAAAACGTGTGCAAAGGTACTATATTTTTTTTAATTGGCAAAATGTTTTTCTGAGTTTCTCCCTTTTCTTCGATAATATTCTTCTTCGTATAGTAATATTCTTCTTTGATAGATATATTCTCCGGATAATACTTTTCTAGTTGAATCCTGATTTCTTTTCGGTCTTGGAATATGAGTACAATATTATTAATGCGCTTGCGGGTGTGCGCCCGCACATGCAGGCAGGCGTGTGCATGTATAAAATAAAGTGTAGTGGTAAGAAAAGCTCTAGAAAGTCTTTATAAGTGTTAAAAATGCACTAAAATCTAAACTTTTTTGCGAAAAGATTTGGCTGTTTCGAAAATAGTTAGTACTTTTGCACTCGCTTTTGAGAAATACGCTTTCTCTTAGCGATTAAAGAAAGAGTTCTTTGAAAGATTTTACATAAACAGACA
>ENA-OURS01000304-OURS01000304.1-human-gut-metagenome-genome-assembly--contig:-NODE-304-length-62796-cov-12.405907_pt1 | contig 62796 bp, 56 predicted proteins | sample MGYA00242109_ERZ509010 | MGnify/ENA primary metagenome ERZ509010 (study PRJEB26280, sample SAMEA2338774) | human gut metagenome | biome: human gut; feature: human-associated habitat; material: faeces... | reverse complement strand
GCGCCTGCCTTACAAGCAGGATGTCAGCAGTTCGATCCTGTTATCGCCCACCAAGCTCTATTCAAGGAACTGGACATGAAGGTCTTCACCATCGTGCACGGTTCCTTTTTATTTTTGCATATAAACTGGTGTAACGGGCGTCCCACGCGGACGCCCCTACAGATGGATGGAGGAATAATCAGCCAGCCATGTAGGGGCGCGCACGTGGCGCGCCCGCCCGGATTTTGTGTGTTGCGAGCACAAGCCACGCAATCCCGTACCAATATCCATATTTTGTACTACCGTCCATTGTCGTGTTACGGAACCGAAAGACCATAAAAGAGTTGTCTTTATGGTCTTTTTTCATTATCATGAGAATATAGATGTTTTTGCGTACAGACAGGAGGCCGACGATCATGGCAGATACGATAAAAAATTGGGAAAAAATGAGACAGGCATTGCAGTTATCCGGCGCAGAGCTGCGGGAACTGGCACAGCACTTCCGGAAGAGTGCCGAAGACGCTCTGGAAGGGAAGGAGAGCTCCCTTTCGGCGCTGCGCACCTATCTGGGCTTGCCGACGGGACGGGAAACGGGGACCTTCCTGGCCCTGGATTTCGGCGGCACGAACGTCCGGGCTTCGCGCATCCGCCTCATGGGCGAACAGGGCTTTGCCGTAGAAAGCAAGGTGGCCAAACCCTTGAAATGCGCTGACTACGACTACACAGCTTCGTCGAAGACGGCGGACGAACTCTTCGACTTCATCGCCGCCATCGTCAAGGAAGCGGCTGACGGCAATCACGACTATAAACTGGGCTTTACCTTTTCCTTTGCCGTCGACCAGACGTCGGCCAAGGATGCCAGCCTCATCGCCTGGTCCAAGGAAATCGCCGTTCCCGGCGTGGCCGGCCAGTCCATCAATGGCCTGCTGAAAGAGGCCCTCGTCCGGGCCGGCCTGGACCGCATCGAACCGGTAGCCCTGCTCAACGATACGACGGCGACCCTCCTTTCTTCGGTCTATCAGCACAACCCGTCGCGCATCGGCATCGTCTGTGGCACGGGCTTTAACATGTGCTATTATGAACCGGCCCTGCAGATGATCGTCAACCTGGAAGCGGCCGGCTTCGACGGCGGCCCGGCTACGGTCTGGGACCGCCTCGTCGATGAAGCGTCTCAGCTGCCTGGCGACCATCCCTTTGAAAAGATGATCGGCGGCCGCTATTTGAGCGAAGTCTGCCGCGTCGTCTTTGGCGAATACCTCAAACGGGACATCCCGTATTTTACGACGCGCGACATGAACGAACTCATTTCCGGCCAGCAGACGGCAGAAGAACTGCTCGGTTTTGCCGTCAGCGAAGAAGAGCAAGAATGCCTCTGTGCCCTGGTCCGGGCCGTCTTTGCCCGGGCAGCCCAGCTCATCGGGGCGGCCAGCTTCGGCCTTCTCAGTCACTTGGCAGAGGATAAGGGCTTTACGGAACAGTCCATCGCCATCGAAGGAAGCCTGGTCGAAAAGATCAAAGGCGTTCCGTCGCTCATCGAAGATGCCATCTGCGTCTTCTGTATGGCTCCGACCGAAAATACACGCATCCACGTCATCCCCAACAGCAACGGCGCCTCCGTCGGCGCTGCCATCGCTGCGGCACTTTGTGAGTGTTAATTCCGTTCATCGAAGGTCGTTCATCGTAGGTCGAAAATATCATACCATCGCGATGAACGACGAACGACCAGCTTGACGTCCGTCCCTGGATTCCTTATAATGAAACTATGACCCGGCCCCTGCGGATTTTTCCGCCGGGGCCTGTTTCGTGAAGGGGGAACCAGCCATGCAACTTGCCGAACTCATCAACGCCCATCGTCAGCAGCTCAATAATACGGATATGGGAATCTGGAAGTACATCTTGCAGCACCGCACCGCTGTCCGCCACAGCTCAATCCATGAACTGGCCAAGGCCTGTCACGTCTCGACGACGACGATTGTCCGCTTTGCCCAGAAATTAGGCCTCGACGGCTTCGGTGAATTCAAGATGCTCCTCAAGCGGGAAGAACCGGAAATTTCCTGCTATGATACGAATGTCATGGACGAACTCCAGCGCTTCTATGAACAGACCGTGGACAAGCTCTGCAGCCGTAACTTCGATAGCGCCAGTGCTCTCGTCCATGAAGCCAACCGGATTTTCACCTATGCGTCGGGCTACGTCCAGAATAACGTCGTCCAGGAGCTGAAGCGTCTTTTTTTCTACGACAACGTCATGCTCTACGACGTACCGGCACGGGAAGAATTCCGCAACCTCATCCGGACCATGACCAAAGACGACTTGTTCATCATCGTTTCCTTCTCCGGCGAATCGCCGGCCGTCAAGGAACTGGCCCAGGCCCTGAAACTGCGGGACATTCCCTTCATTTCCATTACCCGCCTGCACGACAATACCCTGGCGTCGCTGTCGACGGTCAATTTTTACGTCTCACCGGCCCGCTTCCAGCTCTATGACAAGGAAGACGACCACGTCGCCTTTCAGTCCATGATGCCTTATTTCGTCCTGGCTGAGATATGGTATGTGAAATATTGTATGTATCTGCACCATTTGAAACAAGAACAAGAGGCTTCCCGATAGGCTGTACCAAAGTACAGGAAATGTACCAGGTTACAGGCCGGGGGCCGTGTGCCAGAACGCCGCGAATCTATTGTATTCGCGGCGTTTTTTTTATATCCTGTTACTAAAGAAAGCTTATGTACTTTGTTTCACAAACGGGAGGAATTGTCTATGTCATTCAACAAGGACCGCGTGATGCAGGAACTGCAGCGTTTTGGCGGCGCTATGTACACACCGGTCATCTTATTCGCCTTCTTCGGGCTGACTGTCGCCTTGTCGATCATCTTCAGCAATACGGGCCTCTTCGGCAGCCTGGCAGAAAAAGGGACCCTCTGGTATGATTTCTGGTACGTCGTCCAGCAGGGCGCCTGGACCGTCTTCAATCAGATGCCGATCCTCTTTGCCATCGCCGTTCCCATTGGCTTTGCCAAGAAAGAACAGGCCCGCTGTGCCATGGAAGGTTTCGTCATCTACATGGTATTCAACTATTTCATCGCCGGTATCCTGACCCTTCACGGCAGCTACTTCGGCGTCGACTATAGTCAGAACGCCGGTGCCGGCACGGGCCTGGCCATGATTGCCAACATCAAGACCCTGGACATGGGCATGCTCGGCGCTATCTTCATTGCCTGCATCTCGGCCTACCTGCACAACCATTTCTATGATACGGAAATTCCGGACTGGCTCGGCATCTTCAAGGGACCGGCCTTCGTCGTCGCCGTCGGCTTCCTGGTCATGCTGCCCATGGCGCTCCTCTTCTGCTACATCTGGCCGCCTATCCAGCACGGTATCGAACAGTTCCAGTTCTTCCTCAAGACCAGCGGCATCTTCGGCGTCTGGGCTTACACCTTCTCGGAACGCATTCTCTTGCCGGCAGGCCTGCATCATTTCATTTACCTGCCCTTCATTTACGGTCCGGCTGTCTGCGACGGCGGCATCCAGGCTTACTGGCTGCAGCACCTCAATGATTTCGCCACCAGTGCTCATTCCCTGCGGGACATGTTCCCCCAAGGCGGCTTTGCCCTCCACGGCAGTGCCAAAGTCTTCGGCCTGCCCGGCGCAGCCCTGGCCATGTACTATTGTGCTAAACCGGAAAAACGCAAGAAAGTCGCAACCCTGCTCATTCCGGCTACGATTACAGCCGTCCTCTGCGGCATTACCGAACCGATTGAATTTACCTTCTTGTTCGTCGCTCCGCTCTTATACGTCGTCCATGCCGTCTTAGCGGCTACCTTGTCGGCGGCGCTCTATTTCATCGGCCTGTCGGGCAACTTCGGCGGTGGCCTCATCGACTGCTTCGTCCAGAACTGGATCCCCTTGTTCCGCTATCATGCCTGAACCTACATTTTGCAGATTGCCATTGGCCTCGGCTTTACGGCCATTTACTTCGTCGTCTTCCGCTTCCTCATCCTTCACTTCGATTTGCCCACGCCGGGCCGTACCGATGATGGCGGCGAAGACAAACTGTTCACCAAAGCGGAATACAAAGCCAAGAAAGAAATGGAAAAGAAAGGCATTGCCGGCGGTGCCGATGCCCTGAAAGCCCAGGTCTTCCTCGATTGCCTCGGCGGTCCGGATAACATCCGCGAAGTCACCAACTGCGCAACCCGCCTGCGCGTCACGGTCAACGACCCGGATAAGGTCGCTGCGACCAGCAAGTTCACCAATGCCGGTGCCTTCGGCCTGGTCAAGAACGGCCACGCCATCCAGGTCATCGTCGGCCTGTCCGTGCCCAATGTCCGCGGCCACTTCGACGCCCTCATGAAAGGGGAAATGCCGGCAGCCGTAGAAAGCACGGTCCCGGAAACGAAAGAAGTCCCGGCAGAAACGCCGGCAGCTCCGGTTGCTGAATCCGTCGCTTCTGTCGATGAAGACGACCGTTCCATGAAGCTGAAAGCCTTTGTCTCCGGCGACCTCGTCGACATCAGCGAAGTACCGGACGATGCCTTCTCGCAGAAGATGATGGGCGATGGCGTCGCTATCAAACCGTCGGGCGATACTATCGTCGCCCCGGCAGACGCGACCGTTTCCATGATCATGGAAAGCTCGCTCCATGCGATTGGCCTGGAACTGAGCAACGGTGCCGAAGTGCTCATCCACATCGGCTTGGATACAGTCAATATGAATGGCGACGGGTTCACGCTGCTGACTCAGCAGGACGCCCAGGTCAAAGCCGGTGACCCCTTGATCCGCTTCGACCGCGATGTCATCGCCAAAGCCGGCTATAACGACATCGTCATCATGGCCGTCACCAACTCGACGGAATACCCGCAGATGAAGAAAGAACCGGACCAGCCTGTCGTCGCTGGTGAAACACCGATTGTCATTTTCTAGGAGGGTTTTATGGATACTTTGAAATGGTGGCAGCAGACGGCTGTCTATCAGATTTATCCCCGCAGCTTCCAGGACACGACGGGCAGCGGCGAAGGCGATATTGCAGGCGTTACGCGCCACTTGGATTATCTCAAGAAGCTCGGTGTCGGGGCCATCTGGCTGACGCCGGTCTACCCGTCGCCCATGGTCGACAACGGCTACGATATCAGCGATTATACGGCCATCGACGGGCGCTACGGCACGATAGAAGATATGGATACCCTCATTGCCGAAGGGAAAAAGCGGGATATCCGCGTCGTCATGGACCTGGTGTACAACCACACGTTGGACCAGCACGCCTGGTTCCAGGAATCGAAGCGTAGCCGCACGAACGACAAAGCGGACTGGTACATCTGGCGCGATGCCAAAGAAGACGGCTCGGCGCCGACGAACTGGCGCTCCATCTTCGGCGGCTCGGCCTGGACGTGGTGCGAAGAACGGCAGCAGTATTACCTGCACACCTTCGCCGTCGAACAGCCCGATTTGAATTGGGAAAATCCGGCCGTCCGCCAGGCCCTCTATGATGCGGCCAATTTCTGGATAGCCAAAGGCGTCGGCGGCTTCCGCATCGATGCCATCGTCTACATCAAGAAACCGGCCGTCTTCACAGACGGCCCCGTCGACGGCGCCGACGGCCTGTCGTCCATCCACAAGATGATTGCCAATACGCCGGGCATCCTCGACTTTCTCCACGAATTCCGCCGGAAGGTCTTCGACGGGCACGATATCTTCACCGTCGCCGAAGCCAACGGCGTCACGCCGGCTGACCTGCCCCAGTGGGTCGGTAAGGACGGGGCTTTCAGCATGCTCTTCGAGTTCAGCCATGTGAACCTGGAATTTCCTGACGATGAAGTCTGGTGCCGCGCTGAAAAATGGCCCCTGACCAAGCTCAAGAAGGCCCTGTCCGACAGCCAGCAGGCGACGGCAGCCAATGGCTGGTATCCCATCTTCTTCGAGAACCACGACCAGATACGCTGTGTCAACCGCTATTTCCCGGAAGGGACGGATAAGAAGAAGGCGGCCAAAGCCATGGCGACCATCTTGTTCAGCCTGCGCGGGACGCCCTTCATTTACGAAGGCCAGGAATTAGGCATGGCCAATACGGCCTTTGCCCGTATCGAAGACTACAATGACATTTCGACGCACGGCCAGTATCAGCTGGCCCTGGATGAAGGCTTTGCGCCGGCAGAGGCCCTGCGCCTCGTCCAGGCCCACAGCCGCGATAATGCCCGGACGCCCATGCAGTGGACGACGGCAGCCCAGGCCGGCTTTACGACGGGGACGCCGTGGCTGCCCGTCCATGACGATTACCCGCAGTGCTGTGCCGGAAGCGAAGAACACGATGCTGATTCGGTCCTCTGGTACTACCGCCGCATCCAGGCCGAACGCTTCCAGGGGGAAGCGGCAGCCATCCTGCAGCGAGGGCGCTACGAAGAGCTGCTGGCTGATGATGAACGCATTTACGCTTTCAAGCGTATCTTAGACGACCAGGCGACATTGACGCTGGTCAATTTTACCAACGAAACCATCGATTATGACGTATCGCTGACGGAAGGCGCAACGGTCCTTCTGGGCAACTATGACGCCCAGGAAGCCGGAAGATTGTGTCCGGCCGAAGCCGTCATCTATCGTGTATGAGGAGGATTATTATGTTAAAAGTTGCTGCCAGCGATTATGACGGAACCCTGTTCCGCGACGATATCATTACGGCCCGCGATGCCGAAGCCATCCGCAGATGGCGGGCTGCAGGCCATAAATTCGGCGTCGTGTCCGGACGGGACCACGGCATGCTCATGCCCCAGCTCAAACACTATGGCGTCGAATATGATTATCTGGCCTGCAATAACGGCGGCCTCATCAGCGATGACCAGGACCGCGTCCTCTGGGAAGCCCACATCGAACCGGCCGTCCTCAAGGCCGTCAGCAAGCTGGAGCTGGTCCGCAAGTCCTTCCATTTCTCCTTCTCTTCGCAGGACCGGACCTATCTCTGCCATGATTTGCCGGGCACCTGGGTCTGGCGGGAAGCGAAAGAATGGGACTATCCCATCGTGCCGATAACGGAAGACGACATCGACCATCTGCCCCAGACGATTCACCAGTATTCCCTGGGCTTCACCGATCCCGACGATGCCCTGGCAGCGAGCGAACAGGTCAACGCCCATTTTGGTGATACCGTCCATGCCTATCCCAACCGCTGCGCCGTCGACATCATCCCCTCCGATATCAGTAAACAACAGGCAATTGCCCACACGCTCTCCCTCTTTGGCTGGGACGGTGCGGACATCCTGGCTATTGGCGATGAAATCAATGACCTGCCCATGATCCTGGGCTATAACGGCTATACCGTCGCCACGGCCCGTCCGGCTATCCAGGAACAGGCTCGTAAAGTCTATGACAGTGTAGGGGCCATGCTGGAAGATAATTTATAAGAAAAGAGGTCCTTACCATGGATTTGAATAAAAAAGCCCTGGTTGTCCTGGCTGCCGTGACTCTCGGCACTGCCGGCACGGTCCTGGCCGCATCGGCTGACAGCTTCTCCGATGTCCCCAAAGACCACTGGTCCTATGAAGCCCTGGATTACCTGGCAAAAGAAGGCGTCATCGAAGGCATGGGCAACAGCACCTTTGAAGGCGGCCGCACCATGACCCGCTACGAAGTCGCCAGCATCGTCGCCAAAGCCATGCAAAAAGGCGGCGGCAACTTCGGTGACAAGACGGTCCTGGAAAAACTGCACGCCGAATATGCCGACGAAATCAACGTCTTGCAGCAGCAAGTCGCCAAGAACACCAAGCAAATCGAGCAGAATACCAAGGACATCGATTCGCTGAAAAACGGTATTGCCGGCAAGATGGAACTGAGCGGCTTTATCCGCGTCCAGTATGACCACGACAAGTATAGCAATAACGTCCAGAACAACAGTGATTTATACAAAGATAATGACCGCTTCTATATGAGCTTGAATGGGTCCTATAAAGTCAACGATAACTGGAAAGCTAAATTCCAGTTAGAAAAGAATTCATTCTACAACGGCGGTCATGACCATGAAAACGAATCGGGTTCGTGGGCGACCGATGGCAGGGATAAAGGCCGGGCGAAACGCTGGTCTGGCCATGATGGCGATATCCAGCGCATCTGGGTCGAAGGGACAGACCCGAAAACGGGAGCCTGGATCAATATCGGCCGTGCCTGGCGCGGCTTAGGCCAGCAGAACGTCCTCTTCGGCACAGAATCAGATGGTTTCCAGCTCGGCGTTCCCATCAAAGGGACCAGCCTGACCGCCAGCGGCTTCTGGTTTGCCTCGACGAATGGCGGGAATCATGAAAGTTGGTACGGCCTCGGCACGTGGGGGAATATCGGCCCGCGGGCAGGTATCAACGTAGCCTATGCCTTGAATTCCAAGCATAAAGGCGATGTTTACGAAAAGAGCACGAGTCATCTGGAATCGTGGGGCGAAGAAACCGTCAATTACGATAAAGCCTACGTCCTCAGTGGCTGGCTGGACCTGTCCAAGAATACCCGTCTTTTGGCTGACTATGTCCAGACCAACGCTGATTATCAAAACAACAGTACGTTCTTACGCTTGAACTATCGCAATACAGATCTCCAGAAACCGGGAACGTGGCAGGCCTATGCGCGCTGGTATCGTTATGGAACCAATGGCACCATCGCCGGTGACGATGAATGGAGCTCCTTGTTCTACAATGGTAGTGCCGGCAGTAAAGGCTGGATTTTGGGGTATAAATACGTTCCTTGGAAGAACATCGAATGGGAAACGCTCTACTCGAAGCAGGAACAGATTTCCAATTCAGATAATAAACGGACCCTCGTCCGCACCCAGATGGACTTCCATTTCTAACAAGTTAATCCATACCTTTTACGGGATTCACAACTTTTCCTCGGACTCAGATGCGGCTGCGCCGCGACAGACTCAAACTGATAACGACGCTTCGGGAAACCCTCAGCGCGTAGCGGGCCGCCCGCAGCCACTGTCCGTCCAGGGAACTATCCTGCAATTGACAGACCCGAAAAATCTGGGCGTCCCCTACGGAATCGCATACAGGCGATGAAAAAATAAACGCAGGCCGCAGGTGGCCGATTGCCGGTCGAAAAAAACGGCCAGTGGCCGCACGTAGGGGCTCGCACGTGGCGAGCCCGCTAGGGTGATTTCGCCACAGCCTGTTCTGGTATAATGGCAGGTTTTATGAATCACGAATCACTAAAGAGGACTGTCGCATGAATGTTTCTGCCAGCATGCGAGGCCCTGTTTACTTTATAGTTTGTAGCACAGAGTTTGTAGTTTACAGAGAAAACCTTCAAATTTAAAGCCATCCGCTAACAACTAACTGCTAGCCACTAACAACTTTAAAGGGCTTGTCGTCGTGCGACAAGCCCTTTTTCCTTGACGCCTTTTTTTTCTCTTGTTATAATGAATTAACACAAAAGAACAAATACAAACATTATATGATGAGAAAAGTATGTAAGGATAAACATGAGGTGAAGTGTATGTTACCAGCAGAACGACGGCAGTTTATTTTGAACGAACTGTACAAGAACAAAGCTGTAACGGTCAATGACCTGGCCCAGCAGCTTGATGTCACGACGATGACAATCCGGCGGGATTTGCAGCATTTGGAAGAAGGCGGCTTAGTCGAAAAAAGCCACGGCGGCGCTGTTTTGGTAGAATCTTCTGTCAAAGAAGCGACGTATCGCAATCGTAAATTAGTCCACATTGAAGAAAAGCGGCGCATGGCGGCAGCGGCCTTGCCTCTTATCGAATCGTCTATGAGCATCTATCTCGATGCGGGTACGACGAATTTTGAGCTGGCTGAATTGATGGCCAAACAGCGCTGGGATAATCTGACCGTCGTGACCAATGATTTAGCCATTGCCCAGGTCCTGACTCCGGTCATGGGGCTGTATGTCATCCTCTTAGGCGGCCATATTGACGTCGAATCCAGTTCGACGTGCGGCGTCTTGGCGACCAATATGGTCCGGGCCATGCATTTCGATATCTGCTTTTTAGGGACTCAGGCCATCACGCCGGATTGGCGCATCATGACGGCCAATGCTGAGAAAATCGATGTCAAACGGGCTTGTCTTCAGGCATCGGATAAGGTCGTCCTCCTGGCAGACCATTCTAAGTTCAAGAAACATAAACTCTATTATATCCTGGACCTCTGGGATATGGATGTCCTCGTCAGTGACTATCAGGCCAGTGCAGAAGAAGCGTCCTTATTTGAAGAACACCAGGTTCAGTTTATCCGCGTTTAAGGGGGAGAGCACATGCATCATTTTGTCATCATTGCTGATGATTTTACGGGAGCCAATGATACAGGCGTCCAGCTTTGCAAGCACGGGATTCCTGTCGATGTTATCCTGGATACGGCACAGATAGAAGCCAATGGCAACAGCCTGTCCATCGACAGCGAGAGCCGCGTCGTTTCCGGCCAGGAAGCCTATGACCGCGTGTATGCGGCCGTACAGCAGGTACAGCAAACCGGTGGCTGCCGTTTTCTGTATAAGAAAGTCGATTCGACGCTGCGCGGTCATTTGCAAGAAGAAATCCGGGCTGTTGTCGATAGTTATGCGCCGGAACTCATCATCTTTGCGCCGGCTTATCCTGAGCAGGGGCGGACTGTCGAAGCGGGGCGGCTTTGCGTCCATGGGACACCGTTGCTGGATACGGAAATCGCCCGTGATCCGCGGAATCCCTTGCAGGAAGATCACGTACAACGGATTTTGTCGACGTGCCTGCAGCAGCTGGTCTGTCACTATACCCTCGATGCCATCGAGGACGATCGTCTTGACTTTACCGGATTAGCTTATTCCTTTGATACGATGGAGCAGGCGCAGCTGGAACGGATTGCCGAAAAAGCCGGTCAGACGGGGAAGAAAGTCCTGTGGATCGGTTCGGCCGGCTTGGCCCAGGGGCTATTACAGATACAGCAGCGGGAGCTCCCGGCCATGGCCGTTATCGGCAGTATCAGCAGCAAGACTATGGAACAGCTGGCGTATTGCCGGAATCAGGGCCTTCCTGTCGTGGCACTGGACATGAGGGCCCTTTATGAAAATCGGGATGGAAATACAGCACTTCAAAAAGTGGTACACTTTTTACAGTCTGGCCAAAGTGTGGTCCTTACGGGGGCTGCCTGCCGCCAGGATTATGAAGACTTTGCTGCCTATGGCCGGGAAAAGGGGATTTCTACGGATGAATTGGCCGAATTTACCAAACAGACCCTAAGCCGGATGGTACCGGCTATTTTGCAGGAAACCGCCGTTAGCGGTTTGTTTTTGACCGGTGGCGATACGGCCATTGCCGTCATTTTGCAGTTAGGGGCCAGCGGGTCCCATATTGAACGGGAGATAGTGCCCGGTTTTGTGCAAGGCCGTTTGCTGGGAGGCAGCCAGGAAGGATTGCCTATCGTCACCAAAGCTGGTGCCTTTGGTACGGAAGAAGATATTTTCCGCTGTATCCAGGAACTGAAATACAATTAATTACATTTTTTTAGTTCTAAAATGTTGTTTTGTGTTATAAAATCATACATATAGAGAAATGAAAAAAGCCAGGAATGAGCATGAGTATGCCATCTCTGGCTTTTTTTTCTGTGATTTTCTTGGAAGTTGCCTCTGAAATATGATGAAAAAATAGCATGGTGTATATACGAAAAAGCCATTGACTTATTAGAGAAACTCTCCTATAATCTAATTAACAAAAATAAACAGATAAGAACACAATCAAACAAAAAATGATTGTGACAAAGGAGGAGGTACAGTGGCAGTAAATTTTGTAGGCATTACCATGGGCGATCCGGCTGGTATCGGGCCGGAGATTTCCCTTAAAGCTATAGATGCTAAAACGGAGTACCAACAATATGTCTTGATTTATGGCAGCTACGACGTGCTTCAATACTATCATCAACGGCTTCAGCTGACGACGCCGCTGGTACGCATTGAAAAGGTACAGGACTTCCAGCCAGGGAAAATCAACGTCATTTCTGTCGTCGACCTGGCTATCGGCAAAGATATTGAAATCGGGCAGGTATCACCCGTTGCCGGTGATGCGGCGTATCAATATATTGCCCGGGCCATTTCTGATGCTTTGAAAGGCGATATCCGCGTTGTCACGACGGCTCCCTTGAATAAGGAAGCCCTCCATAAAGGCGGTCACAACTTCGACGGTCATACGGAAATCTTCGCTACCCTGACGAAGACGAAATCTTATACAATGATGCTTTGGAGCGAACACATGTCTGTCGTCCACGTATCGACTCACTGTTCCCTGCGGGAAGCCTGTGACAGAGCGACGAAAGCCAGGGTGCTGGAATGTGTTCATCTGGCCGATAAGGCGATGAAGCAGTTGGGCGTCGAAACGCCGCGGATCGCTGTTGCCGGCTTGAATCCCCACAGCGGCGAAGCCGGGCTCTTTGGCCGGGAAGAAATTGATGAAATCATCCCGGCTGTCCAGGCGGCCCAGCAGGAAGGCCTCGATGTCGATGGGCCGGTCCCGCCGGATACGGTCTTCTTGAAAGCCTATAATGGCGTCTACGACATCGTCGTTGCTATGTACCATGACCAGGGACATATCCCCATGAAAATGGTAGCCTTTGATTCCGGCGTCAATGTCACGCTGGGCCTGCCCATCATCCGGACATCCGTCGATCATGGCACGGCCTTCGATATTGCCGGCAAGGGCATTGCCAAGGCGGACAGCATGTGCTATGCCGTCGATTTAGGAAAACGATTTGCAGAACATTAAATTTTACATATATTCACAAAGGAGCGAGATACATTATGTTTAAAGCAGAAGGTTTGATTACACCGGTTGTTACGGCGTTGACGGAAACGGAAGAATTCAACAAAAAAGAATACCAGGCTTTTATCGACCACTTAATCAAAGCCGGCGTCCATGGGATTTTCCCGCTGGGGACGAACGGCGAATTCTATGCATTTTCGGCTAAAGAAAAACTGGAAATCATCGAAGCTGCCGTCGAAGCCGTCCAGGGTCGCGTCCCCGTCTATGCCGGCACGGGCTGTGTTACGACGAAAGAAACAATTGAATTGTCCAAAGCAGTCCAGCAGATGGGCGGTGTCGATTGCTTATCTATCATCACCCCATATTTTGTAAAGGCTTCACAGGCTGACTTGATTGAACATTACAGTGCCATTGCCGAAGCCGTCGATATGCCGATTTTGTTGTACAACATCCCGGCGCGGACAGGCAATTCCATTGACTGGAAAACCGTCAAGACCCTGGCAAAATATGAAAACATCATCGGCATCAAAGATTCGAGCGGCAACTTCGACAACATGCTGAAATACATCGAAAATACAGATCCCCGCCTTAACGTATTGGCCGGCAGTGACTCCCTCATCCTCTGGGCCCTCATGGCCGGCGGTACCGGTGCCATTTCGGGCTGCTCCAATGTCTTCCCGGAATTGATGGTCAGCATCTATAACTACTGGAAAGAAGGCAACATCGAAAAGGCCAATGAATCGCAGAAGAAAATCAGAGCTTTCCGCAATGTCATGCAGATGGGCAATCCGAATTCGGTCGTTAAATTAGCTGTCAACATGCGCGGCTATCACGTAGGACCGGCTCGCCAGCCGTCGAACTGCACGGATCCGGCTATTAAAAAAGCGCTGGAAGATGTTTTCAAACTGTATGAATAATAAAGGCAAGGAGATGTAACTCATGGCTAAGGTTGTAATTTCACATCGTCTTCATGATGATGGTATGGCTGTTCTTGAAAATGCTGGGGTAGATGTCGTTATTACGAATAGTGGCGATCCTAAAGTTATGTTACCAGAATTAAAAGATGCGGATGGGGTTATTATTCGGATTGGCTCTATTGATCGTGAAACAATGGAACAATGCCCTAAATTAAAGGTTATTGGTCGCCCTGGCGTTGGTGTTGACGATGTCGATGTTGAAGCGGCTACTGAATTAGGGATTCCTGTCGTTATTGCTCCTGGTGCTAATAGTCGGTCTGTTGCAGAACATGCCATGGCAATGATGTTTGCTTGTGCTAAAGATATGATGCGCAGTGATAGAGAAATGCGCAAAGGAAATTTTGGTATCCGCAGTTCCTATAAAGCTTATGAATTAGGTGGAAAAACGCTGGGATTGCTTGGGTATGGTCATATTGGCAGTATTTTTGCTGGCATGGCTGCTGGTATTGGGATGAAGGTTCTGGTTTATGATCCTTTCATTAAAAAAGAAATTGTTGAAGCGCAAGGATATGGGTATCGTGAAGATATGCACGATATTTTGCGAGAAGCAGACGTTGTTTCTATCCATACGCCATTGACCCCGCAGACAAAAAATATGATTGGGGAAGCAGAATTAAGAATGATGAAAAAAGATGGAATCTTGATAAACTGCGCTCGTGGTGGGATTGTAGACGAAGCTGCTTTAAACAAAGCTTTGGATGAAAATTGGATTCACAGTGCCGGTACGGATGTTGTTGTACATGAACCGATTGACCCGGCAGATCCGATTTTCCATCACGATAATATTGTCGTTACGCCACATATGGCTGGCCAGACACGGGAAGCTGCTTCTGGAGTGGCAACACTCGCAGCAGAAGGAACCGTTGCTGTTATAAGTGGTCAAAAATGGGATAAAGTTTGCAATCCGAAGGCTTACGAACATCCCCGTTGGAATAAGTAATTGGCGGATCTGTAACGCTATGTATATAATAAAAAGCATGAAACGATTGCAAATATTCGAGAACGCCCATTCCCTCTTATGCAATGATTCATGCTATACATTGTAGTATAGCACATTGATCTGGCCACACCAAACGGAAAAAAGTCATAGTTAAGGACCTATTTTGTAATAAAGAAGGGTGTGACTTATAAATGGAAGAAATGATGAAAAAGACCAATGCACGCTGGAATATCTTTTTTATGTTAGCTATTATTTGCACAATTAACTACATTGATCGGGCTGTTATTTCAGTGTGTATGCCACAAATTCAAGAAGAATTAAAATTTTCGCCAGAAGTTGTGGGTGCAATTTTAAGTGCATTTTTTTGGGGATATGCATTGATGCAAATTCCTTGTGGATGGCTTTGCGATAGATTTAAACCAGGTAAAATTTTACTTATTGGTGGGTTGTGTTGGGGAATATTCCAAGCCATTACTGGTCTCATTAGTAGTAGTAAGATTTTTATGTTTATTCGTGTATTGCTGGGGGTTTCAGAAGCTCCTATTTATCCGGCAGGAGCAAAACTGCAATCTATATGGTTGCCTGTTACTGAACGTTCGAGAGGTAGTGCTTTAGTCGATGTTGGTTCCTCATTAGGTAATGCTTTTGGGGCTCCCCTCGTTGCCTTGTTTGTTTTGTGGCTTGATGGATGGCGGGGAGCATTGATTGCTATCGGGATTTTAACGGCGGTAATTGTTTTAATTTGCGGAAGAAGATTAATGTCAACTCCTGATACAAACAAGCATGTTAATCAAGCTGAACGCAATTATATTAAAAATGCGTTGGAAGAAGAGTGGAAAGCTAATCAGGCGGATAGTGTTGCTACAAAAGTAAAAGTAAAGTTGACGACCTATTTTATGCACAAAGATTTTTGGGGAATGTGTTTTGGATTTACTTGTGGAAATGCTATTGCCTATGGGTTGATGACTTGGGGACCTATGTATTTGGCTACTGTTCATCATTTGGATATTAAAGGACTTGGCGGCGCTTTGTTTATTATTTATGGGGTCAGCGTCCTTGGTGGTTTATTAGGTGGAACTATCACAGATACTTTGAAAAGAAAATTTGGGAAAGAAAATTATAATAAAATTATGCATTGTAACCTTTTGCTGATTGGTGTTATGACTGGCGGAGCAATGCTTTTATTGAGTCAGTCGGATTCTCTTTATATGGCAATTGGGTGCATTACGGTTGCTTTATTTTTCCAAAAATGGTCTGGTTGCTTGTATTGGACTGTTCCGGCTGCATTAGCTCAACGTGAAAATATCGGTACTGTTGGGGGATGCATGAACTGCGTGGGTAATATCGGTGGCGCTATTATTCCTCTGATTATTGGTGCGATTGTTGGATCTACAGGATCCTATTTCCTGGCGTTAGTATTATTTGCTTGTTTTGGTATTGGCATCGGTCTATTTTCGTTACTTATCAACTTTAAAAAGAAGATAGGTGTTGATATGTAATAAATTAAAAAATAATAGTTTAAAAAGAATAGTCGCTCTATCTAATTCGTTTTTTAGAAAACGGAACGACTATTCTTCTTTTAAGAAAGAAGGATGAACAATGCCTGAAAAAATTGATATTTTAATTAAGAATGGCAGTGTCATTGAACCTGATAAAAAAACTATATGCAAAAAAAACATTGCAATTCGAGATGGATATGTAGTGGACTATGATAAAACTATTAATTATGAAATTAAAGATGAAATTAACGCAGAAGGATATTATGTTAGTCCCGGATGGGTTGATTCACATGTACATATTTTTAAAGAGGGAACTGAACCCGGTTTTGATGCTGATTTAAATTTGATTCCTATGGGAATTACAGCTGCAATTGATGGAGGAAGTTCTGGAGCTGGAAACTGGCCTGTTTTTAAGAGAACTGTTGTAGATAATAGTTATTTAAATATTTTTTATTCAGTCAATGTTTCCACGTCTGGACAAATTACGGAAAGTTATCCGGAAAATGTTGATCCGAATCATTTTGATGAAGTGGCTGTCCGTCATATTTTCGAAAGTGACCCGGAACATGCACGTGGCTTAAAATTACGCTATGGTGCAGAAGTAGTAGAACCTTTTGGAGAAATTGTTTTAGATAAGACAATAGAATTAGCTGAAAAATTACATTGTGCTATTACGTTACATGTTACCAATGCAGCAAGTCCTATGGATAGAATTGTCAATAAAATGCGACCTGGAGATGTTATTTGCCATATTTATCAAGGGAAACAAAATACTATTCTTGACGATAATGGAAAAGTTAAACAGGCCGTATGGGATGCAAGAAAGCGTGGGGTCTATTTTGACTCGGCAGACGCGAGGATTAATCATTGCTATCGAGTTATTTATCCTGCAATTGCACAAGGTTTTTATCCAGATATTATTTCGACAGACATTACTAAAAACGGTTTGTTTAATAATATGTTATGGGGTCTGCCCGTTGTTTTATCTAAATGGTTAAATTTGGGATTTCCTTTGATAGATGTTATTACAGCTTGTACCTTTAATCCAGCTAAAATACATAAATTACCGTGGGGGATTGGAACCTTGAAGACAGGAGCTAAAGGCAATGTGACTATATTTAGTGTTGAAGACCACCCGTTCCATCTAAAAAACAGAATGGGAGAGGAATTTGATGGTAAAAAAATGATTATGCCACAAACCACTATTGTTAATGGGAGAATCCGTTTTAAGAGTTTATATTTTCCGTTTTAATTTAATACCAACTATGGAGGGATAATATCATGAATCAATGTCAGTTAACCATTCCGGGCGTGGTTTATGCCGGCCCTGGTAGTGTAGAAAAAATTAATGAAGTATTGCAGCGGGAAAAGGCACAGTCCGTCTTGCTGTTTACCGATAAGGCAGTCCGAGGAGCGGGCCTTACGAAACGGGTCGAAGAAATTTGCTCGGCTGTAAAATTGACGGTTATCGATGATTTGGCTTCGGAACCTTCCTACCAGGATGTGGAACGCGTCATCGATGAAGTCAGTGTTGCCAATATCGACTTGGTCATTGGTGTAGGCGGCGGCAGCGTCATGGATGCGGCTAAGCTGGCCAGCATCGTCATCGGTGCCGACTATGGCGTCCGCGACTTGCTGAAAGATCCGACGATTGCCAAGAAATATATCAAATCCCTGATGATCCCGACGACTTGCGGGACCGGTTCGGAAGCAACCTGCAATTCCATTGTCGCCATCCCGGAAGAACAGTCTAAACAAGGCATCGTCAATAATTGCATGATTCCGGACTATGTCATCCTCGACGCCGAAATGATCCGCCATTTGCCGCCGAAAGTCCTGGCTGCCACTGGCGTCGATGCCCTGGCTCACGTCGTCGAATGTTTTACGTCAAACAAGGCGACGATTCTCAGCGATACCTATGCGATTGAAGGGGCCAAGAAGATTTTCCATAACATCCGTGAAGCCTATGCGGATGGCGATAATATGGATGCCAAGACGGAAATGCTCATCGGCGCTTTTTACGGTGGTGTTGCCATTACCGGTTCCGGTACGACCGCTGTCCATGCCCTCTCCTATCCGTTAGGCGGCAAATACCATATTGCCCATGGTGTTTCTAACGCTATCTTGTTCGCCCATGTCATGGAGTTCAACAAAGATGCCTGCACGGAACGGCTGGCTGCTCTCTGCGATGCCGTCTATCCTGAAAAATATGCAGAAACAGCGGATAGCAAAGCCGATTATATCATTTCTGAAATCAAAGACGTCGTCGCCAAAGTCAATATCCCGACGAAACTCGACGAATTCGGTGTCAAAAGAGAAGACCTGGACTTCCTGGTAAAAGCCGGAAGCCAGCAGACCCGTCTCTTAGTCAACAACTGCAAGGAATTGTCCTTGGACGATATCCGTTATCTCTACGAAAAATTATTTTAACCGAATCCATCAGAAATGCCAAAAGGGCTTGCCGCACGTAAAATCGTGCGCAAGCCTTTTTTTGACAAATTTTATATTTTTAGTTATACTGAATCAAGGTGTTGCCAAACGGCAGGCGGTTAATCAAGCCCCAGAAATGGGGTGAAGCCCATGGATAACTTTGTAATAAAAAAATAATCGCCTTGCAGCTCCACAACTCTAGGCGATTACTTCGTTAAACAATGGGGCTGACCGTTTCCGGGCAACACCTTTTTCTATATGTAGCATAACATAAATAACGATAATCGTCAATGTTCCCGTTTCTTTCGTTCCTGGAGAATAATCATTGAATGAAAATAAAATACCCTCTTTTATCGGTGATGAGAAAATGAACGCAGGCCGCAGGTGGCCGGTCGCCGGTCGCAAAAAATACACGGCCAGCGGCCGCACGTAGGGGCTCGCACGTGGCGAGCCCGCTAGGGAGATTTCGCCACAGCCCATTCGAGTATAATGGCAGGTTTTACGAATCACTAGCCACGAGCCACGAGCCACTTAAAAAGGCGCTGTCTTCATGGGACAGCGCCTTTTTACTTACGGCATACTGATTCCTTCCTGGTGGTTCATGGAGAAGCCGCCTTTTTCTACGTCGTCGAAGTCGAGGGACGGGTCGTATTCTGGAAGTTTGGTCAAGCGTTTGACCAGGCCGAAGGGCTTTTTCAGGGAGAGTTTATCTCCTTTGCCCGAGAGGACCCAGAGGACTTTGTAGCCTTTGGGCGGCGTCTGGAGTTTTTCTTCGCCTTTGCCGTCGGTGAAGTAGACGACGAGGTCGACACGCTGTGTATTGGCGTAGGCGAAGACCGGGGAATAGGCCGTGCCGCCGCGGATGTCCAGGCGGCCGCGGACGTCGTCCATAGTGCGGATGCGGTAGGTACGGCGGATTTCATCGTCACATTCGGCGACGATGATTTCATGGTTGTAGCAGCGGACCAGGTGCAGGACTTCGCCGATGGCCTGGCGGAATTCGGCATCGGTGATGCTGCCGCTGATGTCCAGGCCGATGAGGATTTTGGCCGTATGGGAGCGCAGGCAGCCCGGCAGGTCCAGCCGTTCTGGCTGGCGGCGGTTGCGGCGCATGGTCGTCTTTTTCCAGGTGCTGGTGACGGAGCCGACGAGCTTCTTCAGGTACCAGTGCCAGGGCAGATCTTCCTGGGCATCTTTCAGGGCTGCAATCATGCTTTCCAGATAATTTGACAGTTCGCCCTTGCATGACGCGTCGATGTATTTTTCTGTGAATTTGCGCAGCGTCTCTTCGTCGATGTCATCGCCTTCGTCCCATAAATCATGGGTCTTGGCCGGGTCGTAGGACACGGCGATGGATTCGTCGGAATCGCTGTCCGATTCGGGCAGGTCCTTCTTGTCGGTCCGCAGGTCCAGGGCGCCTTGAATCTTATCGACGTAGTATTCCAGGCTTTCAAAGGGCTTTAATAGCAGGGCATAGTTCATGTTCACCCATTCCAGGGTCGTCGAGAAGGGCGGCAGGTGGTCGAGGTAGGTGTTGACGACGACGTCCATAGCCAGATTGACGGCCAGCTTGCTGTATTGCTGCCGCAGTTCTTTGGCCCGGATGAGGTGGAGCGATACGACGTGGAGGATTTCGTGCTTGATGATGCTCTCCATCTGTTCCGGCGACAGGGGCAGGAAGAGCATGGGGTTGAAATAGAGATGATACCGCGTCCCCTTGAAGTTGGTCCCCGTCGGTGAAGCCATGTCGAAGCGGATGTCCTTGACCATTTGGAAGAGGAAATAGCCGAAGAAATTGTCTTTGTCTTCCATCAAGTGACCGGTGATGCGGTCCAGGAAGGCGTAGAATTTCTTTTGGAAATCGGCCGGCACGTTCGGGACGCTCCCTGTCCGGCGCTGTTCGGCGAGGACGGCGTCGGCTACGATAGATGCCTGCTGATAGAGTAGATTGGCCGCAATGGGCAGTGACTGTTCCATAAGCTGTTACCGCAGGGAGCGGAAGGCGGCGAAGTAGCTGTCGATGAAGTCGTCGTTATCCAAAGCGCAGGCATAGACTTTGGGGTTGGCGGCTTTCATGTCCTTCATGACGCCGAGGCGCAGGTCGACCGGGTAGAGGGCCAGGAAGGCTACGAAGCGGGATAGGAGCGCCTGGGCCTGGCTGTCGTCGAGGCGGAGTTCATGTTCCAGCTGTTTAAGGATATTCTTGGCAGCCAGATAGAGGCGGGTGTGGCTTTCGCTGGCAATCCGGCTGGACAGGGCCGGGTCCAGGGACGGTCCGCCGAAGACGTCGTCATAAGCGATGAGGGGCTGGGCGTCGGACGTGACGAAATGGACGAATTCCTGGGCGATGAGTTTGCCGACGTTGCCGCGGATGACATTGTAGAAGACGCCCTGCGGGATGGCCGACGGGTCCTGTTTATAAATGTGGTACAGCTTGGAAATGCGTTCGTAACTGCGCGGCGTCGCATTGATATCGTCTTCGTTGGTCTTGTCCAGGTATTCCGGGAAGGTGGAAATGAATTCCATGACTTTTTCTTCGATGCCCGCTGTCGAGGCCCAATCGAGCCACTGCAGGTAATCGGCTTCCATATACAGCCAGACGAAGCGGTTCTGCTGGGCCGCATCCATTTCGACGACTTCGTAGTCGTAGGAATCGGCCGGGTTCATGGCGGCGATGATGTGGACCGACGGTGATAAGACGTAACCGTTGATTTCACGGTTTAGTATGAGGTTCATCAGTTCCTGCTGGACGGCGTGGTCGCAGCGGTTGATTTCGTCGATGAACAAGAGGACCGTCTTGCCCTTGGCGATTTCTTCGTCGATTTTGCGGAGTTTATGGTGAACGGCGTAAATCGTCGTGCCCGCTTCGACCGTAGGCAGGCCGCCGATTTCCCCTTCTTTGAGGAGGTTGCCGTCGATGCCGACGAGGCTCCAGTCGTTCTTGGCAGCCAGTTCCCGGGCCAGGGAGGTCTTGCCGATACCCGTTTCGCCGACGAGCAGTGGGACTTCGCCGGCTTTGAGGACTAATTCTACGCTTTTGAAAGTATCTGTAAAGTTCATGATTTCGCTCCTATTTCAATGTCAATTTTTCATCTACTGTGATGCGGCGGGCCTTCTTGCTGCCGCAATCGTCGACGAGGAGGACTTTATCAGCCGGCGTCAGGTCGACGGCGCTGCAGGTAATGAAGTTGCGGACGTAGTCTTCCGGCACGTCATCCCGGGACAAGACGGCCTTGAAGGTGTTGCGCCAGTCATCGGGCGTCAGGGAAATGCCCTTGGGCATATATTTGCTGACCAGGACGTTGCGGCTGAGGAAGTGGAGGAATTCTTCTTTGCTGATGTCCGGGATGAGGCGGATGGCCTGTTCATTTTCGCTGATGGCCAGTTCTTTCGCTTCTTCTGTCGGTTTTTCGATGTAGCGCAGGGCTTCGTAATTGCCGCGGATGGCAGCCAGCTGGACGGCCGGTGTCGGATGCTGGATGTATTTGATGGCGTCGTAATTCTTTTCTACGGCCCGCAGCTGCAGGTCTTCGTCCGGGTCTTTGACGTATTTGATGGCCCAGCCGGACTGTTCCAGGGCGGCGTCGATGAGTTCCGGTGACGGATTTTTGATATAGCTCAAGTTGTTCCAGCCGGACTGGACGGCTTGCAGGAGCATGTCTTCCGAGGGATGGTCGATGAATTGGATGGCCCGCGCCGTGTTGGCGACGGCGGCTTTCTGGACGGCTTCGGAAGGATGCTTGATGTATTGCAGGGCCAGGCCGTTCATCTGGACAGCCAGGAGCTGCATTTCTTCCGACGGATTTTCGATGCGGTCGATTACATAGGGATTGTTGCGGATCATATTCATATATTTTTCATTCGTCATGTCAGGTCCCCTTCATTTCATATAATAAAGATTCATTGCCTCTATTATACAATAGCTGCGGGCCGGAGGGAAATATTTTAAGTGGCTGGTGGTTAGCAGCTAGTGGCCAGGGGATGGTTTTAAATTTTTTACCATTTGCTGCAAACTTAAAACTCAAAAAGGGGCTGTCGCACATGCGACAGCCCCTTTTCTGTAAACTATGTTGATAGAGAAACCTCTCAGTCAGCTTCGCTGACAGCTCTCCTATAAGGAGAGCCACTGCGAGCCACTAGCCACGAACCACGAACCACGAGCCACGAGCCACTAATCCTTCTGCGGCGTGAGGGCGGCGAAGTGATGCAGGGCCGTGTACATGTCGCGGACGTTTTTGAACTGGACCGTGTCGATCTTGACGGCATAGTCTGTTCCATCGGGCCGGTAGACCTTGGTCAGATCGGCTTTCAGGTCGTATGTCCCTTCGCGCTTGTTGGCGTGCAGGGCCGCTTTGTATTCGTTGATCTGGTGGATTTCCTGGCCCATCTGGAAGACCAGGTCGTCGCGGATGCCGGCGTATTTTTCGACGTACAGCGTCAGGCTCATGTTTTCGATGCTGTTGGGATAGTCCATGGTCTGCATGGCCCGGAGGGAATCCATATCGGCATAGACGATGCCGTCCGGGCTGGTGCTGATGACCCGGTAACGGCTGGGATTATTGACCAGGGTCTGGGAATCCATGGCATTGGCTGTCAGGCAGCCCAGGGCCAGGAGCAGGGACGCGCAGAGTGTCGTCATTTTTTTCATCATAATGATTCATCCTTTCTTGTATTTGATGAGTTAATCATTTATCCTTATTATACCATGAGGGCCTCGTCTACTACAAGCGTACGGAAACAGGCCGGCATCGAAATCGATGGGAGCGAAGTCGTCCCATGTGTATACATAAAATGCCCACTTTTTTCTTGATAAAAATTTTGAAATATCATAAAATTATCTTATGGAAAACGCAAAGAAAGGAAAGGGTGCTATGTTAGATTTTCGTATCCATACATTTTTGTGCGTTTGCCGTCACATGAACTATACCCGGGCTGCTGCGGAACTGCACATCACACAGCCTGCCGTTTCTCAGCATATTCGCTATTTAGAACGCGAATACGGGACCAAACTCTTTAGTTACAAGGGGAAACACCTGCAGCTGACCCAGGCTGGTCACATCCTTTGGAATGCCGTGACTGCCATCAGCCATGACGATGCCATCTTGAAAGAGCATCTCCGTGATTTGCAGCATAACCGCTCCTTGTCTTTTGGTGCGACGCCAACGGCTGGCGTGGGGATTCTCGATAAGTTGGCTGACCTGCTCAAGCATAACGACGATATGAATCTCCGCATGGAAATTGCCGATGCTGAAAAACTGCTCCAGTCCTTGGATGATGGTGCCATTGATTTCGCCATCGTCGAAAGCTCCTTTGACCAGGGGCGCTATGAATCGCTCTTATTTTCTAATGAACCGATTGTCGCTGTCTGCGGCACAGGCTATGAAGCGCCGGAGGAAATGACCCTGTCTGAACTCATGCGCTATCGGGTCATCGTCCGCGAACGCCATGCCGGCGCCCGCCGGATTTTAGAACATAAGCTGGCAGAACAGGGGTACACACTGGAACATTTCCCGGCCCGCTATGAAGTGGGCAGCTTGTCGGCCGTCAAAGGGCTGGCCTGCCGCGACTGCGGTATTGCATTTTTATATGAAAAATCGGTTCAGAAAGAACTGGCTGACGGGACGCTGCGGCGCATTGTCGTCAAGGATTTTTCCGTCATGCACGCATTTTCATTCTTGTGGCGCAAAGGCAGCATGTATCGCGCTTTATTCACACAGATATACGACCAGTTGAAGGACTGAGTCCTATACGTGCTGCTTTTTATTTCTCATACATTTTGAAAGGGTGAAGAGAACATGTTATATTCAACAGAAGTTAAGAATATGTGTCCCGTCACGAAAGGCGCATATCACGGACCGGCACCGATTCCGGAAGAAGGCGAATGGGTACAGGTAAAGGAAATCAAAGATGTAAGCGGTCTGACCCACGGTGTAGGCTGGTGTGCTCCGCAGCAGGGCGCCTGCAAGCTGACCCTCAACGTCAAAGACGGCATCATCGAAGAAGCCCTCGTTGAAACTATCGGCTGTTCCGGCATGACTCATTCTGCTGCTATGGCTTCGGAAATCCTTCCGGGCAAAACGCTTCTTGAAGCCCTCAACACCGACCTGGTCTGCGATGCTATCAACGTCGCTATGCGCCAGCTCTTCCTCCAGATCGTCTATGGCCGTACCCAGACGGCATTCTCCGAAGGCGGTCTCCCCATCGGCGCCAGCCTGGACGACCTCGGCAAAGGCCTGCGCAGCCAGACCGGCACCATGTTCGGCACGAAAGCCAAAGGCACGCGTTATCTGGAAATGACCGAAGGCTATGTCACCCGCATGGCACTCGATGAAGACAACCAGGTCATCGGCTATGAATTCATCCACCTCGGCAAAATGATGGAAGCCATCAAGAAAGGCGTCGAACCGGCGAAAGCCATGGAAGACGCAAAAGGCCATTATGGCCGCTTTGAAGAAGCAGCTTCGTATATCGATCCGAGACAGCAATAGGAGGGCAAAACCATGGAATTATTTGAAAGCTACGACAGAAGAATTGATAAGATCCTCGGCGTACTGAAAGAATACGGTATCGGCAGCGTTGAAGAATGTCGCGATATCTGTGCAGCTGCCGGCCTGGATCCCTATAAAATCGTCAAAGACGTACAGCCTATCGCATTTGAAAATGCCGGCTGGGCATACACCGTTGGCGCCGCTATCGCCATCAAGACCAATGCACGCACGGCTGTAGAAGCTGCGAAAGCTATCGGCATCGGCCTCCAGTCCTTCTGCATCCCCGGTTCGGTTGCTGAAGACCGCAAAGTCGGCCGCGGCCACGGCAACCTGGCAGCTATGCTCTTGCAGGATGAAACGAAATGCTTCTGCTTCCTCGCAGGCCACGAATCCTTTGCAGCTGCTGAAGGTGCTATCGGCATCGTCCGCAATGCCAACAAGGCTCGTAAAGTGCCTCTCCGCGTCATCCTCAACGGCCTCGGCAAAGACGCTGCTCAGATCATTTCCCGTATCAACGGCTTCACCTATGTTCAGACCCAGTTCGATTACAAAACGGGTGAACTGAACATCGTCCGTGAAATCCCGTATTCCAAGAGCGAACGGGCCAATGTTCGCTGCTTCGGTGCCGACGATGTCCGCGAAGGCGTCGCTATCATGCACCACGAAGGCGTCGACGTCTCCATTACGGGCAACTCGACCAACCCGACCCGCTTCCAGCACCCCGTTGCCGGTACATATAAGAAAGAATGTATCGAAATGGGCAAGAAATACTTCTCCGTTGCATCCGGCGGCGGCACAGGCCGTACACTCCATCCGGACAACATGGCTGCCGGCCCGGCTTCTTACGGCATGACCGATACCATGGGCCGTATGCACAGCGATGCACAGTTCGCTGGCTCTTCGTCCGTACCGGCTCACGTAGAAATGATGGGCTTCCTCGGCATGGGCAACAACCCCATGGTTGGCGCATCCGTAGCTGTAGCCGTAGCCGTAGAAGGCGCTGCCAAAGCTGGCAAATTCTAATAAAATCCGTATGTAAAAAAAGAGGCTGTCGCATTAAGACAGCCTCTTTTTGAGCTTTAAGTTTGTAGTTTTTAGTTTGCAGCAAATGGTAAAAGATTTAAAGTAATCTTCTACAAACTAAAAACTCCGTACTACAAACTATAAAGTAAAAGGGGCCTTGCATGATGGCAAAAATCTTCGTGCGACAGTTCCTTTTTTGCCGTCAGCAGATGGCTTTAAATTTAAAGGTTTTCGCTAAAAACTACAAACTCCGTACTACAAGCTATAAGGTGAAAGGAATCTCGCATGATGGCATAAGCCTTCGTGCGACAATGGCCCCATACTATAAATGTGGCGAAAAAAATGGTATAATTAACTATCTATGTTACAAATTTGGGAAAGGGGTATTCCATGGATACGACAAAGAAGATAGCCGTTATGCTGGGGGTGTGTTTCATGACATCCCTGTCGGTGGCTGGTGCGACGTTCCATCCCGGTGACAAGGGACATCAGATTACTGAAATCCAGCAGGCTTTGACGGCGCATGGTTATGATACGGATGCGGATGGCGACTATGGCGATTCGACCCAGGCCGCAGTCCGTCAGTTCCAGGCAGACCACGGACTGGATTGTGATGGCATCATTGGCGCCGCTACGTATGAAGCCCTCATGGGGGAAGCCATGCCGGAAAACAGGACTTCGCAGGGAGGGGCGGCTTCGGACGCTTTGCCGGCTGTTACGGCAGAAAATGAAGTCCGCGTGATCCAGCAGGCACTGGCCAATAATGGCTATACCGTCGATGTCGATGGCGTTTTTGGCGTCGGGACGGAACAGGCCATCCGCCAGTTCCAGGCTGACCACGGGCTGGAAACGGACGGTATCGTCGGCCAGTCGACTTTTTATGCCCTTACCGGGCAGGGCCTGCCCAATGGCCCTATCCGCCGTTTCGGCAACGGCGGCTATAATGGCCTGGCCCGCGTCGAAAGTCCGGCGGCTACGCATATCCTCGACATTGCCAACCAGTATATCGGCGTTCCCTATATCTTTGGCGGTTCGACGCCGTCCGGCTTCGACTGCTCCGGCTTCACGCGCTACGTCTATTCGGCAGCCGGCATCGACTTGCCGCGCAGTGCTGACGAACAGTATGGCGTAGGCTATTCCGTTTCCATGGCTAACCTGCAGCCTGGCGACCTGGTCTTCTTCTCGACATATGATTCGGGCATTTCCCACGTCGGCATCTATATCGGCAATCACCAGTTCATCAATGCCGCCAGCGATGGCGTCAGCATCTCCGATATGGACAGCAGTTATTGGGCTGCCCGCTACATCGGAGCTAAGCGCGTCATGTAATGTCAGAAAAACTCCTACAGAAAAATCAGAATTTTTCGGCTACCGTCAGCAAAATCCGTTCCTTATAATAGAAACCGTAAATTGCGGAATTATGATTACGGATTTTTGCAACGGAAGGAGTTTTTCACTATGTTCAACCTGATTTGGAATTTTTTCAAGACCGCTCCGGATGCTCCGCAGATGACGGATGCCGCGGCGATTAAGAAGAAATTCAATGCCATGCGCTGGCGCGTCTTTGCGTCCATTACCATCGGCTATGCCTTTTACTACATCATCCGCCAGAGTTACTCGGTCATCAAGAAGCCGCTCCTGGCTTCGGGTATCGTCACGCCGACGGAAATCGGTATCATCGGTTCTATTTTCTTTGTGACCTACGGTCTTGGGAAGTTCACCAACAGCTTCCTGGCAGACCGGATGAACAATAAGCGGTTTTTCTCATTCGGCCTGTTCATTTCCTCGCTTACCATGGTCGGCATGGGGCTGGTCAATTCCTTTGTCCCCCTGGCCGTCTTGTGGGGCCTTAATGGCTGGTTCCAGTCGTATGGTGCCGGGCCGTCTATCGTTTCCCTTAACCAGTGGTTCAGCAATAAACAACGCGGGACCTTATATGGCATCTGGTTCACGAGCCACAATCTCGGCTCTTCTTTCGCTTACTTTGCCATTGCTGCCATCGTCTCCATGTATAACTGGTCTATGGGATTCATTTCGGCCGGCATCATTTCCCTGGTCGGTACGGTCTTCATCTACTTTGGCATGAGTGACCGCCCGGAAACGCAGGGCCTGCCGAATGGGGCTGTCTACTATGGGGAAAAGACACAGGAACAGATCGACGAAGAAAAGAAAAAATCCGTCGGTGCCATGCAGTGGAACGCTGTCGTCAAGAATCCGGCCGTCTGGATCCTCGGCTTGTCCTCGCTCTGTGTCTATATTGCCCGCTATGCCATCGAAAGCTGGGGCGTTGTCTATCTGACCTCGCAGAAGGGCTATGACATCATGGGCGCTGCCGGCGTCATGGCATACATGCAGGTAGCCGGTATCTTCGGGGCTCTGTTGTGCGGCGTCATTTCTGACAAATTCTTTAACCACAAGCGCAACATGCCGGCCTTGCTGTACGGGATTTTCTACTCCCTGTCGATTGCCGGTTTCCTCTGGGCACCGCAGTCGTTCACTATGGATATGCTGTGCATGACCTTCTACGGCTTCACGATGGGCGCCCTGGTCTGCTACATGGGCGGCCTCATGGCTGTCGATATCGTACCGAAGCGCGTCACCGGGGCAGCCATGGGCATGATCGGCCTGCTCAGTTATGCCGGTGCCGCTATCCAGGAATTCATCACTGGGAAGCTCATGACGATTACCGTCGTCAACGGCGTCAAGACCTATGATTTCGGCATGGCTACGGAATTCTGGGTCGGTGCCGCCATCGCTTCGACCGTATTGGCCCTTCTCGTATGGAACGCCAAACCGAAAGAAGATTGATTCGTTAACTTGAAAGAGGTTGTCTTAATGTGACAACCTCTTTTTGCGCATCTCCATCCTGTATGATATAGTAAACGTAATGATTTATGGAGGTAACAGATGAAACGGGTCCTTTCACTGATCGTGCTGGTCATACTTTCTTTGTTCTGCACAGCCTGTGCCCGTCCGCAGGGCTATATCGACTTCACCCAGCCTCAGGATACACATCCGGCTGCAGAGGAACCGGATACGAAGCCGCTGCGCATCGCCTTTGCGTCGGTCATGTCGCCGAAGGAAACGCGGCAGGTATACCAGCAGATCGTCAATTATATTTCGCAGCAGGAAAACCGGCCGGCCATCCTCATCCAGCGCCGGACCTATGAAGAACTGAATACGCTGCTGGCCAATGGCGATGCCGACGTGGCCTTTTCTTCGACTGGGGCCTATGCAGCTTATCAAGGTCATGAGCCCATTGAACTGCTGGCCATGACCGAGACGAATGGCTCGTCGTATTATCAGACGTACATCATTACGGCCGCAGACAGCGACATCACCGATACACACCAGCTCCAGGGGCGGGTCTTTGCCTTTACGGACCCCTTGAGCTATTCTGGCTGCCTGGCCATTACTTTCCGCCTGGCCCAGCAGGGGACGACGCCGGAGCAGTTCTTTAAGCGCTTCTTCTTCACTCACGGCCATGACAAGTCCATCTGGGCCGTGGCCAATCACTTGGCCGACGCGGCTGGCGTGGACAGCCAGATTTATGAGCTCATAGAGCAGACGAATCCCCAGCTGGCCCGGCAGGTGCGGGTGCTGGCAAAGATGCCGGAAGCGCCGACAGGGCCTATCGTCGTGCGCAGCAGCTTGGACCCGGAAGAAAAGGCGTCCTTGCGGCGGATATTCTATACGATGCACGAAAACCCCGATTTATCGCGGTCCATGAAGACTATTGTCATCGACCGCTTCGTAGCTCCCGATACGGCGGCTTATGAGCAGTTCAAGCGGCAGTATGCGGAACAGAGACGATTGGCAGGGACTTGATATGAGAAACTATACACTCTATGTAAAATTTAACGCTCTCATCGTCGGCACGATCTTTGTCTGCGGCCTGCTGGCTGCTTCCCTGTTCCTTTACTCGACGAGCACCTATATGAATCACGAACTCGATACATCCGGGCGGGAGCTGGCGGCCTCAATCAGTCAGGTCATCAGTAACGATATCCTCGTCGATGACCGCTTTGCCATGACGGAACAGCTGCTCCATGCTCAGCAGACGAATGACCAGGTGCGGTATATCCTGGTGACTTATCCCGATGGCCGTATCCTGGCCAGCACGTTTACGGACGGCCTGCCAAAGGGCTTGCCGGAACGGCGCGACGTGCAGCACGACGGAGCCGATAAGACGGTGACCTTCGACAGTACGGAAGGATATATACGGGAAGTCGTCTATCCCATTGATGGCGGCCTGGTCGGCTATTTCCGCATCGGCTTGTCGGAACGGCCGATGATGCAGCTCATGTGGAAGCGCTTCGTCCAGACCATGCTGGTCATCCTGGCCATCTGTCTGGCAGCTTCCGTACTGGCTACGCGCTATGCCCGGGCTTTTTTGCGGCCTGTCCAGACCCTGGCCCAGGCCATCCGCCAGATCGGCCGCGGGAATTATAGTGTCCGCGTGCCCGTCGAGACAAAAGATGAAGTCGGGCGCCTGGCGAAAGCCTTCAATGTCATGAGCAACCGCCTGGCTGTAAAAGACCGGGAGAACTCGAAATTGCTGACCGCCCTGCGGGAAAAGGAGAAGACCCGTATCTGGCTCATCGACCAGCTCTTTTCTGCCCGTGAAGACGAACGGCGCCGCATTTCGCGGGAACTGCACGATGAGACGAGCCAGTCCATGGTATCGATGCTGGCCTATTTGCGGCTCATCATGGACCAGACAGAAGAGCCGAAGGTCCGGGAACTCGTCGCCGGTGTCCGCGATTTGACCCGCGAGACTTTGGAAGGCCTGCGCCATCTCGCCGTCAATCTCCATCCGCCCCTGCTGGATGACCTGGGCCTGGTCGTAGCCATTGAAAAGTACCTGGACACGTATCGCCAGACACAGCCGGGGCTGACCGTGATTTTCCATCATGACGGCGACATATCGTGCGTGTCCCGGCCGGTGGCCTTGTTTTGCTATCGCATGGTCCAGGAGGGGCTGACCAACATTGCCCGCCACGCCCAGGCCCATACCGTGACCATCGAACTCCACGTCCTGCCGTCGAAGCTGACCTTGTCTGTCCGCGACGATGGCATCGGCTTCAGTGCGGACCGGGCCGAACGGGCCCGCCTGGATAACCATTTAGGACTGGTCAGTATGCGCGAGCGGACAGATGTATTGAACGGGACCTTTGCCATCGACAGCCATCCTGGTAAAGGGACGACGCTGACTATTTCCCTGCCGTTGTATTTGAGTGAGGAGGAAGAACATGAACATTCTCTTGGCTGATGACCACCGTATCTTGCGGACGGGGTTGAAACTATTGCTGGCCTCTCAGGACGACTGCCATGTCGTCGCCGAAGCCTCGAACGGACAGGAAGTCCTGGAGCGGCTGGAAGACACGCCTGTCGACGTCGTCCTGTTGGACCTTTCCATGCCGGTCATGAATGGCATCGATTGTCTGCGGGAAATCCGGCGCCGCCATTATGATGTCAAAGTCCTGGTCCTGACCATGTACAGCGAGCAGCAGTACGTCACGGAACTCATGCAGCTCGGTGCAGACGGCTATCTCTGCAAGGATACGCTCGATGCGGAACTCTTCAAAGGGCTGCGCTCTGTCGTTTCCGGACACCGCTACCTGAGTGAACGCGAAGCCCGGAGCCTCCTCGATGGCGTCCTCGACGGTGCCGGCCAGCATCCGGCCCTGTCGGCGCGGGAGCAAGAAGTCCTCGTGGCCCTGGTCCATGGTCATTCCCTGTCAGCCATTGGCGACACACTGCACCTCTCGGTCAAGACCGTGTCGACTTATAAGACGAGACTCATGCAGAAATTGAACTGCAAGACCAAAGCCGAACTCGTAGACTACGCCTTGAAACACCATTTAATGTGAATCGGAAAGTCGTACGGAGAATTTGGCCGGTATACATGATTTCTTTGGCTTTATAGTTTGTAGTACAGAGTTTGTAGCAGATGACTTTAAAATTTTTAGCCGTCCACTACAAACTGAAAACTGCAAACTTAAAAAGGCGCTGTCTTTATGCGACAGCGCCTTTTTCTAAAACGTTTTTTCAATACTTGCGATATCTTCGTCGGTTACGGTCAGGTCCGGTCCTTGGCGCAGGGCTTCGATGGCCTGGGTATCGACGACCCAGAGGGCCGGTGCCAGTTCGGCGGCGTGGTCTTTCATCCACGTTGCGATGGCCCGGGCGCCCTGGCTATAGGGCAGGGCGGCTTTGACGTAGCGGAAGTGAGAGCGGGGAACGGCTTTCATCGGCTGTTTCCATACTTCTTCGATTTCCAGGGTATAGTCACATTCGTGATAGCCGTTGGATACGGCTTCGCGGCCGATGTCTTCCGTGTTCTTCTGGCCCATGTCGAGGAGCAGGTAGTCGTAGAGCAGGACTTGTTCCCATTTTGCCTTAAAGATATCCCGTTCAGGGAGAATCTGGCACGGGTCTTCGCTGTACAGGCGCAGCAGGTCCAGGACGAAGCGGAAGCGGTGGCGCTTGAAGGTGAAGTTCACGGCGTCGACATAGATTTCCCGCATGCGGATATACTGTTTCGTCTGTTCGCGGAAATCGCTGTCAAAATAGCTGATCGGCGTCTCGTGGCGGATATACTCGAACAGTTTCTCTTCCAGGGCCATCCCCTTTTTGAGGGCTGCCCGGCGGTCGGCCGGGGCTGCCAGGGGATTGCGGAAGGTACGGTTCAGCCGGTCCAGATAGTTCAGGCAGGCCGTTTCCAGGGCCAGGGCGCTGAAAGGGCCGTTATCATGTTGAAGTGAAAAAATTTCGTCTTTTTCTGCTGCCGATAGCAATGATGTGGACATCGTGATCTACTCCTCTGAAAGGTAAGGATGTTCGGCTGCGGCACTCTGGATGGCCGCGTTGGCATCCTTGAAATAATCTTTAAACGACTGTACCCATGTCCGGGATGGGTGCGATAAATAGCCCTTGCTTTTCCAGATCAGGGCCAGGGTCCAATAGAGATGGGGCTGGACGAGGGGGACGGAGACGGCAAGGTCCGGTGAAATCCGCTGACAGATCGTGTGTGGCATCAGGGAAATCCCCAGGCGGCCGGCAACCATCTGGGCCAGGAAGTCCCAGTTGCTGGAACGGCAGACGATTTTCGGATGGGCCATGATTTCCTGGAAAGCCGAACGCAGGTAGGGATTCAGGGAGAATCCGCTTGGGTAGAAGACGAACGTTTCGTCTTTGATATCCGACAAGGTCAGCGATGGCTGGGAGGCCAGGGGGTGATCCGGCCAGAGAACGACGTCGAGAGGTTCTTCGTGGAAGATGAAAAATTCATAAGGAATTTCTGTCGTAATCGGCAGGGCGACGAACCCGACCTGGATGAGGCCGTCATCAATGGCGGATACGACGTCTTGGGAACCGACTTCCTTCATTTCCAGTTCGATTTTGGGATATTTGTTGATGAAATGGGCGATGAACGGCGCGATGACGGAAGAGCCGATCATAGGCGGTACGCCGACGGACAATTTACCGGCATTGAGCAGCTGTGGCGACTCCATTTCTTCATTTAGCTGGGTGAATCCCTTGATGAGTTCTTCGATTTTAGGAAGCAAATAGGAACCCGTTTCCGTAAGCTCTACATTTTTCCCCTTGCGGTCGAAGAGCTGGACACCCCAGTGTTCTTCCAGGGCTTTGATCCCCTTGCTGATCGACGGCTGGCTGATGTGCAGCGATTTTGAAGCTTTGGTAAAGCTTTTTTTGTGAGCGACTTCGATGAAGTATGTCAGTTGGAATAAATCCATGATATAATGTTTCACCTCTCTTTAGTATTCTTATAGTTTACCATATTACGGAATGAAAATCCAATGATGTATACTTCTTTATAAATGGCGGTACTAAGCCATTTTAAAGCAATCTGTGTTTCTGTAGACTGTCTAATTGTTAACAATAATTTGTACGAATTAATGCGCTCCTCTATATTTAGGGCGGCCAATCGTTGTATAATATAAAGTAGAATGGAGGAGGGATGGCTATGGCACGGCGATGGATCATGCATGTCGATATGGATGCGTTTTATGCTTCTGTAGAACAACGGGATAATCCGGCCCTGAAGGGCCTGCCGGTCATCGTCGGCGGTCTGATGGAGCGGGGCGTCGTCGCGACGGCGTCTTATGAAGCCAGGGCTTATGGCGTCCATTCGGCCATGAGCATGAAACTGGCCCGCAGGCTCTGTCCGAATGGCGTCTTCCTGCCTGTGCGCATGTCCCATTACCGGCGCATTTCCCATCAGATACGCCTGATCCTGTCCCATTACTCGCCCTTCATCGAACCGCTGGCCCTGGATGAAGCCTTCCTCGACGTCTCCGGCATGGAGCGCCATTATCCGGATATTGTCGACATGGGCAAAGCCGTAAAGGAAGAAATACGGCGGACGACGGGCCTCGTCGCATCGGCTGGGATAGCACCGAATAAGTTCCTAGCCAAACTGGCATCGGACCTTCGCAAACCGGATGGCCTGGTCTGGATTCCCTATGGGACTGAGCGGCAGATATTGGCACCCTTGCCGCTGAGCCGCCTGTGGGGCGTCGGCAAGGTGACCGAAGAGGCCCTGCAAAAAGCGGGCTATCATACTATCGGCGACATCGCCGCGGCCAGTCCCGAAACGCTCCAGCCCATCGTAGGCAATCAGGCCCAGCGGATTTACCGCTTGTCCCTGGGCCAGGATAACCGGCCGCTGGAAGTACGGCGGCGGCCCCAGTCTGTCGGCAATGAGCATACGTACAGCCATGACCTGACGCGCGACGCCGAAGTGGATGAACAGTTCCGCCTCCTGGCCAACGAAGTGTCGTGGCGGCTGCGGCAGAACCGGCTCATGGGACGGACCATCACCATCAAGATACGCTATGCCTCTTTCAAGACCATTACCCGCTCTTTGACGCTGCACAGCATAGGGACCTGTTCGGAAGAACAGTTATATTTTTCGGCAAAAAAATTGTATAATAAGAGCAGAGGTCATGAGCCCATCCGCCTCCTGGGCCTGACGGTCAGCCAGCTCCAGGCCTATCAGGTGCAGGGCGACTTGTTCTCGGAAGATGAAGAGACGAAGGCGAAAGTGACGGAAGCCATTGACAAGCTGCAGAAACGCTTTGGCCGCACGGCCATCATGAAAGGATTTCTTTGGGAAATGTCCCATGAAAAAGATACATAAGAACGATAAAGAAGGAGTTTTTGTTATGGCAATTTTTAAAGTAGCTGCCCACACGGGTGATAACAACAACGGGTACATCGAATACGATACAGAGACGAAAGAACTCGGCGTCCACTTGAATGACGACGTCATGAATGAACGGGCCCGCCAGTATTTGACGACAGAAAAAGTCTTGCACCAGTATACGGATTTAGCGCAATATAAGACCATCAGCACCGTCCCGACATCGAGCCTGGAAATGCTGAAACTGGCCTTGTGCTATATCTGGCGGGCTACGGGCATCCACATTGACTGGAGCCGCCCTGTCGATTAAGGGATAAGCCTCCACCATAATCTATGAACAATTTATCCACATTTCCTGTGTACAAGGGTGACAGAAATGTGGATATTTTTTTTGTAAAGCGCACGGTTATGCTGATTTTTTCAGGTGCATACTTTTTGGGGATTCGCAGGGGAATGTGGATAACTTTCGTGGATAAATGTGTGCCTCCGGTGAAAACGGCCTGGAAACGGGATGATTACGCGATTTTTGACGGCGAACAAATGGCGTAGATAATGTGCATAATTCCTGAAAAAATGTGGATAAATGCTCTCGTCAAGTTATGCACAATATGTGGATACATTGTGGAAAGGTATGCACAGGTGGACAAAGCATAAAATAGCCATTCTGACAGTGTGTGCACAACTTATCCACTTCATTTATCCACAATTTCCACAGCCTTGCCGTTTGTGGTATACTGGAGGCAATGAACACAATTAGGAGGAAATCAACATGAAAGCTATCATCGACGGACTCATTGTTCTGCCGAACGAAATCATTAACGGTCACGTCATTATGTATGAAAAGGATATCTGGCGCATCGTACCGCGCAAGCAGTTCCGGGCCGGCATGTGCTCGGAATTCATCGATGCCAATGGCGGCTTCGTCGTACCGGGATTCATCAATGAACACATCCACGGCTGTGCCGGTGCCGACACTATGGATGACGATGACCAGGCCCTGAAGACCATGCAGCAGGCCCTGCCGGCGACGGGCGTTACGTCCTTCGTACCGACGACGATGACTATGGAACAGGGACGCATCGAGAAAGCCCTCAGCCGGATCCGCCAGGCCCGGGACGACTATCAGGGCGGCGCCCAGGTATTGGGCGCTCATATGGAAGGGCCTTTCATCAGCCCGGCTTACAAAGGCTCCCAGGCGGAAGAAAATATCCAGACTGCCGATTTTTCCTGGCTCGAACCATATGCCGACGTCATCAAGATCATTACCCTGGCACCGGAAACATTGAAGAACAAGAAATTCCTGAAGGACTGCCAGGACCACGGTATTATCGTGTCCATCGGTCACACGGCGGCCGATTTCGACCAGGCCATGGACTGCATGGACGCCCTCGGCAATTGCCATGTTACGCATTTATATAATGCTATGACGTCGTTCCACCATCGCAGACCCGGTGTCGTCGGCGCGGCCCTGCTCCATAAGGGCGCCTGCTGTGAATTGATCTGCGACGATTTGCACGTCCATCCGGCAGCGCAGAAACTGGCCTATCAGATGAAAGGCCGCGACGGCCTCATCCTGGTCACTGACTCGTTGCGGGCCTGCCTGCAGGGCGATGGCGAATCCCGCTTGGGTGGCCAGAAAGTCTTCGTCAAGAATGGTGAAGCCCGCCTGGCTGACGGGACCCTGGCTGCCAGTATTGCCCCCATGAACGAAGTGGTCCTCCATTTCCTCATTAATTCCGGCGCCTCCATTCCCGATGTCGTCGCCATGGCTACGGTCAACCCGGCCAAAGCCCTCGGTGTCTACGACCGCATCGGTTCTCTGGAAGAAGGGAAGCAGGCGGACATTACCATCCTGGACAGCAACGATTTCCATGTAAAACAGACGGTCATCGCCGGGGAGCTGGCATATAATGAAGAAGCCTAATACGAAGAGCGGCATTTTCCTGGCCCTGGCTATCCTGGTGCTGGCAGCCATCGGCGCCTGGTTCTTCTGGGATCGTTCGCCGTCGCCAGCGGGCCCGGCAGGGCCCTCTAAAGGCGCTGTTCAGGAAGATGAAGCATCGCGGCTCGTCGCCAAGATGTCACCGGAAGTAAAGATCGGCCAGCTCATGATGATCGGCCTGGCCGGGACGACCATCGACGACCAGGGCCAGCGCCAGCTGGAATACTGCCATGCCGGGAATGTTATCTTATTCGACCGCAATATGGATACACCCGAACAGGTCCAGCATTTGACAAAAAAAATAGACACGACGATCCGCAAGAAGAGCGGCGTCATGCCTTTCATTGCCCTCGATCAGGAAGGGGGCCAGGTCCTGCGCATGCGCAAGGCCTTCCCACCCGTACCGTCTGAACAGTCCATCGGCCAGAGCGGCCAGCCGGCCCAGGCGAAACAGTGGGCCGTCACGACGGGCGATGCCCTGAAAAAGCTGGGCATCAACGTCAACTTTGCGCCTGTCGTCGACCTCGGTTCTCAGGCTGAACGGTCGTACAGCCTCGACCCTGGCGTCGTGACCCAATTCGCCCATGAAGCCATTGCCGGCTACGAACAGACGGGAATCTGGTGTTCCCTCAAGCATTTCCCGGGCATCGGCAAAGTCAAGACGGATCCCCATATCGACGGCGACAGCGTCAACAGTTCCAAGGATGACTTGATGAAGCAGGATTTGAAGCCTTTTGAAAACCTCATCAAGAGCGAAGACAATCAGAAAATGTTCATCATGGTATCGAACGTCACCTTCCCGGCGCTGGACCCCAATCTTCCGGCCTGTGTCTCCAAGCCGATTATGACCGATTTATTGCGCAACACTTTCGGTTACCAGGGACTCATCGTTTCCGACGATATGGAAATGGGTGCCATGGCCAAGCATTATGCCTTTGCCGACATGGGCGTCATGGCTATCAAGGCCGGTGCCGATATGGTCCTGGTCTGCCATGAATATGCCCACGAACGGGAAACGTATGACGGCCTCTTGAAGGAATATAAGAGCAACGCGGAATTCCAGGCCTTAGTCGATGAAAAAGTAACCCGCATCGTCCGCACGAAACTGAATCATCAATAGCTGCCGTTTCGATGCAGCAATAGATACAACGCGCCCAGCATACCGGCGTCGTTCTGCCGTTTGGCGAAGGCCAATCCCTTAGGCGGCAGCATCATGGCCGGCAATCGCGCTGCCAGGGCTGTTTCCAGCTTCGGCCGCAGGATATCCTCTTGGGCCATGATGCCGCCGCCGAGGACGATGCCATCGGGATTGCACAGGCAGTCGATATTGGCCAGGCCATCGGCCAGATTCTGGCAGAATGTATCGAGGACAGCTGCTGCCGTGGCATCTCCCTGACGGACCCAGGTAAAACAAGTACGGCCGTCGACCTTTTCCGGGTCGGCGGCTTTTTTGCATGCCATTTCCCGGCAGAGGTATGTCGCCGAAGCGACGTCGTGGAGGCGGCCGGCAGGGACGCGCATATAGGCGATTTCCCCGGCAGACCGGCAGGCTCCGTGAAGGATATGGCCCTTTTCGATGAAGGCCCCGCCGATACTGGTGCCGACGGTCACGGCGAAGAGGGAGTCCATGTCCCGGCCGGCGCCGAGCCACCATTCTCCCAGGGCGGCGCAGTTCGTGTCGTTTTCGACGATACAGGGGAGCTGGAATTCATTTTCCAAGAGCGATTTCCAGGCCGTCCCCGTATAGTCCGGGATGGATAGGGCGTAGTCGACAGCCCCTCTTTCCGTGTCGATGATGCCGGCTGTCGAGATGCCGATGCCCGCTAAGGGATGGTCGGCCAGCTGGCGCTGGATGAGCGAGCGGACTTTGTGGACAATGCCCGGACCGCCGCCCGTCGCCGCTTCTGTCGGCAGGCTGCCTTTCTTATGGAACCGGCCCGTTTCGTCGACGAGGCCGAATTTGATGGCTGTACCACCGATATCTATGCAGCTGTAAATCATGAGTATACACTCCTTCCTGAGATTATACATAAATTATACATAGATTTGACCTTTTCTATGTATAGGGACTTTATACTTATCGTATCGAATATGTTACAAAATTCAGGAGGTCACGATATGAAACGACAATGGTTAAAACGAGCAATTCTTTCCATGGTAGCCTGCGGCTCATTAGCAGGATTCATTCCCGGAGTACAGGCGGCAGATATCCGCATCCTTCCCGTCGATAATGCGAAATTCCTGGCTGGTGCCAAATTCGATTTCGACGTCGAAGTATCGAAAGCAAAGAATCTGAAGAATGTCGACATTACGGTCAATGGACAGAAGGCCGATAAATTCTTTGGTCAGAAATTAGATGCTAAAGATTTAGGCAATGGCGTCATTTCATATCGTGCCAATCAGGTCAATTTCCCCAAAGCCGGTGCCTATACGGTAAAAGCGACGGCTACCGATGCTGATGGCGCTAACTCGGCCGATGCCCGCTATACCGTCGTTCAGGACAAAGCTCAGCGCCAGGCCAAGAACGTCATCCTCTTCGTCGGCGACGGCATGTCCCTGCAGGCCCGCGAAATGGCCCGTATTATTTCCAAAGGCATGACTAACGGCAAGTACAATGACTTACTGGCCATGGAAAAAATGCCCCATAACTGCCTGATTACGACCAGCGGTTACGATTCCCTGACGACAGACAGTGCCAACTCGGCGTCCGCCTATGCAACAGGTCATAAATCCGTCGTCAACGCCTTGGGCGTCTATGAAGACTCCACGAAAGACCCCTTCGATGATCCGCGCGTCGAAAATATTTCGGAAATCGTAAAACGCAGCCGCGGCATGTCTGTCGGCATCATCACCCAGGCCGAATCGACAGACGCCACGCCGGCAGCTATGGTCGGTCATACGCGACGCCGTGCCAACCAGGATTACATCGCTTCGGAATACCTCGAAGATTATCATCGCCCGGACGTCATCATGGGCGGCGGTTCGCGCCGTTACATCCCGCAGTCCGAACAGGGCTCGAAGCGCCATGACAACCAGAACGTCATCCAGGAATTCAAGGATAAAGGCTATACCTTTGTCAGCAATTCTAAGGAAATGATGGCCGCTCCGGATAATAAACCGCTCCTGGGCCTGTTCCATCCGAGCACGATGAATGTCTATGTCGACCGTGAAATGCTCAAGACCCCGGAAGTCCTCGGCAAATATACGGACCAGCCGAACCTCATTAACATGACCAAGAAATCCCTGGATATCCTCAGCAAGAACCCGAAAGGCTTCTTTGCCATGATTGAAGGCGCTTCTATCGACAAACAGCTCCACGCCATGGATTGGCAGCGCGCAACGTATGACACCATCGAATTCGACAAGGCCATCGAATACGCCCAGAAATGGAATAAAGAACACGGGGACAACACGCTGATCATCGTCGTCGCCGACCATGCTCACGGCGCTTCCATTACCGGGACCTACCATGAACGGGATGGCAAGAAGGGCCTGGCAGCTGTCCGCACTTATGCCGACTCCATCTTCCCGACCTTCAAAGATGCCAACCACGATGGCTTCCCGGATAATCCGGATCCCGATGTCACCCTGGCCATCCAGTATGCCAACCATCCGGAATATTACGAAAACTTCCACTTCCAGCAGAAACCGACACTGCCGACTGTTTCTCAGACCGTTACCAAACAGGAAGCTCAGCAGGCTGGCGATAAGACCGAATACCATCAGGTATCGACAGTCGTCGAAAAAGCCAATCCGGCCCGCCATCACGACGGCGATCCCTGGGAACTCGTACCGGCCAACATTCCCGATACCATCGGTGACGAATGCCATGCTGCCGACGACGTACCGCTCAACGCTGAAGGTCCTGGCTCGGAATACTTCCAGGGCGTCATGGACAACACCGAAGTATTCTTTGGCATCATGAGAGCCCTCGGCATCGATGCTACGAAAAATGTGAAATAATTAGTGGCTCGTGGCTAGTGACTCGTAGGCGGCCCGCAGTGGCTCTCTTCATAGGAGAGCTGTCAGCGAAGCTGACTGAGAGGTTGCTCTTTCATTATGGTTTGCAGCATGGAGTTTGTAGTTTGTAGAAGGTGGTTTTAAATTTTTTACCATTTGCTACAAACTTAAAACTCAAAAAGGCGCTGTCTTCGTGCGACAGCGCCTTTTTATTATTTCCCTAACACGCCTTCCAGGAAGGAAGCGGTATCTGCCATATAGCTGGCTTCATAGCCTTCGATATCGCCTTTATCGCAGTGGGCTGCGAATTCCGGGTCGATCGGCAGTTTGGCCGTATGGGGGATATCATATTTCTGTGCCGATTCTTCGACGTGGCTCTTGCCGAAGATGGACAGTTTTTCATGACAATGAGGACATTTAAAATAGCTCATGTTTTCGATGAGACCCAGGACTGGGACGTGCATCATTTCCGACATGTTCAGTGCTTTTTCGACGATCATGGAAACGAGTTCCTGCGGCGATGTGACGACCAGGATGCCGTCCATGGGCAGGGACTGGAAGACCGTCAGCGGGACGTCGCCCGTTCCCGGCGGCATGTCGACGAACATGTAGTCGATATCGCCCCAGATGACATCGGTCCAGAACTGCTTTACCGCACCGGAAATGACCGGGCCGCGCCATACGACAGGAGCCGCTGCGTCTTCGAGCAGGAGGTTCATGGACATGACCTTGATGCCCGTCTTGGTCGTTACCGGATAGATACCGTTTTCATCGCCCGTAGCGTGGTCGGTCAGGCCGAAGACTTTCGGAATCGACGGGCCCGTGATATCGGCATCGAGGATAGCCGTCTTGAAGCCGCGGCGCTGCATTTCAACAGCCATGAGGGACGTTACCAGGGATTTACCGACGCCGCCTTTACCGCTGACGACAGCGATGACATGCTTGATGTGCGAGCCGGCATGAGGAGCAGCCTGCAGGCTCTGGGGCTGTGTGCGTTCAGCGCAGGAGCTGCCGCAGCTGGAACAGTCGTGTGTGCAATTTTCACTCATTGGGATCATTCTCCTTTGTGTTATTTTTTCCGGCGCGGCAACAGGTATGGCAACACGTGCCGGAACGTTCACAAACTTGGATATGGCCGCCTTCGATGACGAGGCGTTTGCCATGGATGAGGGCGTCGGCCAACTTGTGTCGGGCCGAATCGTAAATACCGGTTACCGTCGTGCGCGCCACATTGATCTGAGCGGCACACTGTTCCTGCGTCAGGCCGACCCAGTCGATGAGGCGGATGACTTCATATTCGTCAATGCCCATGACAATCACATCGTCTGACTGTGCGCCATCTATAGGCTCGAAAGCCGCCGAAACAGGCAACGAACAGACCCGTCGGCACCGCGGTGGTCTCGGCATAGTACCCCCTCCTTTACGCTTTTTATTATAGATTTATAGATGACATATGTCAACATTGTAAGGGGGCTATGACGCATTTTCGGATAAAAAATGTCGAAATAACACTTGCAAATCAATTATTATCGTGATAATATTTTATTAGTAAAAAATAAAGCTATCTTACAGGAGGTATTTCCATGAACGTAATTGTTTCCCCTAATGCACCGAAAGCCATCGGTCCTTATTCGCAGGCTATGGTATCGAATGGTATGTTGTATATTTCCGGGACGGCTGGTGTCGATCCGCAGACGGGTAAACTCCAGGAAGGTATTGAAGCCCAGACGGAACAGGCTGTCAAAAATATTGCCGCTATCCTCGAAGCAGCCGGTTCGGACTTCTCGAAAGTCGTCAAGACGACGTGCTTCCTCTATGACATGAAAGACTTTGCCGCTTTCAACGCCATTTACGAAAAAACTTTCATCAGCAAACCGGCCCGCAGCTGCGTAGCCGTCAAAGAACTGCCGGCTCATTTCCTCTGCGAAATCGAAGTCATTGCAGAAGTGTAAGTATTAGTTTGGAGTTCGGAGTTTGTAGTTTGTAGAAAATGGCTTTAAATTTAAAACCAGCGGCTAACCACTAACTGCTAGCCGCTTAAACGTTTTGCGTTCGTAGTTCATCGGTCATCGCGATGGGGTGATATTTTTAATCCCGTACGACAAACGATGAACAACCTACGATCAACGTAAAAAGAGGCTGTCTTTATGGGGTGGCCTCTTTTTTCTTGCCCTATACATTCTCATTGTGATAAAATTTTCTTATACTACATAGGGGAAGTGACGTCATGACTATTTTAGAGATGTATAAACGTATCGTGCCTTTTTTGGGAGCGGCCCTGGGGAAGGATTGTGAAGTCGTCCTTCATGATCTGCGCTATCCCGATGAATCGGTCATCGCCATTGCCAATGGCGACATCAGCAGCCGCAAACTGGGAGCTCCGGCGACGGATTTTATTTTGAAACTCATGCAGGTCGGTAAGAAAAGGGATCAGGAATATATGACCAATTACTACGGGAAGAGCGTCAACAGCCATACCCTGCGGTCTTCGACTTTTTTTATTCATGATGAGGAGGATAATATCATTGGGGCCCTTTGCCTGAATTATGATGTCCAGCGCTATCTGGACGTGCGGAAACAACTGGATGCCCTCATCTTGATGGACCCTGGGAAACACATTGACGGCATGCCTCAGGATAACACTAAGAAGGAAGATGACCATTTCCTGAGCGTCGAAATCTCAGAAAGCATGTATCCGACCGTAGACGATGCCATCCAGCACCTCATCCAGCGGACCCTGGCCCCTTACGGGACCGAGGCCAAACGCCTATCCCAGGCAGAACGCCTGACTGTCGTCGAAGACCTTTACAAGAACGGCCTCTTCGTCCTCAAAGGCAGCGTCTATGCCCTGGCCCAGATATTGGGCGTTTCGGAACCGACGATTTACCGCTACTTGAACCGTATCAAGAAAGAAAATCACAACGCACAGGGGTGAGCAAAATGGATTTAGGGAATTGGAGAGACTTCTTTTCATCTAAAATTTACAAGCGTGGCGAACGCTATTACGAAGAAGGCGACGTCTCCAATCTGAAGTGCACGGAGAAGCAGATAACGGCCGACGTCTATGGCAGTGATATATATGAAGTCACTATCGATTTGGAAGACGGCCAGGTCGAAGGGATGGACTGCACCTGTCCCTATGCCGAACAGGGAGAATATTGCAAGCACATGGTCGCCGTACTGCTGGCCGCTGAAGACGAAGAACTGGATGAAGCGGCTGATGCTGGACAGAAAAAAGCATCGTGGTAGGATATCTTGCAGCGCCTGTCTGAATCAGATTTGCGTAACTTTTTCTTTCAATTAGCCGAAGATAATCGGGCTTTGCAGAAGAAAATCGTACTAGATTTTTCCAGGGGCAAACCGTCTGCTAAGGAAATGCATCGATATGAACGCGAAATAGACCGGGTATTGGCTTCTTACGACCTCTTGGGATATATTGAATATAATGCCAGTAAGGCTTTCGCTGACAAGGTCCTTGATTATTTGAGCAGCACCATACCGCCGCTGATTAAGCGCTCTTGTACGATGGAAGCATTGGAACTGGTCAATATCATGGCGTCCAATGTGGCGGATATATCTTTTGAAGATGAAGATGACCAGCAGCTCTGTCTGGATGAATGTCGAGCTTACTGGGCCGATATCATTGGCCATGCCAAAACGGAAGACGTGCCGAAGCTGCATCGATGGTTTATACAGCAGATGGATGCAATCAAAAACAAGGGCAATGAGCTATACGGCTATTACGAAGAGGTGCTGTATAATGACTTCGATGACCCGGCGTCCTTGAAATGGAAACTTGAACGGATTGATGCGGAAATCGAGCACTATGAATCGACAAAATCCGACCAAAACGATTCTGTATTGTTTATTTGAAAAAACTCAGCACCTATCCTGAAGGCCTGGAATTGGCCCGCAAAATCGCTCAAGAATGGTGTGAAACCTACCGGAACCGCCGGGCCATGAAAGACGAACTGTCCAAAGCGGGCTTCTAAAAAGGCTCGCCTCATAGGAGAACTGACCGCCTGAGGCGGCCTGAGAGGTTGATTTTCTTGATAACATATAAAATTCCCTGATGCTAGCTATTATTTAGATGGCATCGGGGAATTTTTTTATGCAAGAATGAAAAGTCGCGCAGAAAAATGTAGAGATAGACGCAAAAGTTGCGCGAAAAAATGTTATAATAAGGAAAAGACTTTCTGTTTAGGGGGTGGAATCTTGGAAAGAGAATTAATGAAATCATTGGTAAAGTGGAAAACGGCGCCTCGTCGGAAACCGTTGATTTTGAAAGGAGCTCGCCAAGTTGGCAAGACTTGGCTCATGAAAGAGTTCGGACGCCGATATTTTCAGAATGTAGTGTACATCAACTTCGATAATAATCCACGGATGCAGCAGATTTTTGAACAAGACTATGATATCCGCCGCATTTTATTAGCTTTTCAGGTAGAAACTGGTGAAAGTATCCGGCCTCAAGAAACTTTGATTATCTTAGATGAAGTCCAGGAAGCGCCACAAGCGATTTCTGCGTTAAAGTATTTTTGTGAAAATGCACCGGAGTACCCTGTAATAGCTGCCGGCTCTTTATTAGGGATTGCTCTGCATAAAGGTATTTCATTCCCTGTTGGAAAAGTGACGACAATGCAATTGTATCCGCTATCTTTTTATGAATTTTTACGGGCTGTCCATGAAGAGCGCTTAGCGGATTTATTGGACCAGCGCGATCCGGCCATGCTGAAAGTATTTCATGACCGTTTTGTCACCTGGCTCAAGAATTATTATTATATCGGGGGTATGCCGGAAGCGGTAGCCGCTTTTGCAGAAACGGCTGATTATAGTGTTGTGCGGCAGATTCAAAATGACTTGATTACCCTATATGAAGCGGATTTTAGTAAGCATATCATCACAGCGGAGATTCCTCGTGTCCGAATGGTATGGAACGCCATCCCGCTTCAATTAGCAAAGGAAAATAAGAAATTTTTCTTTGGACAGGTAAAAAAAGGGGCACGGTCTAAAGATTTTGAAATTGCCATAGAATGGCTTGTCGATTGTGGATTGATTGCTAAGGTGAATCGTGTTTCCAAACCAGCCATGCCACTTAAAGCCTATGCCGAACAGAACGCATATAAACTTTTTTTCTTAGATGTGGGCTTATTAGCGGCCATTAGTGAATTGGACGTGCGTTCCCTTCTGGATGGAAACGATATTTTTGTAGAGTTTAAAGGGGCTTTGACAGAACAGTACGTTTGCCAGCAACTACTTTCTGAAACATCGTATAATCCTTATTACTTTACGTCTCCCAGTAATCGGTATGAAATCAATTTCATGATTCAGAAAGGGAGAGAGGTCATTCCACTGGAAGTTAAAGCGGAACAGAATTTACAATCCAAGAGCTTAAAGGCCTATGTTGAAAAATACCATCCAGCAAAAGCTATCCGATTTTCCATGAGTGATTATCAGGAACAGGAATGGGTAACGAATATTCCCTTATTTGCGATTCGCTGGATTACCTAACGACTAGCCACTAATTAGCCTGTTTTCCCCTTTACTGCTATTTGAACCGTATCAAGAAAGAAAATCATAACATACAGGGGTGAAAAACATGAAAATTTATAAGAAGCGGTTAATGGACGAAAGGCTCGCCTCATAGGAGAGCTGGCCGCCCAAGGCGGTCTGAGAGGTTGATATTTATTTGAGATTGTCCTTTTACAGAAAACTAAATATAACGAAAATATAAATATCCTGCTAAAATATTTTGTTTTTGGCAGGATATTTTTTTTGACTTTGTAAGTGCATTACAAAAGAACAACCATCAATATATATTTATTACAAAAAGACATATCAATAAATATTGCAAAATAATTATTACTATGATAATATTTTATTAACAATAAAGAGGGGCATACAAGCCATACGTAATAACTGTATCTTGTGTGGAATGAAGGGATTACACTATAAAAGGAGATTGATAGAATGGAACAGACAGTACAGTGTCCTGATAAAGGACACGTTTTGGGAAAGGAAAAGCTGACCCGATGGGAAAAAGCGGGTATGACCAAAGCACAGTGGAAAGAAGCTGTAAAGTTTGATAGTACCGACTGGGGCTGGGTCATTATGAGTATCGGCATGGCTATCGGTGCTGGCATCGTATTTTTACCGGTACAGGTAGGCTTGGCAGGGATTTGGATTTATCTCCTATCTTCTATTATCGGTTATCCGGCTATGTATCTTTTCCAGCGATTATTCATTAATACATTGGCAAAATCTGAACGATGCGAAGATTATCCCAGTGTCATTGGCAATTACCTGGGCAAGAACTGGGGCTTGTTTTTAGGCCTTCTCTACTTCCTGATGCTCATTATCTGGGTCTTTGTCTATTCGACAGCCATCAATAATGACAGTGCGTCTTTCTTAGTCACCTTTGGTGTGACAGATCATTCGCTGGCTAAAAATCCGTTATACGGGCTGGCCATTATTTGTGCTCTTGTCGCCATTGCATCTCGTGGTGAAAAAGTACTCTTCAAAATTTCGACGCTGATGGTCTTGACGAAGTTGTGTGTCGTAGCTGTATTGGGCATCATTATGGTTCAGCATTGGAATTTAGCGAATGTAGGCAGCTTTCCCGATTTTGGCTATCTCATCAAGCAGACCATCATCATGCTGCCCTTCACGCTGACATCTATTTTGTTCTTGCAGAGTTTGAGCCCGATGGTTATTTCTTATCGTTCCCATAATAAGTCGATTGAAGTCGCCCGGTACAAGGCTTTGCGGGCTATGAATATCGCTTTTGGCGTGCTCTTTGTCACCGTATTTTTCTATGCTATTTCGTTCAATTTGGCTATGGGCCATGACCAGGCTGTTATGGCTTATGAAAACAATATTTCTGCTTTAGCATTGGCTGCCCAGGGGATTCCCGGCACTTCCATTAAGATCATGAGTTTGATTTTAAATATTTTTGCTGTCGTTACGGCCTTCTTCGGTGTCTTTCTGGGCTTCCGTGAAGCTTGCCGTGGCATTGCCATGAACTGTTTGAAACGTATCATGCCGGAAGATAAGATTAATGTCCGTGCCGTTTCGTTGGGCATCTTGGTCTTTGCGGTTCTCGTGTCGTGGGGCGCCATTATTCTCAATGCTCCCGTTTTGAGCTTTACTTCCATCTGCAGTCCTGTTTTTGGCATGATCGGTTGCTTGATTCCGGCTTATCTCGTCTATCGGGTGCCGCGGCTGCATGACCTGAAAGGTGTTTCGCTGTATCTCATCATTGCAACGGGCATCTTGCTGATTATCTCGCCGTTCCTGGCTTTTTCGTAAGCTTGTAACGGATTTCATAGATTGATTTTTTAGGAGTGATAATAATGGAAACCTGTACTATGTGGAATAAAATGATTGAAATCATGAAGCAAGATATCAAACCGGCTACGGGATGTACGGAACCGATTTCCCTGGCTTTTGCAGCGGCTACGGCGGCGAAAGAATTGGGAGAACCCGTACAATCTGTCAAAGCCTTTGTTTCCGCTAATTTGATGAAAAATGGGATGGGCGTCATGGTTCCTGGAACCGGCATGCCAGGATTGGCTATTGCCGCTGCTGTCGGGGCTCTGGGCGGTGATGCTGATGCAGGCCTCCAGGTCCTGAAATCCTTGACGCCTGATGTGGTAGCCCAAGGGAAACAAATGGTAGCCGATGGCAAGGTCACCGTTGGTGTCAATGAAACGACAAAACATATCCTTTATTCGGAGGCCAACGTCTATGGAGAAAGCCGCCATGTCCGCGCCGTCATCGTCGATAGCCATACGAACGTCGTCTTAATCGAAAAAGATGGGCAGGTCATTTTTGAAAAACAAGCGAGCTGTGATAATGGCGAAGCCGATAAAATTGCTTTTTTGCAGTCCCTCTCGATCAAAGATATTTTGGAATTTGCTGAAAACATTCCCCTTGCCAATATCCAGTTCATCAAAAATGCAGAAAATTTGAATGATGCCTTGTCTAAAGAAGGTTTGACCGGGAAATATGGCCTGCGCATTGGCTGCACCATGGAAAAACACATTAAAGAAGGCTTGCTGGCAGGCGATTTGGCCCGTGAAATCCAAGTCCGCACGGTAGCTGCTTCGGATGCCCGCATGGGTGGCGCTGCTTGTCCGGCTATGACCAACTCCGGTTCTGGCAACCAAGGGATTACCGTGTCCGAGCCGGTAACGGTTGTCGCTGACCATATCAAAGCCTCTGGTGAAGAACGCGTCCGGGCCCTGGCTTTGGCCAGTATGGTAGCTATCTATGCTCACAGCTATTTGCCCAAGCTGTCTGCTTTCTGCGCGACCGTTACGGCTGCCATGGGGGCAGCGGCCGGCATGGCCTGGCTCCTTGACCGCAAGACGCCCTATCAGACTATTTGCAAAGCCATTTCGTCCATGAATGGTGGCATCGTCGGCATGGTCTGCGATGGCGCTGCCGATAGCTGTGCCATGAAAGTTGCTTCGGCAGCAGAAATCGCTTATCGTTCAGTCCTTATGGCCTTAGCCGGTATCCGCGTAGAAGGTACGGATGGACTCGTCGCCGATACGGCTGATGAATGTATCCGCAACGTAGGTCTTTTAGCCTCCAATGGGATGCAGCAGACCGATTGTGAAGTCTTGCACATCATGTTGAACAAAAATAAAGAAGTTGCCGGGGCATAATTTCCCTGACAAAATAAAAAATCCCCTGATACTATCATGATGTAGGGATAGCATCAGGGGATTTTTTATTTTCTGCGCAGATGAATGGAGAAACCGCCTACTGTTTCTTTTAAGAAGGCGACTTTAATATTTCCTTTTTCGTCGCGATAGCAATGGTCTTCATCCAAAGCGATTCCCTGCCGTTGATAGAAAGCTAAGGCGCGGGGCATATCGCGTGTATCAATGCAGATGTGGCCGTTCGTACCGGGCATTTCATGGTCGCAGATTTCGGCGATAGGTCCTGCAAAGAAATTGTCGGCACCGGGAATTTTGTCCTGAGCCATTAATCGGCACAGACCGTCGGTTACGGCTTCAGCTTCTGCTCTGCCAGGTACATGCAGACCTACGTGACCGAGTGTGAAATCCAGCATGTGACGGACGATTTTTTGGCAGTGTGCTGCGATGGCATCCCAATCTTTAGCCTTGACTAAATCAGAAGGGGTAATGAAACTGCCGCCGACCGCTGCGACATTCGGTAAATCCAGATATTCATTCATGTTGTCGTAATTTACGCCGCCTGTTGGAATGAATTTCATGGCAGCAAAAGGACCGGCAAGGGCTTTTAAAGTTTTCGGACCGCCATAGGCTCCGGCTGGGAAGAATTTGCAAACTTCCAGTCCTAACCCATTGGCCGCTTCGATGTCGGCTGGAGATACGGTTCCCGGCATGATATCGATATGGTTTTCGATACACCACTGAGTGACCTGAGGGTTATAGGCCGGCGTAATGATGAATTCAGCACCTGCTTCTACAGCGGCTTGCGCTTGTGCTACATTATGTACCGTGCCAGCTCCGACGATGAGTCCGGGAATGGTCTTCATAGCGCGGATGATGTCCAGGCAGGCATCCGTACGGAAGGTAACTTCAGCAATCGGGATTCCCCCACGGACTAAAGCTTGACCAAAGGGGACTGCGTCTTGTGCATCTTCTAAGACGATGAGCGGAACCAGTCCGATTTCAAATATTTTCTTCATATTATCGCTAATCATGACGGCCTCCTATTTTTCCATAAAAGCTTTTAACTGATCCGGATAGGGGAGACCTTCGTTGTCTCCCCGGCTGGTAACCTGGATGGCACCGATGGCATTGCCGCGGCGTACAGCTTCTTTCAAGGGAAGCCCTTCCATCAATGCCGTAATGACCCCGGCTGCGAAACCATCGCCGGCACCGACTGTATCGACGACTTTATCGACTTTGAAGCCGGGAACGAGATACTCTTCGGTAGCTGTCGTTACGTAAGCGCCTTGGCTGCCGACTTTCGTAATAACGGCTTTGGCTCCCAGGTTACGATAGAAAGCGTTGATTTTTTTCGGATCATCACTGCCCATGAGGATTTTGCCTTCAGCTGTCCCAGGGAGAACGATGTCAGCTTTGGACGCCATGTCATTAATGGACTGAATCATGACATCCTGACTGGGCCAGAGCTGAGGCCGTAAATTGGGATTGAAGGTAATCAGTAAACCTGCCTGACGAGCCTTATCGAACATTAAGTTGACAGCAGCACGCGTCGATTCACTGAGGGCCGGTAAAATCCCTGTCAAATGGATGTGGCTGTATTCATCGAAGCGGATTTTTTCAACATCTTCGACAGATAACGTAGAGGCAGCCGAGCCAGCACGGAAATAAAAAATATCCGGATCGCCTTGGCTGACCCGGCCTTTCAGCATGAACCCTGTCTTTTTCGTATCACTCCAGGCGACGAATTCATTGCCGATTTTGTTTTCGTTCAGTACATGGGTAATTCGCTGACCAAAAGGATCTTTGCCCAGTTTCGTCATGTAAGTAACGCGGTGACCCAGACGGGCTACCCCGACAGCGACGTTGAATTCTGCGCCAGCAACGGCCAAATCATAACCACTTACACTGTCAAGGGAACCTTCACTTTAAGTAATCAAGAGGCCCATGGGTTCACCTGCAAGAATTAATCCAGATTTCATAGTTCTTCATCCTTTCAAAATGGAATAGGAGCTGCCTTATGTGACAGCTCCTTATTTTTGTTTAAGGTTGTTTGCCGATATAGGCAAGAATACCGCCGTCGACATATAAGATATGGCCATTGACGAAGTCCGACGCATGGGAAGCTAAGAATACAGCAGGCCCTTCGAGGTCTTCTGTTGTGCCCCAGCGGCCAGCTGGCGTCTTGGAGACGATGAACTGGTCAAAAGGATGGCGGGAGCCATCAGGCTGTTTTTCACGCAGCGGAGCTGTCTGAGGCGTTGCGATGTAGCCAGGGCCAATGCCGTTGCACTGGATATTGGTGCCGCCAAATTCAGCGCAGATATTGCGGGTTAACATTTTCAGACCGCCTTTGGCTGCGGCATAAGCCGATACGGTTTCACGGCCTAATTCGCTCATCATAGAGCAGATATTGATTATTTTGCCGTGGCCTTTTTTAATCATACCGGGAATGACCGCTTTGGATACGATGAACGGGCCGACTAAGTCGATATCGACAACCTGGCGGAACTCTTCCGTCGTCATGTCGCACATGGGGATGCGCTTGATGATACCCGCGTTGTTGACGAGGATGTCAATGGTTCCTAACGTCTTTTCTATTTCGCTGACTAATTGCTGCACATGAATTTCATCAGTGACATCGCAAATATAGCCGTGTGCGTCGATGCCCTCTTTTTTATAATCTTTCATAGCCTGGTCCAAGTGTTCCTGGCTGCGGCAGTTGAAGGCAATGACGGCACCGGCACGGGCTAAGGCTTTGGCGATGGCAAAACCGATGCCGTAAGAACCGCCCGTAACAAGGGCGACATTGCCTTTCAAAGAAAACATACTATTTAAATAATCCATGCTGATCCTCCTGAAAATAAGAATGGTACATCCAATAATAGGGAAGAGTCGATTGAGTTAGAATTACAGATTGATTCTATTGTAGTAAAACCCGCTAGATTTGTATATTTGGAGAAAATGAGGCTTGTCGCACGTAATCTTGTACAGTCCTTGTTCTATATGCAAAAATATAAAATTTAAACTTTTTACGTTGCCTTGGAAATTGATGAAGCCAGTTTATCCAAGTCTGCACTAAGTCTATTAAAAATTCTGCACTCACAATTCCAATGGTTTATGAGTGCAGGATTTTTTGATTGTATGTAAGTGATGATTTCTTAATTGTTATGGAAGAATGTGTCAAGTCCTTTGCTGAACCAGCGACCACTGAGAACGTGCTTGATGAGTTCTTCTTTTGCATTCTCGGTTATAGACGTATCCCTGACTATTTCGTCAAGGATAGACTGATAGGTCGTGCGGCCGTATTCTTGATGGATATCTACTTTTGTCCCATCGGAATTGACATATAACTGGCTCGGTCCCTCTGTTGCGCTGGTCCATTTCTTCCATGTTACAAGGCCCTTGCCATTGGGATTCCCTGTACGCATGAAATTACCCAGATAATCCTGTATTTGCGCTGTCAGTGCTAGCGCGCCGGGATTGTCGAAAGAACCTGCTGGATAGCCTGCTGTCGTAGCTGTTGGGATGCCGGTAGCAAAAGGAATCCATATGCCGTGGATAGAGCCGGACGTAAAGGCCGTTTTTTCACCGACGAGCTTCGGATTATTTCCATAGGCAATTTTCATCGTATAAATAGGTGCTTTGCCATAGTGGTTGAACATGGTGACAGCTGATTCTTCGGCATTGAATAGCTCATACAGACGGCTGCCATATGTCTTAGCAAAAGCGAATTCTTTATGCTTTTCTGGATCCGTAAAGATTGAGCCGTCTTTAACGGATGGAGAAAAGTAACTATCAGTCCGCGTATATAGGGAGAATTCATCTATACCAGTCGTCATGATGAGAGGTACTTGATTGTAATTTTTCGTAGCAAAAGCATCTTTTTCTAATACGATACCATCATTATAGAGATGAGGGAAGGCACTCATGCGGATACCAGCATGACCAAACGCAGCGGCAATACGGTCGGCGGATAGATTCTGTAAATAATCACGGACCTCCGGTGTATCCTGCAACAGCCATTTGGCGGCATCTATGTCGCTCTTTTTGATGCCGTCTGCAACGACGAGAGAAGCAAAATGCTGAGCGAAAATCTGCTGAGCCCAGGCCGTATCAGAAGTAGTCATACCGCCACTGAAGGAAATCGCTTTCTGGAATTTCCCTTTTGCTATAGGAGAAATAAGCAATGCCATGACGTCACGTCCACCGGAAGAAAAGCCTGCAATCGTAATATTGTTAGCATTTCCGCCGAAGCTGGCAATATTTTCTTTCGTCCAGTCCAGGCCTCTCACAAAATCCAATACAGCAAAGTTACCAGAATTTTCTTCAACCGTACCATGCTTTAATGCTGGTAGGGGATTAAAGCCCAGTGCACCCAGACGGTGATTGATACTGATGGCGATGACGTGTTCCCTTTCAGCAAACTTCTGCCAGTTCACTTGGTCAGCAGCACCGCTCTGATTATTACCACCATGGATAAAGAACAGGACGGGCAGATTTTTTTCTTTTATATTAGGACGGAAAATATCGAGATTCAGGCAGTCTTCACAGCCTTTTGTTTTGCCCATGGCTTCCTGAATGGCAACAGGTCCCGGTTTCGTCGCATCGAAGATACCATTTCAGGCCTTGACGTCTGTCGGAGCTTTCCAGCGTTCTGCCTGACCGTACGGGATTCCTTTCCAGATTAGGGCCTGATTTTGCACATATCCCTGAACCATGCCGTTGCGAGTGTTCTGTAATGCCTTTCTTGTATAAGCCGGCGCTTTCGCCTGAAGCGGCGCTTTTACCGACGCCTCCGCTTTTGTAGCGAAGGTTTGGGAAACATCTGCTGGAGCCGTTCCCCAGGCCATGGAAGCAGCAAATGTGGCTGATAGCAATACGGATAACGTTTTTTGTTTTACATACATGAAAAAATTCCCCCATTATGATAAATTAGAACATCAATAAATAGTATTTCATGTATCAAATAATCCTGTCAAGGATTCGAATCCCTTTTCGGTTTAATATAAAATTCATGAATAAAAGCGATGACTAGAATGAATTTAACTCTTTTGCACTTTGTGAATTTATTTTATACGATAATATTATAGGAAAGAAAAAGATTAAAGGTGGTGATAATATGAAAACGTTTGAATTATTTTCCCAAGGGTTGAAGGATTTTTCTGGTCTGAAAAAAGAAGATTTGTCGAATGTCTTTGTATTGCATGGGATTGTTCACTGGTTTATGGACGAATTTGATTTAGGCCAACAGGTATTTCGGGAATGCCTTGAAAATAAAGATCCTGACCTTGCCATTTCCCTGACACCGAAAGAATTACTTTTAGATGCTTATGAACGATATTTATTTGTTAGCGAATCTACTTGGCTGTCGATGTTGAAGGATCGGTATCATCCAGATTGTTGCGAACCAGTAGAAGAAAAAGTACGGCGTATTCTTCAATATTATGTGCCGGCCTTTCAAGCTATGGAAAGAGAACTTGTAAAATAGGTGTAAGGCTGTCACTGAAATGGCAGCCTTTATCCTAAAAATATTAATGAATATAATTCATATACGATATGACTAAAAATGTACGGGGGGGGGTAAAATAACAGCGTTTTGGTATACGATACGATATAATTAATACTATGAAATAATACTTCCTTCTTTACAATATCATTTTAGAAAAGGGGGGATATGATGAATATCAACCATTTTGCATATTTTATAGAAGCTGTTCGAGAAAATAGCATTACCAAGGCAGCTGAATCATTATTTATTAGTCAGTCTACTATTAGTAAGGCTATAAAAAGTTTAGAACAAGCCTATAATACGGAGTTGATTGATCGCAAAGCCCGGAAATTTAAGTTGACCTCAGCAGGGGAGATTTTTTACAATAGTGCTGTTAAAATTGTATCGAATTATCAATCAGAAACGGAAGTCCTGGCTACACTATTACATAGCCATCGAGGAAAACTCACGTTAGGGATTCCGCCGGTCACGATTACTGTTATTCATTCGTTACTACATCAATACAGTCAAATGTATCCGGAAATCAATTTACGCGTTATGGAGATTGGCGCACAGACTGCTTTTTCCCTGGCACAGTCAGGAACCGTTGATATAGGCATTATTATCGAGCCTTTTGATAATCCTGAATTCAATAAAGTTCCCGTTATGGTATCGGAAGCTGTTTGCGTCGTTTCTCCACATCATCGTTTAGCTAATTATGATACCATTTCATTTTCACAATTAAAAAATGAAAGGTTCCTTGTCCTTGATAAATCCTTCATGCTCTATTATCGGATTATCGATTGTTGCAAAGAGGCTGGATTTATACCTCATGTTGGTCTTGAAAGTGCACAATGGGACTTATTAGTAGAAGCTGTATCTGATGGGGAAAGCATAACCATTTTGCCAAAGCCGATTATCCAGAAGTTTTGCAGTAAAAAAGTAAAAATGTTGCATTTATGCACCCCATCGTTTCCTTGGATTCCTTTGGCAGCCTATCATAAAGAAAAATTTTTAAGCACTCCGATGAAATTATTTTTAGACTTGATACAAAATGCAAAGTTTCATATTTGATTTTTAAATCAGCCTACAATGAGGACTGTCAGTTAGACAGTCCTTTTTTTGACGGATACGTGAAATTTATTCATTACTTTAATGAAATCGATGTATTTTACAAAGGCATGGATGAGATGATACCATGAAGGCAAGAAAAACATCCGAAAAATGAACTTCAGTTATTTACACGTGTGATGAACGGAATCAATGTTTTGGATTGTATGACGCTTTACCCCTTCTGTGCTTATTGGTCAAAATAATAAGGGGACGATGAAACGCCTTATATATTCTTACCATTATGCAACAACAAAATGTTTTATTTATGCCCAAAAGGAGTGATACGTATGGACTTTGGTGTAATCATTATTATCCTCAGTTTACTGGGATTGATTGCTTTTGCTTATCGCGGATTTTCCGTTATTATGATGGCACCGATTATGGCTTTATTAGCAGCAACATTATCGGGGCTGGCCATCATGCCTTCCTATACCGAGTTATTTATGGGTAAGGCTGTTACTTACATTAAATCGTTTTTCCCTATTTTCTTGTTAGGGGCCATCTTTGGTAAGGTCATGGAAGATACAGGCCTAGCCAGGAGTATTGCTAAAGCCATTATTACTGGTCTTGGCAAAGAACCCCATAAAGCAGTTCTCTCCATTGTTATTGCTGCTTCCCTTTTGACCTATGGTGGTGTCAGTCTTTTCGTCGTCGTCTTCGCTGTTTATCCTTTCGCAGCGGCTCTTTTCAAAGAAGCAAATTATCCGAAACGCTTACTTCCGGGGATTATTGCACTGGGGGCTTTTACGGCGACGATGGACTGCCTGCCTGGGACTCCTCAGATTCAGAACATTATTCCGACAGCCTATTTTGGGACGACCTTGTATTCGGCGCCTTTAGCCGGGATTATCGGTGCCTGTATCATTTACGGTGGTGGCTTTGTTTATCTTACCCATTGTCTGAAAAAAGCGATTGCCAAAGGGGAAGGATATGGCAATCATACCATCAATGAACCTGAAGACAATCCGGATGCAACCTTGGTATCTTGGAAACTGGCATGTGTCCCGTTGTTAGCTGTATTAGTCATTAACTTCCTCATTACGGAATATGTTGTTTGGCATCCAGCTATTCTTGAACCGTTCCAGTCGATGAAAGGCGTGCCTCTTGTAGTGGCTCATGTTAAAAACGTTGCGAGTATCTGGTCGTTGATCATTGCATTGGTAGCAGGGATTTTCTTGGCTTTGATTATTGGCAAGGGCGAAATTAAATCGATTGATCGTTTAACGAAAATTCTCAATGCCGGTGCCATTGGATCACTCTTAGCTATTATGAACACGGCGTCGGAAGTTGGTTACGGGAATGTTATCTCGCAGCTCCCTGGTTTCCAGCATGTAGCACATGCGCTGATTAATATTCATATTGGCGGTACGCCGCTGGTATCTGAAGCTATTAGTGTAACGACTTTAGCTGGGATTACCGGTTCGGCTTCCGGCGGTATGGCCATTGCTTTGGAATTGATGTCTCAGGAATGGATGGCTTGGGCGACTTCTATTGGAATGGGACCGGAAATCCTGCATCGTGTTGCTTCGATGGCTTCTGGCGGTCTTGATACACTGCCGCATAATGGTGCAGTCATTACGTTGTTGGCTGTTTGCGGTCTGACTCATCGCAGTTCGTATAAAAACATTTTTGCAATTACTTTGTTGAAGACATTTGCAGTATTTGTAATTATTATTATTTACTCTGTTACGGGACTTCACTAAAAATGAATAAATACATAATAAAGGAGATGTGATTCATATGGCAAAATTTGTAACGGCAGCGGAAGCAGTTAAACAAATTAAAGATGGTGCGATTCTTGCTACCAGTGGTTTTGTAGGCGGCTTAGTTCCTGAAACTGTGTTAAAAGAGATACAGACTTCGTTTAAGGAAACGGGCGCTCCGAAAGATTTAACGGTCATCTTTGCAGCTGGCCAGGGGGATGGTGGTGAACGCGGTCTGAATCATTTAGGTGAAGAAGGCTTGCTTCGCTGCATCGTCGGCGGGCACTTTAATTTAACGCCGCGCATCGGTAAGTTGATTACGGAAAATAAAGTATTTGCGTATAATTTTCCCCAAGGGACAATTTCCCAATGGTTCCGGGATATTGCCGGACATCGGCCGGGGACGATTACCAAAGTCGGCTTGAGGACCTTCGTTGACCCTCGCCTAGAAGGAGGCAAACTGAATGCCGGAACTACCCGGGATATGGTCGAAGTCATTCATATGAATGATGAAGAGTGGCTTTGGTATAAACCGTGGCCTATTCATGTTGGGATTATCCGCGGGACAACGGCTGACCAGGATGGCAATATTTCGATGGAAGAAGAAATCGGAACTGGTGAAGCGCTGTCCATTGCAGAAGCAGCTCATGCATGTGGCGGCATTGTTATTGCACAGGTTAAAAAAGCAGCCATTCGTGGGACACTGGATCCTAAGGATGTCAAAATTCCAGGTGTCTTAGTTGACTACATCGTCCAGAGTGATGCAGCAGACCACTTCATGACTTGGGATTATGAATTTAATCCAGCCTTTAATGGTGACTTGAAAGTGCCCGTCGATTCACTCCCAGCTATGCCGTTGACAAACCGTAAGATTATTGCCCGTCGCTGTGCCATGGAATTGATTCCGGATGCTGTCGTCAACTTAGGTATCGGTATGCCGGAAGGCGTATCATCTGTCGCTTCTGAAGAAGGAATCAACAGCATGGTATTGACGACTGAAGCGGGAACTATCGGTGGGATGCCGGCCGGCGGCAACAGTTTTGGGGCTGCTACCAATGCATATGCTATCCTTGACCAGCCTTACCAATTCGACTTTTATGACGGCGGCGGTGTTGACTTAGCTATCTTAGGGTTGGCTGAAGCTGATGAATATGGGAATATCAATGTCAGTAAGTTCAAAGGTCGTGTTGCCGGATGTGGTGGATTCATAAATATTACGCAAAACTCAAAAAAAGTGATTTATTGCGGTACATTTACAGCTGGTGGACTTAAAGAAATTGTTCAGGATGGTAAGTTGATCATTACACAGGAAGGCCGAAACAAGAAGTTCCTCAAACAGGTTGAACAGATTACTTTCAGTGGCGATTATGCAAACTCGGTAGGACAGCCTGTACTCTATGTTACGGAACGCGCTGTTTTTAAACTGACTCCGGACGGAATGGAATTGATTGAAATTGCTCCTGGGATTGACATGGAAAAAGATATATTGGCACATATGGAATTTAAGCCAATCATCAATGCTGTTAAATTGATGGACAGCCGGATTTTTGAAGATAAGCCAATGGGCTTACAGATATAGTTGTCGCTCTTTAAGGAGGGGGTAGTATGGCCAGAAATGTCCGTTATGAAGACATCCATGTAGGAGATAAGGCGTCTTTATCAAAGACAATCTCTGAATATGATGTGTATGCCTTTGCAGGCGTGACTGGGGACTTCAATCCGGTCCATGTAAATGCAGAATTTGCGAAAAACTCGCTATTTAAACAACGAATTGCACATGGTATGATTTCGGCCGGTCTTATTTCGGCAGTATTGGGAACCGAACTTCCTGGAATCGATACGATTTATATGAATCAGGAACTCAGTTTTTTAGCGCCTGTTTTATACGGGGATACGCTGACCGCGACTGTCGAATGTATTGAAAAAGATGATAAGAAACATCGGATTATTTTCCGCACCACTGTCACCAACCAAAATGATAAATTGGTCACAGATGGCAAAGCAAGAGTCATGAAACGTTAGTGTTTCAGCAGGTTTCACACGCCTGCAGTATCAAATTGGTTCCTATTTAAAAGCTCAAAGATAAAACCTGTTTTCATGAATAAAAGCCTTCGGATTCTGGAAAAACCGCCCTTTTGCATAGTTCGGAGGCTTCTATTCTCTTTAAAAACGTGAAATCAATCACAAATAAATTATATAAAGAAAGGAGATAACACTATGGCTAAGGAAAAGAAACAATTTACCGATTACTTTACGGACTTTGCCCCAAAATGGGTTCCTGATTCATATGTTATTGCCCTTGTATTAACGATTGTCGCTTTTATTTTGGCATTGCTGTTTACTTCGTCAGGGCCTTTGGATACAGTTATCGCTTGGGGGAATGGATTTTGGACGTTGTTAGCATTTTCCATGCAGATGTCATTGATTGTCATAACTGGATACGCCTTAGCGACAACCCCAGTTTGCACACGTCTTATTTCATCGGTATGCAGTAAACCGAATTCTCCCACGGCTGTTTACATTTATGTTGTTTTGTTATCAGCCATTGGCTTCTATTTGAATTGGGGCTTCGGGTTAGTTTTTGCAGCCCTTATTTGTAAGAATTTGGCAGTTCAGGCAGAACGGAAACATATTCTTATTGATTATCGCTATTTATGTGGCGCTGCATGGACGCCATTCTTTATCTGGCATATGGGGCTTTCGGGGTCTGCTCCGTTATTGGTTGCTACAGCGGATCACTTTATGGTTAAAGAAATAGGTGTCATTCCTATTTCCATGACAATCTTTCATCCGTACAATTTGATTTTAACCATCCTCTCGGTTATTGCTATTTTGGTTTTATTTGGATTCGTACTCCAGCCCAAAGACAAGACCAAGATGATTTCTATTTCTCAATGGAATCCGGAGCTGGCTAATATTACCACACCGGTCATGCCTAAGAAAAAAGATATTAAGACGCCGAGTGAATGGGTTACTTATACACCATGGTGCTCATATATTATCGGATGTATGTTTTTAGTTTACTTGGGGTATCACTTCTTTGTTTTAGGGAAATCCTTGGATATTAACGTTTTGAATTTCCTTTTCTTGACGTTGATTATCTGGCTTTATGGTTCGCCAGCTGCGTTATTGCAGGCTGTCAAAGCATCGACGCTAGCCGCTTGGGGCGTTATTCTACAGTTCCCCTTCTATGCGGGTATTTATGGCATCATGAAATACACTGGCTTGGTCGATACCATTGCGTCCTGGGTTATTGCTTTTAGTAATGAAACAACATTTCCTGCTATTGCAGCCATCTTGACGGGGATTATCAGCTACTTTATTCCTTCAGGGGGCAGCAAGTGGGTAATTGAAGCGCCCTTCCTTATCCCGGCTGGCCAGGCCTTGGGGATTCCTGATGCGCAGACTGTCATTGCCTATATGTTTGGCGGGGACTTGACGGCATTAGTACAACCGTTCTTTGCCGTTCCGTTTATGGCTGTTTGCGGATTAGAGTTCAAAGATTTTGTAGGATATAGTTTCGTTGCCTTTATTGTATTAGGCATCATCATGGTTGTCGGTTTAACGGTGATTCCTTTTGCTATTTAAAATTATACGTGATAGAAAGAAGGTAGAAGTATGAAGCAGTTGAAGGACATTAAACGGATTTGTAACTTAGGTTGTGGCACGATGGGGTTTGGCACAGCGATTGCTTTTGCTCAGAATGGCTATGAAGTAAATATGTTTGGGCGTAAAGATGCCAGTATTGCTCGGGCTATGCGAAATATACATGCTACATTAGATGTCATGAAAGCCAATGATTTACTGACCGAAGCAGAAGAAAAAGAATTGCTCAGTCATATTCATGGTGTTACATCTATTGAAGATGCTGCAAAGGATGCAGATTTTGTCCTTGAATCAGTAGCAGAAGACATGGATGTTAAGCAATATGTTTATGGAGAATTGGAAAAATATCTTGGTCCAGATGTTATTTTTGCTACGGACTCTTCTGGCCTTTTGCCGACAGAAGTCGCCTCTGTTCTCAAACATCCAGAACGTTTCGTCGTTGCTCATTTTTGGAACCCGCCTCACCTTATTCCTTTGGTTGAAGTCGTTCCGGGTGAAAAGACAAGCCAAGAAACGGTAGATATTACTTGGCAGCTTATGGAAAAAATCGGGAAAAAACCGGTAGCTCTTTTGAAAGAAGCTCCAGGATTCGTAGGAAACCGGTTACAGTTTGCCCTGCTTCGTGAAGCACTGTATTGTGTACAAGAGGGGATCGCGACCGCCGAAGCAGTTGATCTCATTTGTAAATACAGCATTGGCCGCCGGTTAGGCGTGACAGGACCGCTTGAAACTGCTGATTTAGGAGGCCTTGATATTTTCTACAACATTTCGGCCTATTTGAATGCTGATTTGGCTGATGATAAAGAAGGCTCTGCCGTCATGAAAAAATGCGTTGATGAAGGAAACTTGGGTGCAAAAACAGGGACTGGTCTATACCAGTGGAAACCGGAAGAATTGGATCATATCAAGAAGACCCGAGAAGAAGTTTTGATTGAATGGTTGAAAAAAGATAAGGCCGGTCAGAAATTCTGACCGTTACTTATATACATTTGTCCTCCTTCGAGAACAGGGACTACTGCAAGTGCGGTAGTCCCTGTTCTTTATTGGCGCCGAATAGGCATGATTAAACCCCCAGTTCAACTGGGGGTAAGTAAAATT
>ENA-OURS01000280-OURS01000280.1-human-gut-metagenome-genome-assembly--contig:-NODE-280-length-65406-cov-19.308656_pt1 | contig 65406 bp, 43 predicted proteins | sample MGYA00242109_ERZ509010 | MGnify/ENA primary metagenome ERZ509010 (study PRJEB26280, sample SAMEA2338774) | human gut metagenome | biome: human gut; feature: human-associated habitat; material: faeces... | reverse complement strand
CTCCCTCCTTCCTATGGAAGGAGGTGCCCCGAAGGGGCGGAGGTTGGATGGGGAAAGCGCTATCCCCGACACAAAGCCTTCCCCACGTGGGGAAGGTGGTGAGCGGAGCGAGCCGGATAGGGTACTAGCGGTATGAAAGAGAGCGGGGGAGATCGTCTCAAGCAGGCGATATACGAGAGCACCCGAGCGCCGCTGACGCGGTCCCCCTTCCCCAATGGGGAAGGCTGCGATACGAGGATGCGGCTATCCCCGCAACAAAGTTTTCCCCAGTCCCTAGTCATCAGTCACTAAAATGACCACTTTTGCAGAATTTCGACCACTTTTGCAGCAAAAGGCACCGCAGGGGACAGATTTCCTGTAATGTAAAGACTAAGAAAACTCCGACATCCGGCACGGAGAAAATGTTCATTGTTTTTCGCAAAGGGGGAAATCATCATGAACAACATCTACAAAGTCATCTGGTCCAAGGCAAAGAATTGCTATGTGGTAGCGTCTGAAATCGCGAAGTCGCATACGAAGAGTGCGAGCGGGCAGTCCGTGCGCCGTTCGGCTCTCGCCTCGCTCCTTGCGTTGTCTCTCCTCTGCGGGGGATTGGGCGTAGCGGAAGCATCTATGCATGTGAATGAAAATACCGGCGGAGCATATGAGGTTTTGACGAAGCAAGAAGTTACTGACGAATTGAACAAGAAGGTAAGTACGGAGGTTGCTGACCTCAAGTATGCAAAGGCGTCTGATGTATTGACAAATACAGCGAACATCGCCACGAATAAAGCTGATATCATCGCACTACAGAGTGAGCTGGACACCAAAGCGGATAAGACGTATGTCGATACGGAAGTAGGGAAAAAGGCTGACAAAGCGACCACGCTGGAAGGTTATGGCATTGCCGATGCCTATACCAAGGATAAAGTTGATACAGAATTAGGTAAGAAAGCGGACGTGACTGCGCTTGACGGCAAGGCGGATAAGTCTTATGTCGATACTGCTGTAGCTAACGCTGTTACGACAGCAGGTACTAACGTAAATACGAAACTCGCAGACTATGCGAAGACGGCGGATGTCGATACGAAGTTGGCTGGAAAGGCAGACAAAGCGACCACGCTGGCAGGTTATGGAATTACCGATGCCTATACCAAGGGAGAAGTCTATAACAAGGGAGAAGTCTATAACAGGGGAGAAGTTGCTGCAAAATTAAATACGAAAGCTAATCAGAAAGACCTGAATCAGGCTACGGATAGAATTACCAAGAATGAAACTGCTATCAATGGACTTACCACGAAAACTACGGAGATATCCTATGTGGCTGGCGATGGGACAAAGATTTCCGGCGTGACGATTAAAGATGGCAATATCGTCGGCAATGGCAATAGTGCGATTACCGGGCTTACGAATGTAGAAACCGGTAACATCAACGGCAAGAGCCTCGTGGGGACTACGGTAGCGACTGCGAAAGACGTAGAGGATGCAGTCAAGGCGGAAACCGATGCGCGCACAGTAGCTGACACCGCGCTGGAAGGGAAAATCAATGATGAAAAGACGGCGCGTGAAGCCAAAGATAATGCTATTTTAGGTCGCATCGGTAAGGTAGCTGAAGATGGAAACTATATCAAGAAGAGCGATACGAATAGTGTTTCTAAAAACTTGAAAGCACTTGATGCACAGGCGAAGATCAATGCGGACGCTATTGCTGCAGAGACAGTAGCGCGTGCCGCTAAAGATACAGAGCTGGAAGGGAAAATCACTAAAAACAGTCAAGATATCACAAATCTGCAGGGTGATGTGACAACGGCACAAGGCGATATCACTAACCTCAAAGCGAAGGATACCGAGCTCGAGGGCAAGATTCAGACGAATGCAAATAACATTCAGGCCAATAAGGACGCTATTGATGCGACCAATAAGCGCACCTCCGGAATCGAGTACGATAACGTTAGAGACGAAACTACGATCGAAAACAATGTGGTTGTCGATAGCATTGGCAATGTGACTGCGAAAGGCCAGCTGACAGCATACGATGGCGTGTATACTGGCACTGGCGATATCACCACGAAGGGCGATGTGAACGCAGGCTCTCTGAACGTGGAAAATGCTTCGCACCTCAAGGGCGACGTGACAATGGATAAGGCGCTCAAGGTCACAGGTGATACCTCGCTCAAAAAGACGGATGTGGATGGTGCGCTCAATGTGACTGGCGAATCCAGCCTAAAGAATACGAAAGTCGATGGTACGCTCACCACCACTGGAAAGGCGACATTCAAGGAAGCCGTAGAGATGGATAAAGGTCTGACCGTGACCAGTGGTGATACCACGCTCCAAAAGACGAATGTGAATGGCGCGCTCAATGTGACTGGCGAATCCAGCCTAAAGAATACGAAAGTCGATGGTACGCTCACCACCACTGGAAAGGCGACATTCAAGGAAGCCGTAGAGATGGATAAAGGTCTGACTGTGATCAATGGGGCTACGACGCTGAAAGAGACTACCGTAGACGGTAAGCTCACTGCGGGCGATGCGGAGCTCAAGAATACCACGGTCGGCGGCACGCTCGGTGTCACTGGCGAGACCACGCTCAATGACAAACTGACCGCGAAAGGCGAAGCAACGTTCAAAGAGAATGTGACCATGGAGAAGAATCTCGAAGTCAAGGGCGAGCTCAAGACGGACAAGATCGCTATGGAAAACAAGAAGACGGACGCGGATGGTACGATTCATAATAGCGCTACTACGATTACCGCAGACGGTATCACTCATATCGGAGAGGTGGAAAAGAGCGGTGTGATCACGAAGAGCCAGTTCACCCATACGAAAGAGGGCAGCGAAACCTATGCGAAGAAGGGCAACACGGCCAACTGGACAGAAACCCGTTCGGATGTGAAGGCAGATGGTGTCACGACCAAAGTCGAAGATTCGAAGAAAAATCGCACCAATACGAGCCAGGCCGCAGATGGCATCAAAGGCTATGCGACTGACAAGGACGGCAACAAGACCTATACGAAAGTCACTGCGACAGAGAATAGCTTCCAGGTCCAGGACAAGAATGGGGATAATAAGAATCATCAGGTCAATACCATGGGTTCGTCCGTGACAGAAATCACGAATGCGGCGGGCGCGACCACGAAGACGGAGCAGACTGCGGAAAATATCACGAACATCGCTCAGAGTGGCACTATCACAAACGATGCACAGAATATTGTGAACAACGCCAGCGAAAATATCACCAATACCGCTCAGAATGGCACCATCAAAAACGATGCACAGAATATCGTAAACAATGCCAGCGAAAATATCACAACCACGGCAAATACCATGAATACGACTGTGAACGGACAGGCTACAGAAAGCTATGGTGGACTTAATACCACTGTCAATGGTGCGGAAAATCATACTGTCAATGGCAAGCAGATCAATACCGTGGGAGACGGTCAGATCAACAATATCACCGGCAACCAGACCACAACCGTGACCGGCGATATTTCGAACACGGCGAAGAACATCACCAACGAAGCAAATACGAAGCTGACCGACAAGGTGGGCGATAATACCCGCGTGCTGGACAGCGAAGGCATCACGGATACCGTTCCGGGGGCTGATGGAAAAGGCTCTACCTTCAAACAGCGTATCGATGTCATCATGGGCAACGTAAAGACGGATGCTGGTGAATCTGAAGTGACACAGAAGGGCGATGAAATCACCTCTGTCGTCGGCAAAGGTGAAGCCACCAATTCCCGTGTGACCCAGAAGAAAGGCAGCCTTGAGGCAGGGGTGACCGATGGTACCAATACCAATGCTTCCTATGATGTAGCCGATGCATCGGCTAAGGTGCTGACCGGCGGCACAAAAGTGAATAAGCTGCAGGACAACCTGGATTCTTCCGAAAAGACGATCACCAATGGCACCTATACGACCTCTAAGTTGCAGACTGCACTTGATATCACCAATACTGCAAAAGATGGTACTATCACAAACGATGCAAAGAATATCGTGAACAACGCCACCGGCGATATGACGAACACCGTAGGCGGTAAGCTGACTACCACCGTGACAGGACAGGCGACGGAGAACTTCAACGGCGGACTTGATACCAATGTCACTGGTACGGAAAATCATACTGTCACTGGGGATCAGAACATCCACGTCACTGGCAAGCAGACAAACCAGCTCGATGGGGATCAGGTAAACACCATCGGCGGAAACCAGACCACGACCGTGACCGGCGATATTTCGAACAAAGCGGAGAACATCACCAACGAAGCGAATACGAAGTTGACCGACAAGGTTGGCGATAATACCCGCGTGCTGGACAGCGAAGGCATCACGGATACCGTTCCGGGTGCTGATGGAAAAGGCTCGATCTTCAAACAGCGTATCGATGCCATCATGGGAAACGTAAAGACGGATGCTGGCGAATCCGAAGTGACACAGAAGGGCGATGAAATCACCTCTGTCGTCGGCAAAGGAGAAGCCACCAATTCCCGTGTGACCCAGAAGAAAGGTAGCCTTGAGGCAGCGGTGACCGATGGTATCAATACCAATGTTTCCTATGATGTAGCCAATGCATCGGCTAAGGAGCTGACCGATGGTACCAAAGTGAATCAGCTGCAGGACAACCTGGATTCTTCCGAAAAGACGATCACCAATGGCACCTATAAGACCTCTAAGTTGCAGACTGCACTTGATATCACCAATACTGCAAAAGATGGTACTATCACAAACGATGCAAAGAATATCGTGAACAACGCCACCGGCGATATGACGAACACCGTAGGCGGTAAGCTGACTACCACCGTGACAGGACAGGCGACGGAGAACTTCAAAGGCGGATTGAAGACCGATATCACCGGCGAAGAAATCCATACCGTGACCGGAAATCAGACGAACAAGGTCACGGGGAAACAGACCAATACCGTGGAAGGCGGGCAGGAAAATATAATTTCCGGCGGCCAGATTAACAATATCACTGGCGACCAGACCACCACTATCAGCGGTACACAGACCACCACGGCTACGGATATCAATCGCAATGCTTCCAGCAGCATGGTTGACAAAGTGGATAATGCTTATGGTACTAATACGGAAACCAAGGAAGCAGGAAAGACCACTACTGATGTCAGCATCAAAGGAACAGGAGAAGAAGGAAAGTACATCAGAGGTGCTAATGAATCCAGAGATTACCTCATCAAAGGTACTTTGAAGAATTCGGAAACCAAGACGGCTGAAGCGACTTCCACGAAAATCACGGATGGCAATGGAAAAACCTCATCTACGATTCAGGATGTGACCCAGATTTCAGGCTCTGTCACGGATGGGACAAATACATCGGTATCCAATGTGAAAGCAAACTCCATTGATTCTGCGGTCACTGATGGAAGCAGCATTTCTACTATCAATCAGAAGAAGAATAGCATCACTTCACAGGTCACTGATGGTACTACTATTACGAAAACGGAGCAGGATACAAAGAATATCACCAATACTGCAAAAGATGGTACTATCACAAACGATGCCAAGGATATCGTCAACAATGCGAGCGGCAATATGACGAATACCGTAGGTGGTGATCTCACGACCACCGTCAGCGGCAATGAGCTGCACGAAGTCACTGGCAAGCAGACCAACAAGATCGATGGGGATCAGAAAAACACCATCGGCGGAAACCAGACCACAACTGTGACCGGCGACATTTCGAACAAGGCGGAGAACATCACCAACGAAGCGAATACGAAGCTGACCGACAAGGTGGGTGAGAATACTCGCGTACTGGACAGCGAAGGCATCACCGACACGGTAGGCGGCTCCACCTTTAAACAGCGTATTGACAAGATCATGATGGAATCGAAGGATGTCTCGATCAAGGCGGAAGAAACGCTGACCAATGAGGCAAAGGTGATCACGAATAAGGCTTCGGAAGTCATCAACAATGAAGCTGTCAACATCAACAACACGGCAACGGGTATCATCACTTCCAAGGCATCTGAGATCAAGAACCAGGCAGACAAGCTGATCTCCAATAAAGTCGGCGAGAACACTTGGGAGAATATGGAAAATGGGAAGATCACCACATCCATCAAGGACGGGGCAAAGCAGAATCTGACCCAGTCGGATGCGGCGGGCACCACGCAGTCTACTGTCGATGGTGGTAAATCGACAGTAACGATCCAGAATGCAGATGGACTTGCGGATGCAGTGACTGACGGGACGAATACCAGCGTACAGAACCAGACAGCATCTGCGATCGCAGCTGCTGTAAAGGATGGGGCAGGCAATGAAAATGCTTCTGTTGCAAATGCTACCACCTCGGTGAATACCATCAAGAGTGGTTCCAAAGCAAATACCGTGATTTCTACAGCAGACGGCACCAGCTTCATCAATAGCGAAGCAGCGGCGCCTGTCGGCGATGGCACGGAGGTGAAAACCACCATCAAGGACAATACCATCACCACCGGTAAGGTCACCATGGACTATGCGGAAGTGATGAAAGACCTCGGCGTCCGCGGCAATGCGAATATCACCGGCAAGACCACCACGGGTTCGCTCGAAGTCAAAGGTGAATCCAAGCTCACAGGCGATGTGACCATGGAAAGCAATGCGACTGTGAAGAAAGATCTCACCGTCGAAGGCAACACAAACCTGAAGAATACCAAGGTTGATGGAACACTCGATGTTACGCAGAAAGCAAACTTCGGTGACTCTGTCAGCATCGCGAAAGACCTCTCCGTCGACGGCAATGCGACCATCAAAGGCGATGTGACGGCGAAATCCTACAAAGTGGGAGACAAGACCTACATCAGTGCAGCTGGCATCAATGCGAATGACCAGAAGATCACGAATGTGGCTGATGGTAGCATTTCCGAGGGCAGCAAAGATGCAGTGAATGGCGGACAGCTCTACACCGTGAAGAATGATCTCGAAGGCAAGGTCAATAAGGTCGGTGCGAATGCAGCCGCTATGGCAAACCTGCATCCGATGGAATTCGATCCGGACTCCAAGTGGAACATCGCCGCTGCGATTGGCAACTACGGCAGCGAGACCGCGGCAGCGCTCGGCGCCTTCTACCGCCCGAACGATGATGTGATGGTGAACCTCTCCACCGCATTCGGCACCGGTGAGAACATGGTAGGCGGCGGCGTATCCGTTCGCCTCGGCAAGGGCGGCAACAAGCTCTCCCGTGAGGAAACCAATGCGCTGAAAGCACAGGTGGCTGACCTCACCGCTCGCATGGACGCTCTCCTCTCCGTGCTGAATCCGAATATGTCGAAGGATTTCCCGGATGTACCGGAAAACCACTGGGCGTATGAAGCTGTCTCCCGCCTCGCGGGTAATGACATCGTCCAGGGCTACCCGGACGGCGAATTCCACGGCGAACGCACCATGACCCGCTATGAAATGGCAGAGATCATCTACAATGCACTCTCTCGCGGCGCAGAAGCTGAAAAAGAGCTGGTAGAAGAATTCAAGCCGGAACTGCAGGCGATGGCTGCTTCGGAAAAAGCCACAGCAGAAAAAGCTGAAGGATAAGCTAAGCGGAAACAGGTACAGAAGGTCAAGTGAGATCACGGGCTCCGGCTGATGCAGCCGGCCGGAGCGCCCTCTCACTACGAACCTTCCGCAGAAGGGCAGAGCCCTGCATCTATATCGTTGTCAACAGGGGTCCCCTTTATCTCCTGCCGGATGACATGGAATTGCCCCTGTTGAAATATATAAGCCGCCCTGCGGCGCTATGCAAGTAGCGCCGCAGGGCGGCTTTATTGTGCGTATGGGGATGCTATTCCGAGGGGGGAAGGCTGCATGGAAATGAGGATGGCACTATCCCCCTATCGTCAGAGCGAATATAGGATATGTGGGGAAAACAATACCGATGGACAAAGCCTTCCCCGTGTGGGGAAGGCAAAGAGGAGGCGGCTTCGCCGCAAAAAAGGAAGCCAACCCCGCTCGGCAGCCCCTTCCAAGGGAAGGAGGTGCCCCGAAGGGGCGGGGGTTGGATGGGGAAAGCGGTATCCCCGACATAAAGCCTTCTTTTGGGGATGTCAGTATCCTTTTTTCTTGTCGACTTCGTTCATGAGTTTTTCTCCGCGGGCGAAGGCGACAAAGTTCATCTGGAGGAGGCTGGTGAGCTTGTCCCAGAAGTCGGGAACCATGGAGGCGATGTGCGGGGTCATGATGACATTGTCCATCTGCCAGAAGGGGTGATCGCCGGGGAGGGGCTCTTTCGAGAAGACGTCCATGCAGGCACCGGCGATCTCTTTCTGCGAGAGGGCGTCAATGAGGGCGGCTTCATCGACGACGGAGGCGCGGGCGATATTGATGAAGAGGGCGGATCTCTTCATGAGGGCGAATTCCTTCTCTCCGAAGAAATGATCTGTCTCGGGCGTCGCAGGGAGGGCGGCGATGACGATGTCGGCCTCCGGGAGGACTTCGGCGAGCTGGTCTTCGAGATAGACATGGTCAGCGAACATTTCTGTAGAGAGGTGTTTCTTTACGGCGAGGATGCGGGTCTCGAAGACTTTTGCTCGCTGGGCGATGGCGCGGCCGATGCTGCCGAAGCCTACGATGAGGATGGTCTTGCCGAAGAGGGTGTCGCCGCGGGGGCGTATCCATTCATGGGCGCTCTGGTGGCGGACGGCGTCGGGGATGCGGCGCATCCATGCGAGGAGCAGGGCGAGGGTGTGCTCGGAGACGGCGCGGTCGTGGACGCCGTGGGAGTTCGTGAGATGAATGGGGCGTGAGAGCATGGAGGGGGAAAGGAGGCGCTCGACGCCGTCAGAGAGGGAGTGTACCCAGCGGATGTTTGGCCCGGCGGCGAGGATGGACTCTGCGTCCTGGAAGCCCCACATGGCGATGGCGTCGGCGTCTGCGACATGGGGAATGGCTTCTTTCGGCGATTTGTAGGATTCGACGATAGCACCGGGGACGGCTTTTTTCAGGGATTTGATTTTGTCTTCGGAGAGGGTATTGATGATGACAAGTTTCATGATGGGGCTCCTTTCATTTTCAAAACTTTTCTTATTATAGCATGGTTCATGGGCGCAGGGTTTGGGGTTCAACCTATAGCGGAAGCCAACCTCCGCCCCTTCGGGGCCCCTCCTTCCAGAGGAAGGAGGGAGATATGAGAATGCCGTTTTCCCTATAGCAAAGACTTTTCCTCGCATTGTCATTTCGAGCGAATGCGAGAAATCTTTTTCGTTCGCGGTGAGGCAAAAGCTGTGAGGGGAGCGGTGAACGGGAAACACCGTGCTTCATGCGACTGGGGAGGACGGTGCTTCATGCAGGAGCTTTACGAAGGAAAACGGAAGAGGGAAACGAAAAAGATCCCTCGGCTGCGCTCGGGATGACGAAACGGAGAAAACGCTTCTTCATGTTTTTTTCATTCCGCTACGGAAGCCAACCTCCGCCCCTTCGGGGCACCTCCTTCCAGAGGAAGGAGGGAGAATGCCGGCTTCCCTGCATCGTCATTTCGAGCGAATGCGAGAAATCTTTTTCGTCCCCTTTTCCCACGACCCCTTCGCTAAGCCTTTTAGGGGAAGCACCGCCTCCGTCCTTCCGCGATACGGTGTTTCCCGTTCCCTGCTGTCAAACACTCTCCGTCTTACCGCCAACGAAAAAGATCCCTCGGCTGCGCTCGGGATGACGAAACGGAGAAAGGCGTATCTCACATTCTTTTTCAACCTATAGCGTGAGCCAACCTCCGCCCCTTCGGGGCACCTCCTTCCAGAGGAAGGAGGGAGAATGCCGGCTTCCCTGCATCGTCATTTCGAGCGAATGCGAGAAATCTTTTTCGTCCCCTTTTCCCACGACCCCTTCGCTAAGCCTTTTAGGGGAAGCACCGCCTCCGTCCTTCCGCGATACGGTGTTTCCCGTTCCCTGCTGTCAAACACTCTCCGTCTTACCGCCAACGAAAAAGATCCCTCGACTGCGCTCGGGATGACGAAACGGGGAAAGGCGTATCTCACATTCTTTTTCAACCTATAGCGGCTTCCCTGCATCGTCATTTCGAGCGAATGCGAGAAATCCTTTTCGTCCCCTTTTCCCATGACCCTTTCGCTAAGCCTTTTAGGGGAAGCACCGCCTCCGCTCTTCCGTGATACGGTGTTTCCCGTTCCCTGCTGTCAAACACTCTCCGTCTTACCGCCAACGAAAAAGATCCCTCGACTGCGCTCGGGATGACGAAACGGAGAAAGGCGTATCTCACATTCTTTTTCAACCTATAGCGTGAGCCAACCTCCACCCCGAAGGGGCGGATAAGGATAAAATGTTCTGCTGTTCTCTGTAAAAGTATTTACGAATCCAGTATAATAAAACAAATGATATGGACGGGCTGGGGGCTTGTAACGTCTTCGGGTGTCACTCCCCTTCAGAACCATTAGAACCGGCTGCATCTATATTCCTTTTTTCAAGGAGGCACTATGTTATCTGACTGGCTTCATTCGAAGCGCATAAAATATATTTCCTTCGCTGTCCTGCTTTTTCTCTTGATGGGGGGCATTTATGTCTATACCCATCGCGGGGGGCAGGGGGTGAAGAAGGCCGAGGTGCGTCCGACGGTGAAGGTCGTGACGCTTGTACGGCAGGATATGATGAAGCGGATCGTGCTCTCGGGGGAGACGGTACCGAAGGCTTCGGTGGATATTTCTCCGAAATATGCTGGCCGCATTGCAGAGGTGGCGGTGGACCTGGGGGATGCGGTGTCTCTTGGGGATGTGCTCCTTCGTCAGGATACGAAGGATGTCTCGATCTCTATCGGAGAGAACCGCGCAGGCAGCGCGCAGGCAGCGGCTGAGGCGGTGACGAGCCGCGCAGAGTATGACGCGGGGACGATGAAGGCGCAAAGTGACTATGAGAATGCGCTGACGACGTATGAACGTTACCAGCAGCTTTTCGATGAGGGGGCGGTGTCCCGTCAGGATCGCGATGACAGATATCGCGCGATGATGGAGGCGAAGGCGGCGCTCGAAGGTCTGACGAGCCAGTCTGTCGGCGGCCGTCCGGCTGTGATCGCCGGCAAGGAGGCGGCTGCGGAGAAGGCGCGTTATGTGGTGGAGGCGCTCACGAATCAGCAGGCGGACATGACGCTTCTTTCTCCTCTTTCCGGTATCGTAAGCTATCGGAGGGCAGAAGCGGGCGAGTGGGCGACGGCAGGAGAGAAGCTGCTCACGGTCGTCGATACGAGTGAGCTGTATCTGGACTGTCAGGTCGCGGAGCAGGATGTCGGGATCCTGCAAGAGGGGATGAGTTTGGATGTGTCGATCGATTCGCTCGGGGAGTCGGTGAAGGGGACGATCCGCTATATCAGTCCGGCGATGGATGCGGATACGCATGCGTACAAGGTGCGTCTTGTACTTACAGATCCCGCAGCGCAGATCCGCGGCGGGATGTTTGGCCGGACGGAGGTGACGGCGATGCAGAAGAAGGATGTGCTCCTCCTTCCGAAGACGGCTGTCATCGATCACAATGGGAAGAAACTGGTCTATGTGGTGGATGACGATGGCCGCGCAGAAGAGGTGCCTGTCACGCTCGGCGTTTCCAATGATGAGATGGTGGAGATCCGGAGCGGTCTGGCAGCTGGCGAGAGGGCGGCTGTGACGAATCTGTCTAAGCTCAAAAATGGAATGGTCGTAGAGGTGAAGGACTAGGGGTTAGCCCCTGGGGCGTATCGTCCCTTGATTGTTTGCGAAAGAGGTTCAACAGGTTCAACAGGTTCTATAGGTTCAGCGGGGGTGGTGCGGCGCCAGATCCTTCGACTCAGTTCTCACTGTTCCGCCTTTACATTTTCGAACATTCGACATTTCACTCCGCTCAGGATGACGAAATGCGCCGCGGAGTATACATAATGGCGATGCCCGAAGGCTGGCATTCCAGTCACTAGCCACTCATCCCTGCTTTCAAACTTTTTGAGGATACCCTTTTCCGTATCGTCATCCCGAGCGAAGCCCTCGATCTTTCTTGCACTCAGGTCAGGATCACATAAGCACTGTACGGAAACGACGCCTTGGTGCTATGTATTTCTCCTTTTACACATCCTTCGTTTATCGGTCTGCAAGGAAGATTTCTCGCTTCGCTCGAAATGACGATACGAGAATCTGATGTCTCTTGATTTCCTAGTCCCTGCTGACCAATCCCTAATCCCTAGCCCCTAATCCCCAGCTACCAGTCACCAGTCACTCATTCCTGCTTTCAAACTTTTTGAGGATACCCTTTTCCGTATCGTCATCCCGAGCGCAGCCCTCGATCTTTCTTGCACTCAGGTCAGGATCACATAAGCACTGTACGGAAACGACGCCTTGGTGCTATGTATTTCTCCTTTTACACATCCTTCGTTTATCGGTCTGCAAGAAAGATTTCTCGCTTCGCTCGAAATGACGATACGGGAATCTGATGTCTAGTCCTTGGTGACCAATCCCTAATCCCTAATCCCTAGCCCCTAATCCCTAGCTACTAGTCACTTAGTTCCCGTTTCCATCGTTATTTCCGGAGGCATGCATGAAGTCATTCAATCTGACCCGGTATTCCGTGACGCATCCGATCGGCATTTTTATGATCGTGCTGTTTTTCGTGGTGCTTGGGCTGTACAGCTATTGGCGCATCGGTGTGGAGCTGTATCCGAATATCAATGTGCCCTATGTCATCGTGTCGGTGCGCTATGATGGCGCGGATGCGGAGTCGGTCGAGCAGCAGATCACGAAGCCTTTGGAGGATGCGCTGTCTTCGGTGTCGAATGTGAAGCACATCACGTCGAAGTCGCGCACGGGGCGTTCGGATGTGACGCTGGAGCTGAATTTCGATGCGGATGCGGACGCGGCGGCGATCGATGCGTCGGAGAAGGTGAACCGTATCCGCAGAAAGCTGCCGGATGATGCGGATGATCCTATCGTGGAGAAGCGCGATATGGATGCGGCGCCGATCATCGATCTGGCGGTACTGTCGAGCCATCCGCTGGATGAGATGTATTCCATGGCGGATAATACCTTCACGAATGATTTCACGAAGGCAGACGGTGTGTCGGATGTGGAGCTGCACGGTGGGCGAAGCAAGGAGATCGCGGTGAAGGTGGACCGCGACAAGCTCGCCTACTACGGCATCACGATGAATGATATCATTTCCACGTTGAAGAAGGAGAATAAGCTGGCGCCGGCGGGCTCGTCCTACACGGATACGCGCCAGACGCAGATCCGTCTCTCGGCGCAGTATGATACGGTGGAGGATATCCGCAAGATCCATCTCACCTGCGGAAATGGCGCGGTGATCCCGATCTCCGCGGTGGGTGAGGTCGTGCGTCAGGACCAGAGGGTATCGCGGTTTGCACGCATCAATGGACAGGATGCCATCGGGATCTCCATCTATAAGAACAGCAATGCCAATCTCGTCTCGACGGCAGATGGTGTGATGAAGGTCTTGGAGAATATGCGGGCGGAGTATCCGGACTATCAGTTCGTCGTAGTGAATGATTCGGCGGACTACGTGCGCACGGCGCTCCATAATACGCTTTCGACGCTCATCGAAGGGCTCATCACGACGGGGCTCGTGCTCTTCTTCTTCCTGCGTGGCTGGCGCTCGACGGCGTCTGTCATCGTCGCGATCCCGACGTCGCTCATTTCCACGTTCTTCGTCATGTACATGGCAGGCTTTTCCTTCAATATGATGTCGCTCATGGGGATGACGCTCTGTGTAGGGATCCTTGTCGATGACTCGATCGTTGTTTTGGAGAATATCCACCGCCATCTGGCCAAGGGGGAGGACGCCAAGGAGGCGGCGGTAACAGGGCGTATGGAGATCGGCATGGCCGCCATTGCGATTACGCTCTGCGATGTGGTGGTTTTCCTCCCGATCGCTTTCATGTCGAGCATGACGGGGCAGTTTTTCAAGCAGTTCGGTCTCACGATCGTTTTTGCTTCACTCTTTTCCCTGTTCATCTCCTTCACGCTGACACCGATGCTGGCATCGAAATTTTTCAAGAACGGCGTCAATGTTCCGGATACAAAGCTCTGGCGCACGGTAGAGAAGATCGAGCAGAGGATGGAGGATGCATACGGAGAGGCCATCGCCTGGAGCTTTAGGCATAAGAAGAAGCTCTTCGGCGGTGTCGCCATCGCCTTCTTCCTTTTCATGGCGATGGTGCCGCTCGGCTGGATCGGGATGGAGTACATGCCGCGCACGGATGAGAGCGGCTTCAATGTGAAGATCCAGCTCCCGACGGATGCGTCTGTCGAGCGCACGGATGCTGTCACGACGAAGCTCGAGAGCTACCTTGCCGAGGTGCCTGAGGTGAAGTCCTACATGGCGATGGTCGGCGGGGGCAGCGGGGTGAATTCCGGCCGTATCCGCGTCTCTCTTGTCGATCGGCAGGATCGCAGCCGTGATATCTGGTCTATCACAAACGAGATGCGCACATGGATCGATGACAATATCACAGACGGCGATGTCCGCATCAAGGAGGATCAGGCGTCTGTCTCCGGTACTGCCGGCGGCGGTCTGGGAAATGGTGGGGGCGCCTTCCGTCTGGAGCTGCGCGGCAATGATATGGCTGATCTTATCCGTGCCTCCGAGATGGTGCAGCAGATGCTGGAGAGCGGCGCCTACGGCGTGACGGATGTCAGCTGTACGTATCAGGAGGGGCTGCCGGAGATATCCCTCATCCCTGACCGTGAGAAATTGAAACACTACGGCGTCACGGTCGGCTCTCTCTATGACACGTTGTCGTCCGCGATCAGCGGTGCAGGCGCAGGCGTCCTGTCGAATGATCCGCAAAATAACGGCAATGATACGGATATCAATGCTTATTTCAAGGGCGGAGAGTCGTACAGGATAAGTGACCTGGCGGCGATCCCGATCAAAGGGCAGACGGGCATTGTCCGCATGTCTGATGTGGCGGAGCTCAGAGATGAAACGGGACCGATCACCATCCTGCGTACGGACAAGCAGCGTGCTGTCATCATCGGTGCGAATCCCGGCGGGCAGGATCTGAATGGGCTCATCCAGCGTTTCACGAAGGATCTCAACCAGACGGGGCTTCCGAAATCGGTGAATTTCCGCTTCTCCGGACAGGCTGACAGCATGCGTGAAAGCTTCATAGAGCTTTTGTCGGCGCTTCTCATGGGGATGCTCCTCGTGTACATGATCCTTTCCGTCCTCTATGAATCGGTGAAGACCTCTTTCATCCGCATGTTCTCGCTGCCTTTCGGCCTGATCGGCTCGCTCCTCTTCCTCTTCCTTATGAATGACACCATCAATATTTATTCCATGATCGGGATCATCGTCATGGACGGCGTGGTCGCGAAGAATGGCACGCTGCTTCTTGACTATACGCTGACGCTCATGCATCAGCACGGCATGGCGGCGAAAGAGGCTGTCATAGCGGCCGGCCGTGCGCGTCTGCGCCCGATCTTCATGACGACCTTCACCATGATCGTCGGCATGCTCCCCACAGCCCTCGCGCTGACGGCCGGCTCGGAGACACGAAGCTCTATGGCTTGGGTCATCATCGGCGGCCTCATCACCTCGACACTTTTCACGCTCCTCGTCATCCCGATGATCTTCCTTTTCTTCCAAAGAGAGAAGTGACTGGTGACTAGTGACTAGGGACTGGTGATTTGGGAGTTTCCCTGGAACCTCAAGCGAAAAGCTGCGGCGCATTAAGGAAACACTGATGAAATCTGATTCTGCGATTTAATCAGCGTTTCCTTAAGAATGCGCCGCATTTTTGGTGGCTCATTTTGCGGTTGACCGATTTTTCCTTTACTTCTTCCGCCTTCCCCCTGTCGTCATTTCGAGCGAAAGCGAGAAATCTTTTTCGTTCGCGGTCAGGAAAAAGCTGTGAGGGGAGCGGATAGCGGGAAGCACCGCTCTCCAAACAACTGAGGATCACGGTGCTTCATGCAGACAGCATTACGAAGGAAAACGGAAACGGGAAACGAAAAAGATCCCTCGGCTGCGCTCGGGATGACGAAACGGGGAAACGTTTCTCCCCTTTTTTTCATTCCGCTACGGAAGCCAACCTCCGCCCCTTCGGAGCACCTCCTTCCAAGGGAAGGAGGGAGAATGCTGTAGGAATAGGGCTGCCATTCCTCGCACATCGCCTTCGGGGCGTCCCTTTGCGGGGGAAGGAGGGAGAATGCCGTCTTTTCGCATCGTCATTTCGAGCGAAAGCGAGAAATCTTTTCCGTCCCCTTTTCCCATGACCCCTTCGCTAAGCCTTTTAGGGGAAGCACCGCCTCCGCTTTTCCGCGATACGGTGTTTCCCGTTTCCTGCTGTCAAACACTCTCCGTCTTACCGCCAACGAAAAAGATCCCTCGGCTGCGCTCGGGATGACGAAACGGAGAAAGGCGTATCTCACATTCTTTTTCAACCTATAGCGTGAGCCAACCTCCGCCCCTTCGGGGCACCTCCTTCCAGAGGAAGGAGGGAGAATACCGGCTTCCCCTATAGCAAATCCTTTTCCCGTATCGTCATCCCGAAATCTCCCTCTGTTTTGTGGTACAATATGACCAGAAGAATGACACGATCATGATGAGGAGGTGTTTCTATGAGATCATGGAAGAAACGCAGTATTTCTGCGGCTCTTGCGCTGACCTGTGTAGCGGCGCCCATGGCGCAGCCGATGACAGCGTATGCGGCGTCGACGGCGGAGAAGATCCTGTATGGCGCGGCGGCGATGGTTTTCATTTCCAGCTACTACTCCAAAATGGATGATCACAACCAACTGCAGCTTCTGGATCAGTGCCAGCAGGAGACAGGCGTCTATGACTCGGCGGAAGCGGATAACCGTGTGCAGACCGTGTACCAGAATCTGAAGGATACGGGGCATGTGCTGCGTGATTACAAGGTCTACGTGTCGCCGAGCGAGGACATCAATGCGTTTGCCAGCTTGGGCGGTGTGCTCTGCGTGAATAAGGGGACGCTCGATCAGATGGATGATGATGAGCTGGCCTACGTCATGGCGCATGAGATCGCTCACGGCGAGAAGCGACACAGCGTGAGCGGTCTCAAGAAGCGCGTGGGACTGGTGACGGCGCTGAATATTTATCTCGGAGACGCCTCGTATGGCGAGTACCTTCTGGGAAATATCGCGGCGAACTATGTATCGAATGCGGTCTTCACCAAGGATCAGGAAAAGCAGGCGGATGACTGGGGGTTCCAGTATCTTGTCGAAGCGGGCTATAATCCGGGAGGCGGTGCGGCGTCTATGGAAGTGCTGCGCGCGAAATACGGCGAGAGCTCGCCGTCAGGCATCAAGGCGGTCCTTGCCCCGGGCAATCACCCCAAGACCAGTGACCGCTTCCATAAGAATCTCAAATGGATGAATGCGTACTCCGGCAAGCATGTCGAGGTCAAGGATGACTGGATCGTGGTGAATGGGGAGAAAGCCTTCTCACCCGCCCAGGACAATGCGTACAGCCAGAAGGAGCGTCTCTATCTCACCGCGGGCAAGCTCGTGAAGCTCTATCACGCAGGGCATGTCCCCGATGCCATCCTCGAGGGAGATCGGATCTGCTGCGGAAATACGGTCATTTATGAGCTGTCCTCCGAAGAGGATGGCAGAGCCTATACCGAGGCGCTGAATCAGGGGATCCGGAAGGATCGCGGTGAACGTGTCGTCAGTGATTTTGATATCGATCAAAGAGTAAAGAAGGACGCCGGGAACTAGTGGCTAGTGACTAGGGATTAGTAGCTCGGGATGAGTGGCTAGGGATTAGGAGCTTCGAGTGACTAGTGACTGGAGACTTGAATACTGCCTTCGGGCATCGCCCTATATATACTCGCGGCGAAGCCGCCACCTTCATTCCTCATTCCTAATTCCTAATTTCTCATTTAAGCAAAGATTTTATCCACAATCAGTGGACGCCCCGCCCCCACGAGGCTGCCCCGGAACCTTGAACGCATCTACCTTTATTTTCAAAGGACGATTTCCATGAAAAAATTACTATCCATTTTACTTCTGTTGCTTATTGTTTGCGGCTGCGGGCTGGGCGCGCTCATCTGGGTGACACCGCCGCCGCCCACACCGCCAATGATCGCGCCGCCGCCTCCTTCGAAGGCAGTCTCGGCTGCGCTGATCGATGGGAATACGGGAGAGGTGCTGGCGGATAAGGAAGGAAATCTCCGTATCTATCCTGCAAGTACGACGAAGATCCTGACCTGTATCATTGCGCTCGAAGAGGGCAAGGCGAAGCTGGACCAGAATGCGGTGATCTCTCCGCGTGCGATGGCGCAGGATGGCACGAACATCGGTCTTAGGCCGGATATGCCGCTCTCGCTTCACCAGCTGCTGTATGGGATGATGCTGATCTCCGGGAATGATGCGGCGGTGTCTGTCGCAGAGACGGTGGGCGGTTCGTATGGTCGTTTCATCGAGATGATGAATGAAAAGGCAGCTTCTATCGGTGTGCATGATTCCCATTTCGCAAATCCGAATGGTCTTACGGATCCGAACCACTATACGACGGCCTATGATATGGCGAAGATCGCGGCGTATGCGATGAAGAATCCTGATTTCCGTGACATCGTGAAGCGTCCTTCGTACCCGATGACTTATCGGAATGGGGTCTATCGCAATGTGGAAAACCGCAATGAATTTCTGACGAGCCACTATGAGGGGGCGAATGGCGTGAAGACGGGCATGACGGAAGCGGCGGGCGATTGTCTCGTCGCTTCCGCGGAGCGCGATGGCCGTCTCATGATCGTGGCACTCTACGATGATACGGATCGCTGGAAGGAAGCCCGGACATGGCTGGACTATGGCTTTGCGGAAGCGGAGAAGAAGGCGGAGTATGAAAGAAAGCTCGCTGCAGAGCCGAAGGTGTACAAGCTGGTGAACCAGCTCTTAGGGAGGGAGCCTCGTGACTAGGAGAAGGAAATCGCCGTTTCTGGTGCGGCTTTTCCCGCACAGCCCGTTCCTGCGTGTCCTTTTCGTCATCGTGGTTCTTCTCTCGCTCTACATTGTCTTGCACAGCGGGTATCATTTCTATCAGATCCGCCAGCAGGAGACGCTGCTTTTGGAGGAGAAGGAGAGGCTGTCCAAGGAGAAGGCGGAGCTCGCAAAGAAGCGCGAGGATCTCAAGGATGACGGACAGCTTGAAAAGAAGGCTCGTCAGGAGCTCGGTCTTGTGAAGCCCGGAGAAGTGCCTTATGTGAGATGAGATTGGTGACTAGTAGCTAGTGACTAGTGACTGGTAGCTAGGGAAACGCTGATTCACTCTGACAACGATTGAATCAGTGTTTCCCTAGTCACCTCTCATCGCTCTTCAATCTTCTTGCTATTCCTTAAAAAATCACGTATAATTTAAACCGTATTTATATCGCAGGCATTGGGGAGGCGGATGCCGTTTCCCAGAGAGGATTTTGTTGTTAGATGGCTTTAGAAGTCGGAAGTATCGTGGAAGGTACCGTTTCAGGGATCGCGAAATTCGGTGCGTTTGTGGAGCTGCCGGAAAACAAGGTGGGTCTGGTTCATATTTCAGAAGTCGCCAATGAATACGTGAGCGATGTGGCTCAGTATCTCAAGGTGAAGGATACGGTGAAGGTGAAGGTCATCTCCATCGATGCGAAGGGCAAGATCGCGCTTTCTGTCAAGCAGGCGCAGCCGAAGACGGAAGAAAAGAAGGAGGCCCGTTTCCCGAAGAAGGAAGGAAGCGAGCATCGTTTCCAGAGAAAAGAAGGCTTCGAGGGAAGAGCTCCTCTGCATGAAGCGCCGCGTATGACCGAGCGCCGTCCGTTTGCCGGCGGCTATCGTTCGCAGCGTCATGAAGCCCCCGCTTCTTTTGAAGACAAGCTGAACCGTTTCCTGAAGGACAGCGATGAACGGCTTCTGGATCTGAAGAGAAATGTAGAATCCAAACGGGGCGGTCGCGGCGGCCGCCATTCTGACTGAGCATGAGAGGAGATGTAACGAACAGGTTATGTCTCCTTTTATGCTTTTCTGATGAATAGAATGTAGCGTATCGGAAGTACAAGGAGGCTCTTATGCGCGCGATCATTGATATCGGAACGAATTCGGTCCGTCTTTTGATGGCAGAGAAGGATGAGAAGGGAGAGTGGAAGATCCTCCGGAAAGAACTTCGCAGCACCAGGCTGGGGGAAGGCATGACGGATAAGGCGACCATCGGTCAGGGGGCAAAGGAAAGGACGCTCTCTGCCGTGGGGGAATTTACCGCCATGGCCAAGCTCGAAGGGGCGAAGGATATCTTCGCCTATGGTACGTCCATCATGCGCGATGCGTCGAATGGGGAGGAATTCGCTGATGAAGTGACGGCAGCCTTCGGCGTGCCTGTCCGCATTCTTTCAGGGAAGGAGGAAGCGTACTATAGCTACATCGGCGCGGCCGGGACGTCCGGCGTCATTACATCCGTCGTCGATATCGGCGGCGGCTCGACAGAGATCTGCGTGGGATTCGGCACCGATGTCGGAGCGCGCCACAGCTTCCGCCTCGGGTGCGTGCGCTGCTCGAAGCAGTTCGATACCACCACGGCCAGAGGCCGCGGTGAGCTGAAGAAGCATTGCTTCACGCTTTTCCGTGAGACGGATCTCATGGAGTCCATGCGGAATGTCAAGCGCTGGATCGGTGTCGGCGGGACTGTCACCTCACTGGCTTCGATGCTGCAGGAGCTCGAAGTGTATGATTCGTCGAAGGTGCAGGACTACGTGATCCATCCCGAGGATGTGTCGGAGATCCTCGAAAAATTATCTCAAATGTCCTATGATGACAAGTGCCATATGAAAGGACTCCTGCCGTCCCGCGCCGATATCATCGTGGCCGGCGTCGTCATCCTAGACAGCCTTATGGAGTACTTCGCTCTCTCGGAGATCACGGTGAGCGACCGCGATCTCTCCGAAGGATTGCTCGATGCGGATGTCATCTCACCGACAGAAAAGTAAGGGTTGGCTAGTGACTGGTGACTGGGGATTAGACTAGGAGACTGGGAGACATCAGACTCTTGCGTTGTCATTTCGAGCATAGCGAGAAATCTTTCTTGCAGACCGATAAACGATGGATGTGCGAAAGCAGGGATGAGATACCTCAAGTGACTGGTGACTTGAATGCTGCTTTCGGGCATCGCCCTATACATATTCGCGGCGCAGCCGCCACCTTTATCCCTAATCCCTAATCCCTAGCTACTAATCCTTAGCTACTAGTTCCAAGTCCCTATTTTCCCAGGAGCGAACTATGAAAAAACAATCATCTCCTTTTATCGCGAAGATCCTCTCCTTTGCGCGGGAAAAGAAATTATGGCAGAGAGGGGAGCGGATCCTCGCGGCGGTGTCCGGCGGGCCGGATTCGCTCGGGCTCCTGCTCTTTCTGCATGACATCGCAGAGCAGGAAGGGCTCTCTGTCGGCTGCTGTCTTGTGCAGCATCATTTGCGCGAGGAGGCAGAAGAAGAGGCACGGTATGTGGAGCGCATCTGTGAGCAGCTTGGGATCCCCTTCTTTCGCAGGGATGTCTATGTCGAGGAGAAAAGGCGCTTAGGCGGCGGCTCCGTCGAGACGGTGGCGCGAACGCTCCGCTATGAGGCGCTCAGGGAAGTGCAGAGGGAAGCGGGGTATACCGTGATCGCACTGGCGCATCATGCAGACGATCAGGCCGAGACGATCCTTTTTCACCTGCTGCGCGGGAGCGGCGTGCGCGGTCTGTCGGGCATGGCGCCAAAGCATGAGGAGCTGATCCGTCCCTTCCTCACGGTCACGAAGAAAGAGATCGAAGATTTCCTCACTGCCTTTCCGTATGCGCCCTGCCATGATGCCACGAATGATGAGCTGGATGCGACGCGAAACCGCATTCGTCACCAGCTTCTCCCCGAGATGCTTTCCTATAATCCCAATCTGGTAGAGACGCTCCTGCATACGGCGGATATCCTTCGAGGCGAGGATGCCTGGATGGAGGAGGCAGCAGAGGCCTGGCTCACTTCTTACGGGAAAGAGGGGAGCCTCGAGAAGGACGCCTTCCGCGCGCTTCCTCTCGCGATGCGGCGGCGTGTCCTCCGGCGGATGCTTATGCGCATGGGCGAGGGTTCCTCTGATTTTGAAAGCCTTTCGCGCCTCGCTCTTCTCGCAGAGAACGGCGAGACAGGGAAGCTCACTTCGACGGCGCATGTGGTGATGGAGATCGGCCGGCGCTGTCTCTATTTCTACAAAGGCAATACCAAAAAGCAGGAGGAGAACGGTCTTTTCCTTCTCGCAAAGCATTTTTTTGAAAAGTTCACCCAAAAAGATGTGGATAAACAGCAAGAGATGGCTATAATAAGTGGCAAGGACCGCGCAGACACGCTCTGGCACATGGAGACCGTGCGACTTGGAAAGCCGCCGGAGCATCCGGCTCGTAACCAATACCTGCTGGATGCTGAAAAGGTCGGGGAGGTCAGGCTTCGTATGCCAAGACCGGGCGAGCGCATGGCGGCGCTGGGGATGGATGGGACGAAGTCTATCAAGCGCATCCTGCAGGACGCCGGCATCCCCGCTGCTCTCCGACCGTATTGGCCCGTTGTGGCTGATGAAAAAGAGATCTACTGGACCTGTCTCCTCCGCGGCAGTCGATACGGCCGTGTGACGAAGGAGACCAAAGAGTACCTGCTGCTGACGATCTGGTTTGGGTGGAAATGAGTGACTGGTGACTAGGGAGTGACTAGTGACTGGTGACTGAAATGCTACTTTCGGGCATCGCCCTATTTATACTCCTCGGCGCTTCCATATTTTTATGCGCCGCACCACCATTTCGCATTTCTCATTTCTAATTTCTAATTCCAGCGAAACTTTCACTCGCAATCAAGGGGCAGCACGCACCATGGGCTAACCTCGATTTATACTTTTTACTTCACATTTCATTGACAGGAGAATATCATGGAAAATTTATCGAAAGACATCAAAACCGTACTTGTGACGAAAGAGCAGATCGCAGCAAAAGTGAAAGAGCTCGGCGCCAAGATCACAAAGGACTATGAAGGCAAGGATGTCGTACTTGTCGGCATTCTGAAAGGGGCGATGCCTTTCCTCTGCGACCTGATGCGCTCGATCGATCTGCCGGTCACTCTCGATACCATGTGCGTGTCGAGCTATGGCAACAGCACCGTATCGAGCGGGCATGTCAAGATCAAGAAAGATCTTGACAAGGACATCCGCGGTAAGCATGTCATCGTGGTCGAGGATATCATCGACACCGGCATCACCATGTCCAATCTCGTGCCGCTTTTGAGGGAGAGAGGCGCGGCTTCGGTGGAGCTTGCCATCTGTCTCAATAAGAAGGAACGCCGCGAAGCGGATGTATATGTGAAGTATGTCGGTTTTGAAATTCCGGATGAATTCATCGTCGGCTATGGCTGTGACTACGCAGAAAAATACAGAAACCTCCCTGACGTCTGCGTGCTGGATCATAAAGTCTATACGAAGGCGTGACTGGTGACTGGTAGCTAGGGATTAGTGGCTAAGGATTAGGTTTGCGATACGAGAAAACCGCGAGTTTCAAACCTCCGCGGCGCTTCTATATTCTTATGCGCCGCACCACAAATTTGAAAGTAGCAGGGATTAGTAGCTAGGGGTTAGGAGTCTCGAGTGACTGGTGACTAGTGGCTAGTGATTAGGGATTGGGGATTAGGATTCCCACGTGACAGGTGACTTGAATACTACTTTCGGGTATCGCCGTTTACAAGAATCAGCGCTCGGGGGTTGCCGTAAATCGCCTGCTAGAGACGCATTTCCTTACTCTCTTTCATACCGCCAGTGCCCTATCCGCCCCTTCGGGGCACCTTCCCCTCGAGGGGAAGGCTATTTATATCAAACGGCGAAGCCGCCACTGCACCCCTGAACCCTGAACCTTGAACCTTCTTTTCTTTGTTGCCTTTCCATATACTTATATGCTAAAATTAGATATTATTCAGAACTATCAATCTATGGGGTGAAAAAACCTATTGAATGGGTCGTTTATATTTCACAGGAAATATAGAGAAGGAGGAAAATATTGAATAAATTTGTAAAGAATGTGGCCCTCTATGTGCTTCTGATCATTATAGCGGTCTCCATATTCAATACCTTTGTTCATCCTCAGGAAAAACACTCGGAAATCACCTACAGCGATTTCATTTCGCAGGTCGAGAAGAAGAATGTCGACTCCGTGACGATGACGAACAATTCCATCAGTGGTAAGCTGAAGGACGGCAGCGAATTTGCTACCTATGCACCGGACAATGACGCACAGCTTCTGCCAAAGCTTTCGGAGGGCGGCGTCATCATCACTGCAAAACCGCCGGAACAGCCGTCTTGGTGGATGAATCTGCTCTCTTCTCTGCTTCCGATCATCATTCTGGTCGGTGTGTGGTTCTGGATCATGAACCAGACACAGGGCGGCGGCGGACGTGTCATGAGCTTTGGCAAGTCCAGAGCGAAGATGACTGCGGAAGGCCAGGTCCATGTGAATTTCTCTGATGTCGCAGGGGAAGACGAAGCGAAGGAAGAGCTCTCCGAAGTGGTGGATTTCCTGAAAAATCCGGGCCGCTATACGGCGATCGGCGCGAAGATCCCGAAGGGCGTGCTCCTCGTCGGCCCGCCAGGGACAGGTAAGACCCTGCTTGCCAAAGCAGTGGCCGGTGAAGCGAGGGTGCCATTCTTCTCCATCTCCGGCTCTGACTTTGTAGAAATGTTTGTCGGTGTCGGCGCTTCCCGTGTCCGTGACCTCTTTGCCCAAGCAAAGAAGAATGCACCATGCATCGTCTTCATCGATGAAATCGATGCGGTGGGCCGTCAGAGAGGCAGCGGCCTCGGCGGCGGACACGACGAAAGAGAACAGACGCTGAACCAGCTCTTGGTCGAGATGGATGGCTTCGGCTCGAACGAAGGCATCATCACCCTCGCTGCGACGAACCGTCCGGATATCCTCGATCCGGCGCTTCTGCGTCCGGGCCGTTTCGACCGCCGTGTCGTCGTCGGCCGTCCTGACCTCAGAGGCCGTCTTGCGATCCTGCGTGTCCATGCGAAGAACAAGCCGCTGGAACCGGATGTCGATCTCAATACCATCGCAAAGAAAGTCCCGGGCTTCACAGGGGCCGATCTTGCGAACATGCTGAATGAAGCAGCCCTTCTGGCAGCCCGTCAGAACAGAAAGACGATCTCCATGGCCGATCTGGAAGAGGCCAGCGAAAAAGTCAGCTACGGACCGGAAAGAAAGAGCCATAAGGTGAGCGAAGAGGAAAGAAGGATCACCGCGTACCATGAATCCGGCCATGCCATCATGGCGACCCTTCTAAAGGATGCGGATCCGGTGCATAAAGTCACCATCATTCCGCGCGGACAGGCGGGCGGCTACACCATGATGCTCCCGCATGAAGAACGTTCCTTCATCACGAAGTCGCATCTTCTCGCTCAGCTGCGTGTCGCTCTCGGCGGCCGCTGTGCGGAAAAGATCATTTTCAATGAGATCTCCAGTGGTGCCTCCGGCGACCTCCAGCAGGTGACCGGCATCCTCCGCAAGATGATCATGGAATGGGGCATGAGCGATCGACTGGGACCGATGATCTTCGGCGAACATCAGGAACAGATCTTCCTCGGCAAGCAGCTCGGATCGGAAAGAAACTACGGCGAGACCGTGGCGACCATCATCGATGAAGAAATGCACAAGTACCTCGACGAAGCGTACAATGATACCATGCAGACACTGATGGACCATATGCCTGTCCTGGAAGCCATGGCGCAGGCGCTCCTCGAGGTGGAAACCATCGATCATAAGCAGGTGGAAAACCTCTTCAAGTATCACTCCCTCTATGCACCGGGAGAAGAACCGAAGAAGGAGGACGACGAAGAGTCTCCGCTTCCTCCGATGCCGAAGGATGAAGGCCCGTCGCCTTCCCTCTATAGCGAATAATACGATAGAGTTTTACAGAATGCCTCCGCTTTGCGGGGGCGTTTTCTTTTGCTTTTTGTAAAAGTTTGAGAACGTTTTACGAATGTAAGACAAAAAAGTGGTAACATAAGAGTGATCGGCAGCCGGTGGTCGGAGATCGTATGGGGATCTGGGATCTCACCTTTCGTCATCCGCTGCTGTGGTAAACGGACTTGGTCAGAACCGATCGTTCTTCGGCTGACTCTTACCCATAGATCAAAGGAGTTTTCATGATGACATTAGACGAATTAGCCGTCGGAGAGTCGGCGCTCTTACAGACTGTCGGCGGAGAGGGCGCGCTGCGGCAGCATTTTCTGGATATGGGCCTCATCCCCGGAGAAGAGGTGACACTCGTGCGCTTTGCGCCTTTGGGCGATCCCATGGAGATCATGGTGCAAGGCTATGAGCTGACGCTCAGAAAAGACGATGCGCAAAAGATCGAAGTGACGAATGTGCATCAGGCAGCGGCGAAAGATAGAAAGCGCCTGCGGGTGGAAGCATCCACGTATCTTCATCCCGGTCTCGGTGAGCCCGGCAAGTATCATGAGGAGTCAGAGTACTCGGATGCAAAGCCGATCGAAGGCAGACTGACCTTTGCGCTTGTCGGCAATCAGAACTGCGGCAAGACGACGCTCTTCAACCAGCTGACGGGCTCCAACCAGCATGTCGGCAATTTCCCCGGGGTCACGGTCGATCAGAAGACGGGCGTGATCCGCGGCTATCCGGAGGCAGAGGTGGTGGATCTGCCGGGGATCTATTCTCTCTCTCCGTACACGAGTGAGGAGATTGTCTCTCGTGAATTTATCCTCAAGCAAAAGCCGACAGGGATCATCAATATCGTGGATGCGACGAATCTCACGCGCAATCTGTATCTCACCATGCAGCTGATGGAGCTTGGGATACCGGTGGTGCTTGCGATCAATATGATGGATGAGATGGAAAACAATGGAGGCTCCATCCTGATCAATGAGATGGAGCGGCTTCTGCAGATCCCGGTCGTCCCGATCTCCGCTGTCAAAAATCAGGGGGTGGGCGAGCTCGTGAAGCATGCGATCCATGTCGCACGCTATCAGGAGAAGCCGGGCATCACGGATTTCTGCGATAAGAATGACCACCATGGAGCGCTTCACCGCGCCCTGCATGGCATCATGCATCTCATCGAGGATCATGCGAAAGCGGCTGGCATCCCGCTAAGATTCGCAGCATCCAAGCTGGTCGAGGGGGATCCTCTCGTGGAGCAGGCGCTCGCTCTGGAGGCGAATGAGAAAGAGCTTTTACGGCACATTCTCGCGCAGCTTGAAGAAGAGCGCGGTCTTGACTGCGCGGCTGCGATGGCAGATATGCGCTTCCTCTTTATCCGCCGTCTCTGTGAACGGACTGTGGTGAAGCCCCAGGAAAGCAAAGAGCATGCGCGCAGCCAGAAGATCGACCGCATCCTCACGGGGAAGTACACCGCCATCCCGATCTTCATCCTGATCATGGGACTGGTATTCTTCCTCACCTTTAATGTCATCGGCGCTTTCCTGCAGGACGCTTTGGCGGACGGCATCGATCAGGTGACTGCGTGGGTCGATGCATGGCTCACGGCAGAGGCAGTAAATCCCGCCATCCGCTCGCTGGTGGTGGATGCTATTTTTCAGGGCGTCGGCAGCGTTCTTTCCTTCGTGCCGGTGATCGCCGTCCTGTTTTTCTTCCTGTCTCTTTTGGAAGACGGGGGCTATATGGCCCGTATCGCCTTCGTCATGGATAGGCTGCTAAGAAAGCTGGGTCTCTCCGGACGCAGCATTGTGCCGCTCCTTGTCGGTTTCGGCTGCAGCGTACCGGCTGTCATGGCGACGCGTACCCTGCCGTCGGAGCGTGATCGACGCATGACCATCATGCTCATCCCTTTCATGAGCTGCTCGGCCAAGGTGCCGATCTATGCCTTCTTTACGGCGGCATTCTTTCCTCGAAATGGGGCGCTCGTCATGATCGGGCTTTATCTCTTCGGTGTCTGCATGGCGATCCTGACTGCCCTCCTCTTCAAGCGTACTCTTTTCAGAGGGGAACCGGTACCCTTCGTCATGGAGCTTCCGAATTACCGTATGCCCGGTATGAAAAATGTCCTGCGCCTCATGTGGGATAAGGCCAGAGATTTCCTCGAGCGTGCATTCACGGTCATCTTCGTCGGCACCATCATCATCTGGTTCCTGCAGAACTTTGATGTCCGTCTCAATATGGTGGCGGATTCCCAAGACAGTATCCTGGCCTTCCTTGCCGGCGCTGTCGCGCCTCTCTTTGCACCGCTCGGTCTTGCAGACTGGAAGCTTTCTACGGCGCTCATCTCCGGATTCATGGCCAAGGAGAGTGTCGTCTCTACCCTGACGGTCCTCTACGGGACGGAGGAAGCGCTCTCTTCGCTTCTGACACCGGGCATGGCACTCACCTTCCTGACCTTCTGCCTGCTCTACACGCCCTGCATCGCGGCGATCACTTCCGTCAAGCGGGAGAATGGGACGGGATGGGCTGTGGGGATGATTGCCTTCCAGTGTGTCGTCGCATGGATCGCCGCCTTCGCTGTGCATCTCATGCTGTCTGCCTTTGGCGTGGTATAAGGAAACGCTGATTCGATCGCGGAATCGGATTTCATATGGGTTTTTATACATAGTGTCGTCGACATTCTCCTTACATAGCTCGAAAATACAAACTTTCATACGAAACTTTTTGCGGATATGGGCAAAAAGTCTCGCATGAAAGTTTTTTGCTTTTCTATGCGGAGAATCGTTTTGTATTGACGGCTTTTCTTTTTTGGTGCTATGATGAGAAAAATCCGTGAAGAAAAGGAGACTCTTATGATGCAAAAACCATGGAAGAAGAAAGCGCGGTTCGCGCTCCTCCTATGCGCCCTCGCGTCGGGGCTGCTGGCAGGCTGCGGGCAGACCGCGCCGAAGGTGAGTGCTGTCTCTGTGAAGACGCTTCCCGTGCAGAAGAAGGATGTCATCGTCTCAAAGCAGTATGCCGGACAGGTGAAGGCACTCGATGCCGTCTCGATCAAGCCGAAAGTGTCGGGGACGATCGTGGAGAAATATATCCGAAGCGGGCAGTTCGTCGAAAAAGGACAGCCGCTCTATAAGATCGATGACCGGCAGTATTCTACGGAGGTGCTCTCCGCAGAGTCCAATGTGGATAAAGCCCTGACGACACTGAACAATTCGAAGATCGATCTTCAGCGCTACGAGAAGCTCGCAGAGACGGGGGCGATCTCGGAGCAGACGCTGACGACGCAGCGGGCGACGGTCGAGACGAATGAGTCGAATTATTGGAACATGCAGTCGCTCCTGCAGAAGGCGCAGGAAAATCTGGACGACACCATCATTCGTTCGCCGATCTCCGGCAAGCTCTCTGTGAATGAGATGTCGCCGGGGAGCTTTGTGACGACGGGGAATACGGAGCTGGTCTCTGTCGGTTCCGTGAATCCGATCGCCGTGCAGTTTTCCATCTCAGAAAATGAGCTTTTGAATTTCCAGCAGGCTGTGATGGAAAATCGGCAAGACGCGCTGCCGCCGGATCAAATGATCCCGCAGGCGACGCTCACACTGAGCAATGGCATGAAGCTTTCAGAAGTCTCGAAAAACTATGTGATGGATCGCGAGGTCTCGCAGAGTACGGGGACGATCACGATGAAGGCGATCTTTGAAAATACGGAGCATGTCCTTCTTCCGGGGATGTTCGCCCGCGTGACGCTGCAAAGCCCCCTCAGGAAGGATGTACTTCTTGTGCCGGAGCGTGCGGTGCAGCAGGTGCTGGATAAGTCCTTCGTCATCGTGTGCGGGGATGACGGTCTGTCAGTCTCGAAGATCGTGACGCTCGGGGATAAGGTGGGCAGCTACTATATCGTGAAGAAAGGACTCACGGAAAAGGATGTCGTCGTCGTCGAAGGTCTGACGAATCTGAAGGAAGGCCAGAAGCTGAACCCGAAAGCCGTTACGGCGGAAGAATTGGGCCTGTCAATGAAAGATGAATGAGGAATGGCGGCGATGGCGTCCTCATATGGATTTAAATGGGTTCAGGGTTAGCCCCTTGGGCGTGCCGTCCTTTGATTCCGCTTGAAAGCTTTGCTTGGATGAGAAATTAGAAATGAGAAATGCGAAATGGTGGTGCGGCGCATAAAAATATGGAAGCGCCGCGGAGTTTTGATAATGCTTCGCGCCGTCATTATCGGAAGCGTTGGCGAGAGATCCTCCTTGCAGAGCGGTCGGCATGCTAACTGCGCTATTTCAATCACCGCTTGCTTCTAATCACTAATCCCTAGCCACTCATCCCTGCTTTCAAACTTGTGGTGGCAGCTTCGCTGCAACATATATATTTGCGGCGAAGCCGCCACCACCATTTCTCATTTCTAATTCGCACAAAGCTTTCATCCATAATCAGTGGACGAGCCGCCTCACGGGCTAACCCAGAACCATGGACCCAGAATCTTGAACCTTGAACCCTGAACCCCGAACCTTGAACCCTAATCCAATCCCTAATCCCTAGCTACTAGTCACTAGTCACCAGTCCCAAGTCACTATGTAAATGGAGCTACCTTATGTCAAAATTCTTTATTCGGCGGCCGATCTTTGCGATCGTGGTCTCGCTGATCATTGTGCTTCTCGGGCTGATCTCTCTGGTCAGTCTGCCGATCGCGCAGTATCCGCAGATCTCACCGCCGACCATCAATCTGTCAGCCAGCTATACGGGCGCGAATGCGGAGACGGTGAATCAGACTGTCGCGCAGGTGCTCGAGAACCAGCTGAACGGCATCGAAGGCATGGACTACATGTCTTCCACCTCTTCCAATAACGGGAGCTACAGCCTGTCGATCGTTTTTAATCTCGATACGGACGGCAATACGGACTCTGTCAATGTGCAGAATACGGCAAATCTGGCGAAGAACGGGCTGCCGAGCGAGGTGCAGCAGACGGGGCTGTCCGTACGCAAGTCCTCCGGTGATATGGCCCTCATGGTGAATCTGTATTCACCAAACAACACGTATGACACTGCGTTTCTGAAAAACTATGCAGATATTTACCTCTTGGACAAGCTGAAGCGTGTCTCGGGGGTCGGCAACGTGAATGCCTTCGGCTCGACGTACGCGATGCGCGTGTGGCTGAATCCGGATAAGCTCGCAGAGCGCGGACTCACGGTCTCGGATGTGACAAGTGCCATCAAGGAGCAGAATCAGGCGGCTCCGGCGGGCACGGTCGGCGCACCGCCCACGCCGAAAAATCAGGAGAAGCAGTACAGTGCGAAGGTGGAGGGCCGTCTTTCCACGCCGGAGCAGTTTGGAAATATCATCATCAAGTCGGGAAGCGATGGTCAGTTCGTCCGTCTCCGCGATGTGGCAGAGGTAGAAACAGGCGCGCAGAGCTCTTCGGCGGACTCAAAGCTCGACGGCAAGACGGGGGTCGGCTTTGGCGTACAGCTGACGAGTGATGCGAATACGCTCGAATCGGTCACGGCGGTGAAGAAGATCCTCGCAGAGGCGAAGAATGATTTCCCGCCGGATCTCGAGTACAAGATCGTCGTCGATAACACCGCCTTTATCAATGCATCGATCTCCGAAGTGGTCGATACCTTCATCGAGGCGCTTCTTCTCGTCATCCTGGTCGTCTTTGTTTTCCTCCAGAAATGGCGCACGACCCTCATCCCGATCCTTGCGGTGCCGGTCTCCATCATCGGTACCTTTGCGACCTTTGTCGTGCTCGGCTTCACCATCAATACGCTGACGCTCTTTGCGCTGGTGCTTGCCATCGGCATGGTCGTCGATGATGCGATCGTTGTCATCGAGAACGTGGAAGAGCATATGGCCAAAGACCATATGCCGGTGAAGGAGTCCACGGAAAAGGCGATGGATGAGGTGCAGGGGCCGATCATCGCGACGACAGCGGTGCTGGCTGCCATTTTTGTCCCGGTCGCTTTTCTCGGCGGGACGATGGGTGTCCTCTACAAGCAGTTTGCGATCACCATCACAGTATCAGTAGCGATCTCCGCTCTGGTCGCACTGACTTTGACACCGGCGCTTTGCGGGATGCTCCTCAAGGCGGAGGATACTGCCGTCTCGAAGGGCGTGATCGGCCGCTTCTTTGCCAGATTCAACAGCGCTTTTGATGCGGTGCGCGATGCGTACACGGGCAAGGTCGGCTGGATGATTTCCCATCTGAAGTATGCGGTCTGCTTCCTTGTGATCATCGCAGGACTCATGGGGCTTTTCTACAAGCTCGTCCCTTCGACCTTCGTACCGAATGAAGACCAGGGCATGTTCATCGCTTCGATCACGATGCCGGAAGGCACCTCCATGAACCAGACGGTCAAGGTCGTCGATGCGGTCGCCAAGGAGACGAAGACGCTCCCCGGCGTCGATGCCGTCATGACGAATACCTCGGCAGGCTCGGCGAATCTTTTCGTCCGGCTGAAAGACTGGGAGACACGCACCGGCAGGGACGAAAGTCTCTCCGCGATCCTTTCCGCTTTCAATCAGAAGATCGCAGGAGCGCATCCGGAGGCGCAGGTCATGGCCTTCGGCCCTTCTGCACTACCGGGCCTCGGCATGGAGGGCGGATGGGCGATGCAGGTGCAGGACAATACGGGTCTTTCTGATGAAGAGTTGGGAGATCTGGCATCGAAGATCGTAGCTGAGGCGAACCGCCGTCCGGAGCTCTCTGCCGTTCGCAGCAATTTCAAGGCCAATACCCCGAGCTACGAGTATCATGTGGATCGCGAGAAGGTCAAGAGCCTCGGCATCCAGCTCTCCGATGTTTTCACCGCGCTGCAGGTGAATTTCGGCGGCACACAGGTGAATGATTTCAACCAGTTCGGACGCTCGTACAAGGTCATGCTGCAGGCAGATACCCGCTACCGCTCGGAAGCGGACAGCTTGAAATTTATTTCCGTCAGATCCCAAGCGGGCGACATGATCCCGCTCGATACCATCCTGACGAAGTCCATCACGACCGGTCCGTCCTCCATCAGCCGTTTCAATGGCGTGCGTTCCATCTCCATCCAGGGCAGTGCAGGGAGCGGCTACAGCTCCGGCGAAGCCATGGCAGCGGCAGAAGCGGTCGTGAAGGAGATCGCTCCGGCGGGGACCACCATCGAGTGGTCCGGTCAGAGCCGCGAGGAGCAGAAGTCGGGCTCGTCTACGATGAAGGTCTTAGGGCTGGCGCTGGTCTTTGCTTTCCTCTGCCTTGCGGCGCTCTATGAGAGCTGGTCTGTGCCGCTCGCAGTCCTCTTCACGGTGCCGACGGGCATCTTCGGCGCGGTCTTCTCAGAGTATGTCGTGAACAAGCTGGCCGCTCTTCTGGGCTCGACCAGTGACGGCTACCAGAATAGTGTCTATATGCAGATCGGTATCATCATGATCATCGGGCTGGCTGCGAAGAATGCCATCCTCATCGTGGAATTTGCGAAGGAGCGTGTGGATCATGGGATGGACCCGGTAGATGCTGTCAAGGAAGCGGCAAAGCTCCGTTTCCGCCCGATCCTCATGACAGCCTTCACCTCCATCATCGGCTGTCTCCCGCTCGCTTTGGCGACCGGCGCCGGTGCAGCGGCTCGCTGCGGCATGGGCGTCGCTGTCGTGGGCGGTATGTGCTTTGCGACCGTCTTCGGCATCTTCCTCATCCCGTGCTTCTACCTTGTGACGATGGTGATAGCAAGAGGCCTGGGATCGGTGGCAAAGGGGCGGGGAAGCGGCTTTTGACGGAAGAGGCAGGCGGCTTTCCGTCCGCCTCTTCCCCTTTGGAAGGCTTCCCGCATCTCTTTGCCACGCTCATCAATATTCCTCTTGACAGAAATGCCAAGGGAGATTATGATTACATCAACAACATAAACAAACCGTTGAAGCGGAGATAAAAACAGTACGTGCACTTACAGGGAGTCGGGGCAATGAGAAGCCGGCAGAACGCAGATTGTTAAATGGACCGCTGAGGGCGCAGTGAAAAGGGAGACCCCAGTAGCTTGCGACGTAGGGCATACGTCAGTTGCCGGAGATATGTTGGTATCTCGCTAAGAGCAGGGGTCATACCCTGAAGCAAGGTGGCACCGCGGAATAGTATCCGTCCTTGACAAGTTTTTGTCAGGGACGGATTTTTTATTTCTCCCTGGGAAGGAGCAGCCTATGAATACGAACCGGCGATGGCGAGGAAAATTAGGAATGAGGAATGAGGAATGAGGAATGGTGGTGCGGCGCAAAACAAAATAGAAGCGCCGCGAAATTAAAAAAACGGTATTCTCGTATCGTCCCTAATCCCTAGTCACCAGTCACTAGTCCCTAGCCGCTTTTACCAAGGAGGAATCTATTATGATTAAAGAAGCGATCCAGAAAATTGTACGAAAAGGCGACCTTAGCTATGAAGAAGCATACACCGTGATGAATGAGATCATGGACGGCAAGACTACACCGACGCAGAATGCGGCCTTTCTTGCGGCGCTCTCGACGAAGAGCACGCGGGCGGAGACGATCGATGAGATCTCCGGCTGTGCAGAAGCGATGAGAGAGCATGCGACGCAAGTCCCGCATCCGGGCATGAAGGTCCTGGAGATCGTAGGTACCGGCGGTGATGGCTCGAACAGCTTTAACATTTCCACCACGGCTGCTTTTGTCATTGCAGCGGCGGGCGTAAAGGTCGCCAAGCACGGCAACCGTGCGGCATCCTCGAAGTCCGGCACGGCGGATGTGCAGGAAGCCCTCGGCGCGAACATCGCGCAGGATCCGAAGAAAGCGCTCGAGATGCTGGAAAAGGTCGGCTTCTGCTTCCTTTTCGCACAGAAATATCATGCAGCGATGAAGTATGTCGGCGGCATCCGGAAGGAGCTGGGCTTCCGCACCGTGTTCAATATCCTGGGCCCCTTGACAAATCCGGCGAATCCAGACTATTTCCTCCTCGGCGTCTATGATGGCTACTTGGTAGAGCCGGTCGCCAAGGTCTTGGATAAGCTCGGCGTGAGGAATGCGCTCGTCGTCTACGGCGAAGACCACTTGGATGAGGTCTCACCTTCTGCGCCGACGCAGGTCTGCGAGTTGAAGGATGGCTATTACCGCACGATGACCATCTGCCCGGAGGACTTCGGCCTCACGCGTGGCAAGAAGGAGGAGCTCGTCGGCGGTACGGCCTCTGAAAATGCGGAGATCACCAAGGGCATCCTGACCGGGAAGCTCCGGGGGACGAAGAGAAATGCAGTGCTCATGAATGCCGGTCTTGCTCTCTACGCAGCCAAAGCGGTTCCCACCATGCAGGAGGGCATCGCAAAGGCGGCCGAGATGATCGACAGCGGGAAAGCGTATGAGAAACTCGAGGAATACGTCAAGGTGTCAAATCAGTGACTAGCGACTGGTGACTAGGGATTAGTAGCTAGGGATTAGGAGTCTCAGGTGACTAGCTCAAGACACCACCATTTCTCATTCCATCGAGGTTTTCAAACGTAATCAAGGGGCGAGGCGCCCCAGGGGCTAACCCTGAACCCTATCCCGTTTGAATGATATTTGATTCTACCGATAAACGGAGTAATGATTTCCATGATACTAGACGACATTGCTGCCGAGACCAGGCGGCGGATCGAGCGGCTGAAAGCGGACGGCTACTATGGACGTCTGCATGAAGACATGAAGCACTTCACGCCGCTGACGGATGATCTGTTTTACAAGAATCTGGCAAGTGACGGGCTCTCCCTCATCTGCGAGCTCAAGAAAGCGTCTCCTTCGAAGGGGACGATCAGCGAGGACTTCCCCTTTGCGGCGATCGCAAAAGAGTATGAAGCGGCGGGGGCTTCCGCGATCTCCTGCCTGACAGAGCCGAAATGGTTCAAAGGCGATATCGTTTACCTGAAGAAGGTGGCGCAGGAGGTGAAGATCCCCGTGCTCCGCAAGGACTTCATCATCGACCGCTGCCAGATCGAAGAGGCGGCGCTCGCAGGGGCTTCGGCCATCCTCCTTATCGCAGCCATCCTCTCCGATGAGGAGATCAGAGAGTTTCTCTCCTACGCCGGGAGCCTTGGCCTTGGCGTCCTGGCAGAAGCACATGATGAGAAGGAAATGGAGCGGATGCTTGGCGCAGGGGCCCGCATCGTCGGCGTGAATAACCGCGATCTTCGTGATTTCACCATACATCTGGAAAATACCGAGCATCTGGCAAGGCTCGTGCCCAAGGACCGTATCCTTGTCTCGGAAAGCGGCATGATGTCAGAGGCGATCGTGAAACAGATGCGAGAGGCCGGCGCCGACGCTGTCCTCATCGGCGAGATGCTGATGAGAGCGGGGGAGAGAAGAGGGAATGTGATCCGAACCTTGAGGGAAGAGAATCAATAGTGGGTTAACCCTGAAGTTTGAAAGCGGGGATGAGTAGCTGGTGACTGGTGACTAAATGCCGCTTTCGAGCATCGCCACTATCTATACTCTGCGGTGCTTCCATATTTTTATGCGCCGCACCAGCACTCCTCACTCCTCACTCCTAACTGGCGAGCAAAGTTTTCATCCACAATCAGTGGACGAGCCGCCCCAAGGGGCTAACCCTGAACCCATCAACCTGAACCATGAACCCAAACCAACAATAAACAACAACTTATCAATAAAGTGAGGTACCCACTATGAATACAAGATTTGGCGAATTTGGCGGACAGTACATTCCGGAAGTCCTGATGAATGAAGTCCAGAGAGTACAGAAAGCATTCGAAGAATGCAAGAATGATAAAAGCTTCCAGGATGAGCTGCATGATCTCTATGTGAACTACACCGGTCGTCCGTCGATGCTCTATGAAGCATTGAACATGGAAAAGTATCTGGGCGGGCCGCGCATTTTCCTGAAGCGTGAAGATCTGAATCACACGGGCGCACACAAGATCAATAACTGCATCGGGCAGGCGCTCCTGGCCAAGCGCATGGGCAAGACACGCATCATCGCAGAAACAGGCGCGGGACAGCACGGCGTGGCAGCAGCCACCATTGCGGCGCTTTTCGGTATGGAGTGCGAGGTCTTCATGGGAGAGATCGACACCGAAAGACAGGCTCTGAACGTCTATCGCATGAAGCTCCTCGGGGCGAAGGTACATGTCGTCAAGACAGGCTCCCGCGTACTGAAGGATGCCGTGAATGCAGCGATGCAGGAATGGAGCCGCCGCTGTGATGATACGCACTACGTCATCGGCTCGACCACGGGGCCGGCTCCGTTTCCGGAAATGGTCCGCTATTTCCAGAGCTGTATCGGTCGTGAAGCGAGAGCACAGGTCTTGGAGCGTACCGGCCGCCTTCCGTCCAAGGTCTATGCCTGTGTCGGCGGCGGCAGCAATGCAGCCGGCACCTTCTATCCCTTCGTGCAGGACAAGGATGTGGAGCTCATCGGCTGTGAAGCAGGCGGCAAGGGCATCGATACCCCCTACCATGCAGCGACTGTGAATCGGGGCCGCATCGGTGTCTTCCATGGCATGAAGTCCCTCTTCTGTCAGGATGATGACGGCAATATCACGGAAGTCTATTCCATTTCCGCCGGTCTTGACTATCCTGGCGTCAGCCCTGAGCATGCGTACCTGAACTCCATCGGCCGCGCCCGCTACGTGGCTGTCACGGATGAAGAAGCCGTTGAGGCCTTCGAATACCTTGCCAAAACGGAAGGCATCATCTGCGCCATCGAGTCCGCTCACGCCGTTGCCGGCATGATGAAGGAGATCCGGACGATGGATCAAAATGACATCGTCGTCATCACCCTTTCCGGTCGCGGAGACAAGGACGTCGCCGCCATCGCCAGATACCGCGGAGAGGATATCCATGACTGAGGGGACTGGTAGCTAGGGACTAGTGGCTAGGGATTAGGAGTTTCGAGAGACTAGGAGACCAGGAGACATCAGACTCCCGTATCGTCATTTCGAGCGAAGCGAGAAATCTTTGTCATTCGCGGCTCAGTGGTTGATGTGTGGAAATCCCAAAACGGGAAGCCTGTCAGCAAGAGACCTTCGGGCACCACCATTTCTCATTTTTCATTTCTCATTCAAGCGAGGTTTTCAAACGTAATCAAGGGGTGAGCCACCCGACGGGCTATCCCCGAACCTATACATACAGCAAAAGGAGTCTATCTATGAGCCATACAAGTGAAGCATTCAAGAAGGGGAAGGCGATGATCGCTTTCCTGACGGCAGGTGTCCCGTCGATGGAAGATACCGTGAAATATGTACTTGATCTGGAAAAAGCAGGCGTGGACCTGATCGAGATCGGCGTGCCGTTCTCCGATCCCATCGCCGATGGGCCGGTCATCATGGAAGCGGATGTGAAGGCGCTGGAGAACCATATCCACCTGCCGCAGGTCATGGAGCTGGTGAAGACGCTCCGCACGAAGACACAGATCCCGATCGTGCTCCTCACCTATTACAATCCGGTCTTCAATTATCCATCGGCTCGTTTCTTTGAGAAAGCGAAGGAAATCGGCATCGACGGCGTCATCATCCCGGATCTTCCTTTTGAAGAGCAGGAAGAGATTCGTCCGCTCGCGGATGCGAATGGCGTCGATATCATCCAGATGGTCGCTCCGACCTCGGAAGAGCGTATCCGTGAGAGCTTGCGGCATGCGACCGGCTTTGTATATGTCGTTTCCTCCATGGGTGTCACCGGCATGCGCGGCCATATCCAGACTGACCTGCGTGAGATCATCCGCATCGCGCGTGAAACGACGGATACCCCGCTGGCCATCGGCTTCGGCATCCACACTCCGGAGCAGGCCGGAAGGATGGCCAAGCTGGCTGACGGTGTCATCACCGGCAGTGGTGTCGTGGATATCATCAATAAGAATGGCAGCGATGCCTCCGAGAAGCTCACCGCATATATCCGCGGACTGAAGGCAGGCATGGCAGAGTAAGATCATAAAACAGGAAAACGATAGAGAGGCGCTCTATCGTTTTTTCTTTGGAGAGAATCTGTTACAATAGAAAAAAAGGAGGGATGAGAATGGATAACACAAGACGCAGAGCCTATATTAAAGAAAAGCTGCAGCAGGCGGATCACCGACTGCGCGGGATGGATCTTGCGAAAGAGTGCGGCGTGAGCCGGCAGGTCATCGTGGGGGACATGGCGCTCCTTCGCGCCGAGGGGATGGATATCATCTCTACGCCGCGTGGGTATTATCTGAAAAAAGAGAAAAAAGCCTGCCTTCGCATACTCGTCTGTCGTCACGACCGGGAGGCGACAGGAAAGGAGCTCACTGCCATCGTAAGAGCAGGCGGCATCATCCATGACGTGCGGGTGGAGCATGAGATCTACGGCGAATTGCACGGACAGCTGGAGATCAAGAGTGAAGAGGATGCCGTTTCCTTTGTGCGCGCGATGCAGGACAGCGGATCGCCTCTCCTCTCGGATATCAGCGGCGGTATCCATACCCATCTCGTCGAGACAAAGACGGAAGAAGAGATGGCGCAGGTGATCCATGCGCTGAGGGAGATCGGCGTGCTGTATGAGTGATTAGTGGCTAGTGACTAGTGACTGGTGACTGATGCTTAGTGACGGTGACAGAGAGTAGGGAGTGCTGACGATGCAGGAATTTATCATACAAAAGGAAGAAGCAGGGCAGACGGTGATGAAGTACCTGGCGCGGCTCTTGCCGGAGGCGTCCATGGGGCTTCTTCGTAAGAGCATGCGCAAGAAGAATATCGTCCTCAACGGAAAGAAGATCGAAGGAAGAGAAAAGATCGCCGCAGGTGACAGCGTGAAGGTCTGGTTCTCCGATGAGACGATCGAAAAATTTCGCCAAAAGAAAGAAGAATCGCCAAAGCGTGACTACCCTGACTTTGAAGCATGGGTCCTGTATGAAGATGAAAACATCGTCATCCTCAATAAACCGGCAGGCCTTCTCTCGCAGGGAGACACTTCCGGCGCTCCGTCCCTGAATGAAGCCCTTCTTGTCTCGCGGGAGAGCGGAGGCAGCGTCAAGCCCTCCATCTGCCACCGGCTGGACAGGAATACCAGCGGCCTCGTCGTGGCAGGCAAGACCGTGCGCGGACTGCAGGAAATGAATGCGCTCATCAAGGCGCGCGCTCTCACGAAGGTGTATCAGGCTCTCGTTTACGGGAAGACGCCGCCTTCGGGGATCTTGAAAGGGTACCTCGTCAAGGATCACGAAAGAAATCAGGTGCGCTATACCCCGTGCGCGGAACCGGGCGCGCTTCCCATCGAGACGCACTATGAGACGCTTGCAACGACAACGGCCCATGGCTGTACCTTTTCCCTCGTCCGTGTCCGGCTCGTGACAGGACGCTCGCACCAGATCCGCCTGCATTTTTCCTCCATCGGTCATCCGCTTTTGGGCGATCGGAAATATGGCAGCCGCGCGAGCCTTGCCGCATCAGAGGCGCTCCACATCCGCCGCCAGCTCCTTCATGCGGCCTCGCTCACCTTTCCTGTGCTTACGGATGATTTCGCCTATCTGTCCGGCAAGACATTCACCGCGCCTTTGCCGGCCGATTTCGCCTCTGTCTGTCATTTGGGGCGGCATGGCTTGACAGGTGAGAAAAGCGGAAAACGGAACGGTGAGGGTTAGCCCGTGGGGCGTGCCGCCCTTTGACTTTTTGAGAAAGAGGGGGAGCGGGTTCTGTGGGTTCTACGGGTTCAGTGGGGAAGGTGCGGCGCATAAAAAACAGAAGCGCCGCGGAAGTTTGAAATTAGCGACTTTCTCGTATCGCAAACCTAATCCCTAGCTACTAATTCCTAGTCACTAGTCACCAGTCACTAGTCACTCCTAATCCCCAATCCCTGGCAACGATTTCATCAGTATTTCCTTAACTTTCATACAACACGAGGTGTATCAATTACGGACTCCAGATTTCTGATCGTATTTGCAGACATTCTGCTTCCTCTTCTCTGCGGCATGGGCCTTAGGCGGTGGGGGCTTTCGAAGGACATCCTTCACTGGATCATCAAGGCGAATGTGGTGGGCGTGTCTACGTTTCTTTCCATTGTTTCCTTTTGGTCGGTGCAGGTGACAGCGGAGCTTTTGTGGCTTCCGATCTCTACGCTGCCCATCTGTTTCCTGCCTGTCGCGGTCTTCTATGCCTTAGAGCGGCACCGCTTCTCGGATGCGCGGGAGCAGGGGAGCTACCTGATTTCCATGATGCTCGGAAATATTGGGACGCTCGCGGGGCTCTGTGCGTATGTCCTCTTCGGCGCGGTCGGCTTTGCCTATGTACAGCTCATCGCAGTGCCGCAGATCCTGATCATCGTGCTCTTCTGCTTTCCGATGAGCCAGTACTACTATGACAAGTGGGCGAATCACGGCGAGGGGAAAAAGATGGAGATCCATCTCCTGCGTTTGCTCTGCACGTGGAATCAGCTCCCTGCCGTCGGCGTGGTCATCGGGCTGACGCTTGCGGGGCTCGGGGTGGAGAAACCGCGGGCTGTCACGACGCTTTTCACGATCCTGATCCATGCGGGGGCTTGGATGGGAATGGTGCCTGTCGGCTATGATCTGAACCTTTCGGCGGCCAAGGAATATGGGGGAAGGCTTTGGCCGATCTTCCCAGTGAAATTCATCCTGCTTCCGGCGGTGATGTATTTCCTGACGAGTGTATTCGTCTCGGATGCGACCATCCTGACCTGCGTGGTACTCGCAGCCGCGGCGCCGACAGCCATCTTCGCTGTGGCGTCTTCGCAGCTTTATGGACTCAATGTCAATCTCGCAGAGTCCTCCTTTCTCACGACGACGCTCGCTTTCCTCTTCGTGCTGTACCCGGTGATCTACTGGTGGGAGAAAACGAATTAGGAATGAGGAATGGTGGTGCGGCGCATAAAAAACAGAAGCGTCGCGGAAGTTTGAAATTAGCGACTTTCTCGTATCGCAAACCTAATCCCTAGCTACTAATTCCTAGTCACAAGTCACCAGTCACTAGCCACTCATCCCTGCTTTCAAACTTTATGACGAAGCATTGCATGAAAATACATGCCAAATCGGCCTCTGCGATTGAATCAGCGGTTCCATAGTATGCAAAAAGCGTATCAAGTTCAAATTTATGAACCTGATACGCTTTTTATGATATAAGAGTCGGCGCTTCTGAAATTTGTGCGCCGCACATTCACTCTCCACGGAAGCCAAGTGAGAAAAGGCAGATGTGGTGGCGCAGGCTAAGGAAACGCTGATTCAATCGCAGAGTCAGATTCTACAAGAATTTTTATACATAGCGTCGTCGACATCCTTCTTAAATAGCTCGCTATTCGCGTCGGATGTCTCCTCGCTATGCATAAAACTTCAAGAGTAAAATCTGACAACGATTGAATCAGTGTTTCCCTAACAGATCACATTCTCCTGCTCCCCTTTCAGGTATGCGCGGAGGTTGTCCATCACGATGACGGCACGGCGGGCCATGGCTTCCTCGGTGAAGAAGCCGACGTGCGGGGTGAGGACGGTGTTTGGTGCAGAGAGGAGAGGATCGTCCTCGGCGAGCGGAGGTTCGCCGTCAAAGACATCGATGCCGGCGCCTGCGATCTTTCCTTCCCGGAGGAGGTCAGCGAGGGCGGCATTGTCGATGACTCCGCCGCGGGCGGTATTGATGAGGATCGCTCCCGGCTTCATGAGAGAGAGCTTTTCACGGGAGAGGAGGCTGCGCGTCTCGCTTGTGAGAGGCAGGTGGACGGAGATGATGTCGCAGGTGGAAAGCAGGGTGTCGAGGTCGGTATAGGTGATATTGGCTGCCTTCTTGGAGCGGCTGTAGCCATAGACATCGGCGCCGAATGCGGAGGCGATGTCTGCGACACGTCGTCCAATGGCACCGGTACCGATGATGCCGAATTTCCGATGGCCGATCTCGATGCCCATGAGGCCGGCACTGGTCTTGCCATTTCTGGCAGCGCATCCGCCTTCGGACAGCTTGCGGTAGAGGGCAAGAATGAGCGAGAACGTAAGCTCGGCCACGGACTCGGTCGAGTAGCCGGCACAGTTCGAGACGGCGATGCCCTTTTCTTTGCAGTAATCAATGGCGACATGGTCGACGCCGGTGAATGCGACGCAGAGGTATTTGAGCGATGCGGCTTTCGCGAGCGCTTCCTTCCGAAGCGGATAATTGGCAATGACGGCAAGGTCAGCATCCGCAAGGCGATCGCCCAATTCATCCTGGTCTTTCGGCAGGCTGTCATAGGCGGTGATGGTGAAGCCGTCTTTTTGGAGATCCGCCGTCAATGTGTCAAGCAGGGCGCTGCTGATGGCGAGTGGCTGTGCGATGACGATGTGTTTCATGAGAAGGACTCCTTTCATTGAGGAATAGCCCAAGGGGCGTGCCCCCCTTGATTGCGTGTGAAAGAGGTTCGGCGGGTTCTGTGGGTTCTACGGGGAAGGCGGGGAAGGCGCGGCGCGTTCGTCATCCTGAGCGGAGAAAAACGTCGTATTTGAAAAAATGGCTTATCTGAAACAGGAGAACGGAGTCGAAGGATCTAAGCGCCGCAGAATATATAATGGGCGATGTCCGCAACAGGCATTTTAGTCACCAGTCACCAGTCACTCTGAGCTCGGAGCTCCTAATCCCTAATCCCTGGCTACTTTTTTGAAAGACAACACCACTCTCCCCGGCAGCTGGGAGAGGAAGACACCGGCGGTCATGGAGAGGACGCCGATCATCTGGCGGGCGGTGAAGCTTTCATCGAGGAAGAAAACACCTGCCATACCGCCAAAGACCATTTCCATGCTGAGGATCATCGAGGCTTCGGTGGGCGGGAGATATTTCTGCCCGATGGCCTGTAGCGTATAGGCGACGCCTGTCGAGAGAAGACCGGTATAGAGGATCGGCCACAGGGCGCCCCCGATGCCGGAGAGAGTCGGCGTTTCGAAAAGAAAGGCAAGAATGAAATTCAGGACGCTGGCGACGAAGAACTGCCCCGAGGAGAGGAGGATGGGAGAGAAGCGCTGTGTGAGGTAGGTCATGGCGTGGATCTGGATGGTGAAGCCCAGCGCACAGAGCAGCATCATGAGGTCACCGGAGCTGATAGAGAAGTCTTCGGTGATCGACATGAAGTACACGCCGGCCATGGCGAGGAGAGCGCCTGCGATGTGCGTTATGCGGAGCGTTTCCTTGAGGAAGATCCCCATGATCGGCACCATGAGGATGTAGGTCGCAGTGAGGAAGCTGGCTTTCGAGGCGGTGGTGTACTGAAGCCCCACCTGCTGAAGGGTCGCACCGGCAAAGAGCGGAAGCCCTACCATGAGGCAGGCGGCAGAGAGCGGCATATTTCGGGGGAGCGGCGGCGGCTCTTCCTGTGTTGTAAGGATGATGGGGACGAGCGCAAGCGAGCCTAAGAGGAAACGGACGCCGTTAAATGTATATGGCCCGACGGACTCCATTCCGACCACCTGTGCGGCGAAGGCAAAGCCCCAGATGAGCGCTGCCAAGAGCAGCAGTAAACGGTATTTCATGGTATTCTCCTTTGGATGATGTATAATAGTAATTATAACAGATGGAAGTGAATGTTGCGGATGATTTCGAAGACTTGTAAAAAAGAAGTAGCCGGTGACTTGTGGCTAGTGGTCAGGGATAAGGAGTGACTAGTGACTGGTGACTTGTGACTAGGAATTAGTAGCTAGGGATTAGGTTTGCGATACGAGAAAGTCGCTAATTTCAAACTTCCGCGGCGCTTCTGATTTTTATGCGCCGCACCACCATTTCGCATTTCTCATTCAAACGAGGCTTTCCAGCGTAATCAAGGGACGACACGCCCCAAGGCTAACCCTGCACCATAAAAAGGAGACCATTTCTATGTCGATTCGTATGATCGCCATCGATCTTGATGGCACGCTCTTGCATGATGATATGACGATTTCCGCCTATTCGCGTGAGGTGATTCAAAAGGCGATCCAAAAAGGCTATGAGATCGTCGTCGCCACCGGACGCATGTGGGATTCGGCGAGATCGAAGGTGGCGTTGCTCCGCTTGGGGAATGTCCCCGTCATTTGTTACACGGGCGCATGGATCATGTGGAGCGAGACGGGCGAGCCGATCCTGCAGGACGGGCTCTCGGCCGATCTGGCGAGCCGCGTGATGCTTGCCGCGCGAGAGAGGGGCTGGGAGGCGACGGCCTTCTGGGACAATCATATTTATATGGAGAAACCGAACGGCAGCGAGGCGAAGTACCAGAAGTATCGCACGCAGAAGCCGCAGTACCTGGGGGAGGCCTTCTATCATCCGCCGATGACGGTGACGCGTGTGGTCTTTGCGGATCCTTCCGTGGAGGAGCGAGGCCGCATCCGTGCCTTTCTGGAGAGCCGTTTCGGAGAGGAGATCACCGTCGTCTATCCGGGGGATGATTTCGTCGATGTGCATAAAAAGGGCATCGATAAAGCATCGGCTCTCTCCTTTCTAGCCGAGAAGAGAGGCATCCGGCCGGGGGAGATCATGGCCTTCGGCAATACGGAAAATGATGTGCCGATGCTGCGCTACGCAGGCGTATCCTACGCCGTCGCCAATGCGGATGGGGTCGCGAAAAAAGCGGCCGGTCACATCTGCGCTTCGAATGAAGAGGACGGCGTCGCAAAGGTCATAGAGGAGCTGGTAGCTAGTGACTAGTGACTAGTGACTGGTGACTGGTCGCTAGGGATTAGGGGTCCCTAGTGACGAGCTATTTAAGGAAGGTTATGACGAAGCTATGTATAAAAATTTTTGTGAAAGCTGACTCTGCGATTGAATCAGCGTTTCCTTAAATACCGCCTTCGGGCATTGCCCCATATATATTTGCGGCGAAGCCGCTACCTTCCCCGCTGAACCCGCTGAACCCGCTGAACCCGTTGAACCCTTTGCACCCGCTACCCTGCCCACCAAAAAAGCTCGTTGAACGAAAATGTTCAACGAGCTTTTTTGATTTCAAATAACCAAGCAACCAAAACGATCCTCAGTCCAGATGGAAACGGTAGCCGGAGCCCCAGACGGTCTCGATGCGTTCATAGGGATGACCGGCGGCATTTTTCAGCTTGTCACGCAGACGGTTGATATGGACGGTGACCGTTGCGGGTTCACCGATGGGATCGAAGCTCCAGATCTTTTCAAAGAGCTGCTCTTTGGAAAAGACTTCATTCGGATGCTGCACGAGGAAGAAGAGCAGGTCGAATTCTTTGCCGGTGAGCGGCACCTCCTTGCCCTTCAGGAAGACCTGACGGGCTTTCGGACGGATATTGAGGTCGCCGACATAGAGGCCCTGTTCTGCCTGCGGGTGGATGGTATCCGTCTGGGTGAGGCGCTTGTGGGTGGCGAGCTGCGCGCGCAGGTGCGCCATGAGCACGGTGCCGCGGAACGGTTTCACGATGTAGTCATCCGCGCCGAGACCGAGACCACGGACGATGTCAGCGTCTTCGGTGCGGGCGGTGGCGAAAATGATGGGCGCATTCGTGCGTTCTCTCATTTTGCGGCACAGAGAGAATCCGTCTTCTCCCGGCAGCATGACGTCCAGGATGATGGCGTCGATCTCGACCTCATCCATGATTTTCAAGGCTTCTTTGCCATCGGAAGCGACATAGGGCTGATACCCGGAGCCTTCGAGAAAGTCACGCTCCATATCAGCGATTTTCGGTTCATCTTCTACAACCAGTACTTTGATCATTGTGTGTTACTCCCTTCTGCCAGCGGGATCTCAAAAATTAATTGCAAGCCATTGTTGTTGACCGCCGAGTAGCGGCCTTTGTGTGCGGTGATGATCTCAGCCACGATGGCAAGTCCCAGACCGCTGCCGTTGCTGGTCTTGCTGCGGGCTTCGTCCGTGCGGTAGAAGGCTTCGAAAATGTGAGGCAGCTTCTCCTTCGGGACGCCCGGTCCATCATCGGTATACATGAATTCGGCGTATTTCCCCTTGACATGGAGGGAAATACGTACTTCGGAAATATCCTTATCTCTATATTTTATCGTATTTGTTAGTAAATTGAAAATAATTCTTTGAAATTCTTTTTCATCCACCATTGCGATGAGCGAGTCATCCATGTCATAGGTCACATGCACCTTTCGGGAGTCGAGGTAGTCCTGGTCTTCTGCGATGAAGCTGCGGATGACCCGGCTGAAAGGGAGGGGTTGCGGATGACAGATGATGCGGCTCGTGGAGAGCTTGTTGTAAAGCGAGAGCTCTTCGATGAGGCGCGAGAGGTCATCTGCGCAGGAGGCGATCGAGTTCAGGTACTGCATCTGCTTTTCTTTCGTCCGCCCGAGTCCGAGCTGCAGAGCTTCGGTGTACCCCATGATGGCTGTGAGCGGGGTCCGAAGGTCATGTGCGATGCCGGAGAAAAGGATCTTGCGGCTCGTATTCGCATGCGCGCGCTCGGCGATACTGCTTTTAAGATTGGTCTGCATCGTGCGGAAGGTGTCGCACATCTGCCCGAGCTCGTCATCGCTGTAGTGATCGACGATGACATTGAAATTGCCATGCTGGATCGCTCGTGCTGCCATCGACAGCTGCTGGAGCGGGATCAGCATCTTGTTTCTGGTCATGTTGTAGAAATGGTAATTCATCCGGGCGGAGAGCGCGATGATGAGGAGCATGATCACAGCAAAGGCACCGTAGACTTCGACCGAGTGATGTGGGTCATTCGCGGCAAAGTAGGTCGCAGAGAAAAGCAGCAGCACCAGTGCGGAGAAGACAGGGACGCAGATGAAGAGAAGGATCTGTATCATCATCTGCTGCGTCAGCCCGTTCTTCGTCTTCTCGAAAAGAAGGGCGTCTTTGATGGTCTTTTCCATACAAGCCTCGATGGGGAAGGGGAGACTGCGGGGGCAATCTTGGCTACGAATGAAAGCCTCGCTTGAATTAGAAATGAGAAATGAGAAATGGTGGTGCGGCGCATAATAATATGGAAGCGCCGCGGAGTATAAATAGGGCGATGCCCGCTTTAGACGTTAGACTTTAGACATCAGACATCAGACATCTGACGTCTATTTCCGAGTCTCCCAGTCTTTTAGTCTAATCCCTGATACCTAATCCCTAGTCACTCATCCTCAAATACGAGCTCTACGGGACAGTGGTCACTGCCGTGGATCTCCGGGTGGATAGAGGCGCTTTGGATGGTCGGACGGAGGGCATCGGAGACGATGAAGTAGTCGATCCTCCATCCTATGTTCCGCTCGCGGGATTTTGCAAAGTAGCTCCACCACGAGTAGGCTCCCTTTTCATCCGGATGGAGGAAACGGAAGGAATCGGTGAAGCCTTTCTCCAGAAGGGCATTCATTTTTCCGCGCTCTTCATCTGTGAAGCCTGCATTCTTATGGTTCGAAGCGGGATTGGCAAGGTCGATGTCTTCATGGGCGACATTGAGGTCGCCGCAGAGGATGACCGGCTTTTCTTTTGAGAGTCTTGTCATATAGTCTGTCATCGCATCCTCCCATGTCATGCGGTAGGAAAGTCGCGTGAGGCCGCGCTGGCTGTTCGGCGTGTAGCAGACGATGAGATAGTGACTGCCGAAGTCGGCGGTGATGATACGCCCCTCCTGATCATGCTCCTCGATGCCAAGGCCATAGGTGACGGAAAGCGGTTCCCGCTTCGTGAAGAGCGCGGTACCACTGTAGCCCTTCTTCACGGCACTGTTCCAGTACTGGTGGTAGCCGGGAAGCACCATCTCAATCTGGTGCGGCTGAAGCTTTGTCTCCTGCAGGCACACGCAGTCTGCATCGAGTGTTGAGAAAGCGTCCATGAAGCCTTTCTTCATGCAGGCTCTGAGACCATTGACGTTCCAGGAAATATATTTCAGTGTTCCCATAGTCGTCTCCTTTGTGGGAATGATAAAAATTTTATAACACTACTTTCATTATACACTATCGGGCAATGGGAAGAGGGGTTATGGTTAGCCTGTGGGGCAGGGACGCCCATGGATTGCGGATGAAATCTTTGCTCGAATAAGAAATTAGAAATTAGTAGCTAGGGATTAGGTTTGCGATACGAGAAAACCGCTAGTTTTAAACCTCCGCGGCGCTTCTGATTTTTATGCGCCGCCCCACCATTTCGCATTTTTCATTTCTAATTTCTCATTCAATCGAGGCTTTCAAACGTAATCAAGTGGCGAGCCGCCCCCAGGGGCTACCCCTGAACCCTGAACCCTAAACCCCGAACCCCCTTTTTATGCTATAATAAAGGCAATGCCACGTGGGCAGCTGTTGCAAGCAAAGAAGGAAAGGATGAAACCTGATGAAGAAAATTGTTGTGACTGTTATTGGTGCTGACCGTGTCGGCATCGTCGCCGGTGTAGCAAAACAGCTGGCGGAAGAGAACGTGAATATTCTTGATATTTCCCAGACCATCGTGGACGGGATCTTCGATATGATCCTGATGTGCGATATGGAGAACGCCGCATATTCCTTAAAGGAGATCCAGGATCATATGGGGAAACAGGGCGAAGCGCTGGGGGTAGAGATCCGTGTCCAGCTCGCTGACATTTTCTATGCTATGCACCGCATCTGAAAGGAGACACCATGCTTGATATAGAAGACATTCTGGCAACGGAGCGCATGTTTGACCAAAACAAGCTCGATGTGCGTACCGTTACCATGGGGATCTCTCTCCTTTCCTGCGTATCCGATGATGAGAAGACCCTTTGCGACAAGATCTACGATACCATCTGCCGGAAGGCAGAGCATCTCACCGAGGTCACCCATGACATTTCCAGAGAATACGGTGTGCCGATCATCAACCGCCGCATCTCGGTGACGCCGATCTCTTTGGTGGCGGGCGGGCTTACGACTGCCAGCTATGTGCCGATCGCAGAGACACTGCAGCGCGCAGCTGACACTGTCGGCGTCGACATCCTAGGCGGCTTCTCCGCACTCGTCGATCGCGGCATGAGTGCTTCGGACAAGAAGCTCATCGACTCCATTCCGGAGGCACTCGCTGCGACAAAGAGCATCTGCAGCTCAGTCGCTATCGGTTCGACCAAGGCTGGCATCAATATGGATGCGGTGAAGCGCATGGGCGAGGTCGTGAAGGAAACGGCAGAGCTCACGAAGGATCAGGACGCCTATGGATGCACGAAGCTCGTCGAATTCTGTAATGCTGTCGAAGATAATCCCTTCATGGCCGGCGCTTTTCACGGTGTGACGCAGGGAGATACCGCGATCCATGTCGGCGTCTCCGGCCCGGGCGTCGTGAAGCGTGCGCTCGAGGATGTGAAGGGCGCCCCCTTCGAAGTCGTGGCCAAAACGATCAAGAATACGGCATTCATGATCACGCGTCTTGGTCAGCTCGTCGCAGAAGCAGCGACAGAGCGTCTCCATGCGCCTTTCGGCATCATCGACCTTTCGCTGGCTCCGACCTCGGCTGTCGGTGACAGTGTCGCAGCAGTCCTTGAAGAAATGGGCCTTGAGAGCTGCGGCGGTCCCGGCACCACGGCGGCTCTTGCGCTCCTCAATGATGCTGTCAAGAAGGGCGGCCTCATGGCCTCTTCGAGTGTCGGCGGACTTTCCGGCGCTTTCATCCCGGTCAGTGAAGACCTCGGCATGATCGAAGCCGTTCAGAGAGGCAGCCTGTGCCTGGAGAAGCTGGAAGCCATGACCTGCGTCTGCTCTGTCGGTCTTGATATGATCGCCGTCCCGGGTGATACCAGCGCATCCACCCTCTCTGCGATCCTTGCCGATGAAGCAGCGATCGGTATGATCAATAACAAGACCACCGCTACCCGTCTCATCCCGGTACCGGGCAAGAAGCCGGGCGACATGGTCCAGTTCGGCGGCCTCATGGGCTATGCACCTGTCATGGGGATCAGCAAGTTCAAGGCAGACGAATTCGTAGCAAGAGGCGGCAAGATCCCCGCTCCGCTCCGCAGCCTGACAAACTAGGGAAACACTGATTAAATAGTTATTCGATTTTACTCTTATATTTTCATGCAATGCAAGGAATACTCCGACGCGAATAGCGAGCTATTTAAGGAGGAGTATGACGAAGCATTGCATGAAAATACATGTGAAATCGAATTCTGCGATTTAATCAGCGTTTCCCTAAGAAATGGCAAGCAAAAAGCACCGGCAAGTGTCGGTGCTTTTTTGCTCGGTGGACTTAAGGCCACGCGGGATATTGAGGGAAAGGCTGCTCTCCGAGAAAAGAGGTCTCCCGCTCTCTAATCCGATCCCCGATCGGCGGATCTTTGGAACTTCCAATGATAGAGCCCCATGCATATGATGGCGGAGAGAAGGGAGCCCATCGGTGCAGCAAGACCCATCGGAGACAGTGTCTCGGGGAAGAGGAGAATGGCGAGGTAGGTGCCGGGGACGCGGACGGTGACGATCGAGATCATATTGTGCAGGAAGGAGTAGATCGATTTCCCATAGGCAGAGAAATATCCAGAGAAGCAGAAGTGGATACCGGCAAAGATGCAGTCGATGACATAGGTACGGAAGTATTCACCGCCAAGGCGCACGACTTCCGGCTCATGGCTGACGAAGAGTGAGATGACCCACTCGGCGCAAAAGTGGACGACGAGGGTCGTAAAAAGGCCGAAGATGATGCATACACGGATGCCGTAGCGGAGCGCCTGCCGCCCGCGCTTATCGTTTCCGGCGCCTGCATTCTGTGCGGCGAAGGCGGCGACGGTCGAGAGCATGGCAGAGGGGACGAGGAAGAGGAAGCTGATGATCTTCTCCACGATGCCGACTGCGGCGGCGACTTCGACGCCGCGGCTGTTTGCGATGGCGGTGATGATGAGAAAGGAAATCTGGATGAGCCCGTCCTGACAGGAGATGGGAAGACCTATGGCAAGGAGCGTCTTCATGCGGAGGGCATCGAAGGTGAAGGACTTCTTCGGGAAGGCAAGGCCAAGGTCGGCACGGGCGAGGTACAAGAGGCAGAGGAGGACGGAGACGGCCTCGGAAAGAATGGTGGCTGCGGCCGCTCCGGCGGCCCCCATCGCCATGGGGCCGATGAAGATATAGTCGAGCAGGAGATTGATGAGACCGGCGAGAGCAATAAAGTACATCGGCGTCCTTGTATCGCCAAGTCCGCGGAAAATGCTGGCAAGGACATTATAGGTGACGATGAAGGGGATGCCTGCAAAGCAGATGAGAAGGTACGCCCTTGTATCCTCCCATGCTTCCATCGGGGTCTTCAGCCAAGAGAGTATAAGATCGCTCGAAAGGAGGAGGAGCACGGTGCTAACGAGGCTGAAGAGGGCAAAGAGCAGCACCGAGCTTCCGATGCAGCAGGAGGCTTCCTTCATATCTCTGCCGCCCACTGCGCGGCTGATGGAGACGGTCGTCCCCATGGCGAGCCCGACGATGATGACGGTCAGCATGTGCATCAGCTGGCTTCCGATGGAGACGGCCGTGATCGGTGCGGCGCCATTGAAGAGACCGGTGATGAAGAGGTCGGCCATGCCGTAGAACGTCTGCAGAAAACAGGCGAGAAGGTAAGGGATGGCGAAAGCCATCATTTTGGGGAGCAAAGGCCCTTGCGTAAGATTGATTCCGGTCATAGGATCCTCTTTGTATAATGAATAGCCTGCCGCCACTCACGCAGGCTGCTGCTTCATGGAGACAATCATATCACAGGCGAGGCGCTTGCGAAATATGGCTTTTGCAGGTGGTCTTCTGCCTGCATTTGCTTTTTTCCCCTCTCTGCTATAAGATGAAGGACAAATGAGGTGATTGGTATGTACATGACAGCACAGCGCAAGCGTCTTTTTCAATTCTTCAACGATCATCCGGATGCTTCCTTTTCCGCCAGAGACATACAGGCTCTGCTGAATCGCTCAGAAGCGTCTGCGATCAGTCTCAGTGCGGTGTATCGCAATCTGGCTTCTTTGGCAGAGGCCGGGCTGATCTTGAAATCGGCGGCCAGTGATGGACAAGAAACATTGTATAGGTTCGTCGGGGCAGATGCCTGCCGGGATGAGCTTCATATGACCTGTCTTTCGTGCGGTCAGACGACCCATGTAGACCATGCGACCGCGCGTGCTCTCGCGCAGGCCTTGGCGGGCAATGATGAGTTTCAGATGAATCTGGGGCAGACCACCATTTACGGCTTATGCAAAAAATGCCAGGGGAAATAATTTGTTTCTTACACAAAGAAGGACCCATTCGGGTCCTTTTAAATTTGAGAAAATTTCGCAAATCTATTGACGGAAAGGCGGGAAGCGATTATAATGAGGTTCAGATTTGCGAAAGTGTCGCAAATCTTCACGATAGTTTCTGCTTTCGAAAGAGGGGCGGCCGGAGGGGCTGCTATTGGTTTTGCGGATGCAGTATGCTGCAAGATCATGGCGGAGCGCATTGCCTGTCCACAGGCAACGCGAGAAAGAACCCTTTTCGTCTCCGGTTACATGTCATCCCTGCTTTCAACCGTAAAGGAGTTCTTACTATGAAAATGAAAAAAATAGGTCTTTTCATAGCGACGCTTGCCGCTTGCCTGATAGGCGGCGTTGCATTGACAGGCTGCACGCCGGGGCAGAAGTCAGCTGCTTCTCTCCCGCCGGAAAAGAAGATTCAGATCGTATGCACCAATTTCCCCAGTTATGATTTTGCAAGGCATATCGTAAAGGATCATGGCGAAGTCACCATGCTGGTGAAACCCGGTACGGATGTCCATAGCTTTTCTCTCTCGCCGAAGGACCTGAAAGCGGTGGCTGACAGTGACCTTCTCATTTATACGGGCGGTGACTCTGATGAATGGGTAGGGAAGATACTGGATGCGACCGGCAAGAAGCCCGGGAGCGTATTTCGGATGATGGATGCCGTGAAGCTGTCAGAAGAAGAGCATCCGGAAGGCATGCAGCCTGAAGAGGAAGCAGAGAAAGAGGCGGGCCCGGAAATGGATGAGCATGTATGGACAGCGCCTGCCAATGCCAGTGAGATCGTCAAAAAATTGAATGCTTCTATTTCCAAGCTGGATGGTGCGCATGCGGAGGAGTATCAGAAGAATACAGAGGCATATATGAAAGAGCTCAGTGATCTGGATCAGAGCTTCCGTGATGTGATCGATCATGCAGCCAGAAAAGAGATCATCGTGGGAGATCGCTTCCCCTTCCTGTACTTTGTGAAGGAGTACGGTTTGACATATTATGCAGCTTTCCCGGGATGCGCTAAGGATACGGAAGCCGATCCGAAGACCATTGCCTTTTTGATCGATAAGGTCAAGGCGGATCAGATTCCCGTGATCTTCCATATCGAATTGTCCAATCAGCAGATGAGCCGCTCCATTGCAGAGGCGACAGGAGCCAAAGAGAGACAGCTCAATTCCATTCATAATGTCACGCAGAAAGATTTTGATGCCGGCGTCACCTATGTGGATCTGATGAAGCGGAATGTCAAGATCTTGAAGGAGGCATTGAACTAAATGAGTGTATTGGATTGTAGGGATCTTTCTTTTGCATATGAAGGAAGACCGGTGCTGTCGCATGTGAATTTTTCTTTAGAAAAAGGAAGCTATCTGGGCATCATCGGTGAAAATGGCTCCGGTAAAAGTACTCTCGTCAAAGGGATCTTGGGGCTCAAAAAACAGGCGTCAGGTGAGATCCATCTTCATTTGCCGGACGCGCAGAAGGGAATGGGCTACCTGCCGCAGCAGCAGACCATGAAAAAGGATTTTCCGGCCAGTGTGTGGGAGGTCGTATTGTCCGGCAGGCTGAGTCAGCTTTCCTTTCCTTATCGATACAGAAAAGTAGATCGGGATTACGCAGAGCATATGCTGCAGTTTCTATCCCTTTCCTCTTTGAAGAATCATGCATTCCGCGAATTGTCGGGCGGACAGCAGCAGAGAGTGCTTCTGGTGCGGGCACTGGCGGCGGGCAGTCAGGTGCTGGTACTGGATGAACCGGTGACCGGGCTGGATCCTCGCATCACGGAAGAGATGTATGCCATGCTGGAACGATGCATTCACGAGTTGGGACTGACTATCATGATGGTATCCCACGATCTGCCCCGCGTGTTTCATGAGGTTCATCAGGTTTTGTATCTGGCGAAAGGGAAGCAGATGTTTTTCGGTGAGACAGAAGATTTTCTCAAAGAGCATCCCGAAGTCATACGGCAAGGAGGGATCCTGTGATGTCTGTTGTTCTGGAAATGCTGCAGTATCCCTTTATGGTGCGTGCGCTGGTGGTGGGGGTTCTGATCTCGATCTGTGCTTCGCTTTTGGGGACCAGCCTGGTCCTCAAACGGTATTCCATGATCGGTGACAGCTTGTCGCATGTGGGCTTTGCGGCATTGGCGGTATCTTATGCCTTTTACCTTGACCCGCTGGTGGTTTCCATCCCCGTCACGATGGGAGCGGCTTTTCTTCTTTTGGAATTGAAGGAAAGCATGCGCATCAAAGGGGACGCTGCGACGGCACTTCTTTGCAGCAGTGCTTTGGCTGTGGGGGTTTTGGTCATTTCTCTCACCAGAGGGATGAATACGGATGTGTGCAATTACATGTTTGGCAGCATCCTTGCAATGAGCAGCGCGGATGTCTGGCTCACTTTAGCTGCGGGAAGCCTCATCATTCTTCTGTACATTCTCTTTTATCATCCTTTATTTGCCGTGACGTTCGATGAATCTTTTGCGACCGCTTCCGGGGTGCGGAGCCATTTCTATCATCTGGTCCTGGCACTCATGACGGCAGTCACGATCGTGCTCGGCATGCGTATGATGGGCGCGCTTTTGATTTCCAGTCTGATCGTATTTCCTGCCATCACGGCGATGCAGATCTGCCATCGGTATCTGACCACCATCGAGGCATCCACCCTCGTGGGACTTGGCTGTTTTCTGGTGGGGATCACCCTTTCGTATGCATTGTCCATTCCCACCGGGCCCTGCATTGTCTTGATGAATCTGATCGTTCTTTTTGCGGTTATCTGTCTGCGAAAATGGAGAGAAAGAGGGCGCTGCGCTTGAAACGATGGGCTTTCTATCTGCTGCTGGGCATGCTTCCCGTACTGGGAGGCTGCGGCAGAGAGCAGGTAGCAGACAATATGATACTCACGCACAAAACGGTACAGGCGGCGCAAGGCAAAGCACCTCAGGAAGTACAGCCTGTACCCGTGGAGCCGTCGGTTTTATCCAAAGGCATGGAGAAGGACAGCCAGGGAAATATCATTTACCCTTATTTTGAAATGAAGTATGATATCGCAAAGGATGAGAAGACATTTCCATATGACCATCCGGACATTGTGGTGGGCGATGCTCACTATATGACGCAGATCAACGACTGGTACATGCATTTTAACAATTATCATGACAAAACCGTGGTGATCGAAGGGTATTTTCTGACGATCAATGGGCATTATTTCATCGGACGCAATGGACCGACCTGTCCTTACTGCACAGGCGGGTATGTGGATTTTGAATTCAATTCCCGACAGGATTTCACAGGCTATATTCATGGAGATACATGGATCCGGCTCTATGGGATCCTTCGTGAGGGAATGGGACATATTTCCAAAGACATCACTGCGCCCTTCTATCATTTGGAAGCGGTCAAGGTGGAAAAGATCCCTTATAACGGGAAAGGAACCATTGCTGATTGAGAAAAGTACGGCTCTATGCACGGGAATAGCGATCGGCACTTGCAAGAAACACTGCTGCCTTACCGGCAGTGTTTTTTCTTTTGAAATACGTGTAGTAAAGAGACCAATATATATGATAAAATAATGTAGTTATTTTCTTGTTCATGAATATTTTACAAGGGTCATCAGAATGAAACAGACAGATACAAAATCATCCAAAGACATAAAGCAGACAGATAGTCCTGGCCACTGGAAGATCTGGTGGGCGATCGCGACGCTGGTGCCTTTTGGCTTTTCCTTTTTTCTTTCCTGGTATTTCGGTGCGCCGGGCGGATTTGAGCTTTCTTCGCAGGTGAAGGTCTTCCTGCTCTTCCTGCAGGTCGGTTTTGTGACGGCCTATTTTATCCGGCACCGCTTGACGCGGGCAGCCGTGCATCTGTGGATTACGATCGGCTTTTTATGGCTACTCTCACTCATCGTGCCGTACCTTTCGACGCAGACGGACGTGGTGCTCGACATGTCGGATATGTCAGGCGAGCTCTCTGCGCCGCTCTATCTGTTCATCTCCTGCCTCTCTGCGGCATGGATCCTGCCGGGGAAATGGCGCATGATCGCGCGCATCGCGTGCGTTGTCCTGATGCTCCTTTATGTGGGCATCCAGTTCACGTATGTGGGCTACTACTTCATCACGCATTCTCTGATCTCCATCAATATGCTGCTGGCGCTCGCGCAGACGAATCTTGCCGAGACGAAGGAGTATATCGATGTGAATATCCCGTATGCCGAGCTTATCCTGGGGACGCTTGCGATCCTCATCCTCGCGTGGCTCATCTTCCACAGCAGCCGTTTCTCCTTCAATGGCCGCCTTCCCGTTTCCCGAAAGGCGTGGTGGGCGATGGCGCTGCTCTTCCTTGTGAATGTCGGTCTCTGCTGTCTGTCCATCGGGGCGACGCGACTTGCGCATGTGTATTATGAGACCTACGAGACGCTTTCCAGCTTCTCCGATTTCCAGACGATGGTGGAGAAGCGCCGCCATATGTCGATCAAGGATCGCGTCCTTGCCGCGCAGCTCAAAGCGGCGCCGGACGGTGTCTACGTCCTCATCATCGGCGAGTCTCTGACGCGCGACCACATGGGCGTCTATGGCTATCACAGAAATACCACGCCTTTCCAGACAGAGGCCGCTGCAGACTCTCACTATACCTTCTTCAATCATGCCTATTCCTGCTATACACAGACCGTCCAGGTCCTGACCGAAGCCCTGACGGAGAAGAACCAGTACAATGATATGGAGCTGGTCGATGCCTACTCCATCATTGACATGGCAAGGCAGGCCGGCTTCCATACCACATGGATCTCAAACCAGTCCCGCTATGGTGTCTGGGATACGCCGATCGGTGCGATCGGAAGCGCTTGTGATGATCAGTACTGGATCAACCAGTATGTCGGCACAGATGTCGTGACGAAGGACTTCGATACCGCCCTCATCCCCTATCTGCGGAAGGTCGATCCGAAGAACCGCCGCCAGCTCGTCGTTGTCCACCTCATGGGCAGCCACGTCAGCTACTGGGATCGCTATCCGTCCGAGTTCTATCACTGGCCGGAAAGCATGGGAAAGGCACGCTCGACGGCTGACGTCATGAATGATGAGTATGACAACTCCGTCCTCTTCAATGACTACGTGGTCGAAAGCATCATGAACGAAGCCGTGAACTACATGAAAGCGGACAGCGTCCTCTACTTCTCCGACCATGGCGAGCAGGTCACTGAGCGTCCGGGGCACAATGCAGACCAGTTCGACTACACGATGGTACACATTCCCTTCTGGATCTACACCTCGGATGACTACCAGAGGAGCCACCCGCGCACCCTGAAGACCATGTGGGAAAGAAGAAATATGCCATTCACCAATGACATGCTCTACGATACCTTCATGGGTCTCATGGGACTTACGGCGACTCGCTATGATGAAAAGTCCGACATCCTTTCCCCTGACTTTGATAAAGATGTGACGACGCTCATGACCATGTACGGCAATGTCATGGTCAGAAACGATACCGAGCAGCTCGGAAGCAGCAAGGAAGCAGAGGACGAGCGCTGGAACAATGATATCCATCGCCGCCGCCTCTTCGCTCCGTCTTTCGATTGGAGCAGGTATCAGCCCGTCAAGATCGCGGGAGAAGAGATCCCCGATGTACCGAATGCGGGAGCAGGGCAGTAGAAATAGGTTTTGAGGGTTCGCCCTTTGATTCCGCTTGAAAGCTTCACTTGAATGAGAAATTAGAAATGAGAAATGCGAAATGGTGGTGCGGCGCAAAAAATAATGAAACGCCGCAGAATATAAATAGGGCGATGCCCGCTGGAGATGTCAGATGCCAGACGTCTAATGTCTCCCAGTCTTTTAGTCTAATCTCCAGTCACCAGTCGCCAGTCACTCCTAATCCCTAATCCCTAGTCACTTTACTTTACTTTACTTTATCCCCGAAAGGAGTCTACCATGCGTCTCAGACGTAAACCCTGGATCGAAGAAGCCATCAAAAATTACACCTCCATCCTCTTTTTGGAGGAACCGACTGACATGAAAGGTAAGTGGGAGACACAGTTTCCCCGTCCGGAGCAGCCGCTCCATGTAGAATTCGGCACTGGCAAAGGCCAGTTCATTTCCGGCATGGCCGCGCTCCATCCTGATGTGAACTACATCGGCATGGAGGTGCAGGAAGGCGTCATCTACTATGCCGCACAGAAGACCGCGGAGAAGGATCCGCCGGTAGACAATGTCCGTCTCATTTTAGGCGATGTGAGCGAGATCCTGAATATTTTTGACGAAGGCGAAGTCGATGTGATCTACCTCAACTTCAGCGACCCCTGGCCGAAGAAGCGCCATGCCAAGCGTCGCCTCACCTATCGTGATTTCCTGAAACGTTACGCCGTCATTTTAAAAGAGGGCGGTGAGATCCGCTTCAAGACGGATAACAAGGATCTTTTTGATTTCTCCGTCGAAGAATTTGAGGCCATGGGCTGGCAGCTTTCGGACGTGACCTATGATCTTCATGCCGCTCCCGTCCCAGGGGATGTGGAGACAGAATATGAAGAGAAGTTTTCCAGAAAGGGGAACCTCATATGTCGTCTCGTAGCGAGACGTCCCTGAAGGATACGAAGTATGTGCCCGAGTGTCTGAAATGGATGCTCATCGCGGCCGCCATACTGATCGCCATCGGGGCGATGAATGTCTATAATGCCACCTACTATATGAATATGGCGGCAGGCGATGGGCCGTATACCCACTTTTTGAAGCATGTCGGGGTCTTGGGGCTCAGTCTGGCCATCGGCGCCGTCGTGGCTTGGCTGCCGAAAGGCTTCATCCGCGGTGGGGCTGTCATGTGGGTCGGATTCACCCTGGTGCTGCTCCTCCTCGTTTTTTTAGCCGGGCATCGGGCGAATGGGGCGACACGCTGGATCATGCTCGCAGGCTTTTCTCTCCAGCCGTCCGAAGTCGCGAAAGTGACCGGCCTCATCTGGGCCGCCTCCTTCCTCTCGAAACGGATCCAGAAAGGAGAGAAAATCACGCTCATCAAGCGTTTTCTCCGTCCGTTCTTCCATGTTTTTGACAGGAAGAAAAAGGAAAACACCTTTCGCTCCATGATTGCGTATTTTTGGCCGCTCTATGGGCCGCTCGCGATGGCACTCTTCGTCTTGATACAGCCGGATATGGGGACGGCCGGTATGATCCTGCTCTTTCCCGTGCTTCTCTATGTCGTGGCGGGACTGCCGATTTTTGAGATCTTCCTCGGCGTGGGGGTCGCTGTATTCACTTTTGTCCTTCTCGTCATTGCAGCCCCCTATCGCATGGACCGTGTGGTTGTACTTTGGGATCCCTTCTCCTATGCGGCGAACCGCGGCTATCAGACGGTGCAGAGCCTCATCGCTGTCGGCTCCGGCGGCTTCTTCGGGCAAAGCGTCGGCGAAGGCATGTCGAAATTTCTCTACCTTCCCGAGCAGTACACCGACTTTGCCTACGCCGTTTTCAGTCAGGAATTTGGCTTCATAGGCTCTGTGTTCGTCCTCATTCTCTACCTCGTTTTTCTTCTTGCGGGATTCGCTGCGGCTAGAAAGCTGAAGGAGACCTATGCGGCGCTTCTCGTTTACGGACTCACCATGCTGATCTCCGTGCAGGGCATCGTCAATATCGCGATGGTCATCGGCTGCTTTCCGGTCACCGGGATCCCGCTGCCCTTCATTTCCTATGGCGGTTCCTCGCTCATCATGAATATCATCTCTGTCGCACTCATCTACGGCACCACGGTGCAGAGCCTTCGTGAGACAGATCTGGAGGAGCGAAAGCGCCGGATCGCACAGATGGAAGGGCGCGGGTGAGGAGCTGCTGGCCGGGGACCTCCCGGAAGAGGCTTCCTTAAGCGCTGCACCGCATACCATTTCGAGAGCTTCCCGGAGGCTGGCATGAAGTATAATGAAAATGACACGCTCGATGTGCTGACCCGGCGTCTTTCCTTGGTCGCTGCTGAGGGAAAAGGGATCTGTTTTCTTCCTGTGGGCTCCGTGAAGGGAGAGGGAGTGACAGCTCTTTGCCGGGCTGTAGAGGAGATCCGAAAGAGAACCGTGAAGCCTCTTACGATCCTTGCACTGACCATGGACATGGTCGCTATGGGGCGTATGGCACTTGCCATCAGGGCTTGCGGCTTCGAAGGCGTGGCGATCTGTAAGCAGGATGGGATGCGCTTTCTCGCTGCCGTGCATGGCGGGAAGCTTTCCGCGGAGCGGCTTTCCCCGTCTGACCTTGCATTTCCCGAAGAGAACGAATGGACACCCTACCATGAGATGGCTTTTTATCTGGGGATCACGCTCTATGCGGCGGGGATGGAAGAGGCGCTCCTTCCCGCGATGGACCACGCAAGACACATGGCGAAAGAGCTTTTGAAGGACAAAACGGTTTGATTTTATGGGATAATGAATGAAAATAAAGAGTAAGCAAAAGCCATGAGAAACGGCGATTCTCATGGCTTTTGGTTTGCTTACATTCTCTTTACAAACTTTACTGTACGATGATAGATGGACTCCCGCTTTTTTTATATAATTTATTTATAAACAGGACTCATTTCGCAAGGGGTTCGTATGTCTATCAAGGGAAACACTGATTCAATCGTTGTCAGATTTCATTCTTGGATTTTTATACAGAGCAAGGAATCATCTGACGCGAATAGCGAGCTATTTAAGGAGGATGATGACGAAGCTATGTATAAAAATCCATATGAAATTCGACTCTGCGATTGAATCAGCGTTTCCCAAGGTTCATATAGGGAAGGAAACGCTGATTGCAGCGCAAGACGATGGAGTCCGTGTTTCCTGAGGAGGAGCACGGAATGAATGAAACAGTCAAGATCTGCTTTGGCCTGATCGGCGGCCTGGCGCTTTTCCTGTACGGCATGAATACGATGAGTGATGCCTTGCAGAAAACTGCCGGGGAGCGCATGAAAAAGATTCTCAGCTTTTTGACAAAGAATCCGATCATGGGGGCGCTCGCCGGAGCGCTGGTGACGGCAGTCCTGCAGAGCAGCTCGGCGACCACAGTCATGGCGATCGGCTTCGTCAGTGCCGGACTGATGACACTGCCGCAGGCGATCTCCGTCATCTTCGGTGCGAACATCGGGACCACGATGACAGCACAGCTCCTGGCATTCAAGCTCAGCGACTACATTTATCCCATCATTTTCATCGGTTTCATGCTGCAGTTTGTCGGCAAGACAGAGAAGCTGAAGAATATCGGCATGGTCATCTTCTCTTTCGGACTGCTCTTTGAAGGGATCGAGATCATGGGACATGTGATGAAGCCGCTCGCAGGCAGCAGCGTCTTTGTCGAACTGATGGCAGAAGTCTCTTCGACACCGGTCCTGGGCGTACTCCTCGGCGGCGTGATGACGCTGGTGGTACAGAGCAGCTCGGCTACGATCGCCGTGCTGCAGAATTTTGCGGCCCAGCCGGCAGCTGACGGCGTCAGCAGTGTCATCGGCCTTACCGGTGCGATCCCGATCCTTCTGGGAGATAACATCGGTACGACGATCACAGCCATTCTGGCATCGATCGGGCAGACGAAAAATGCGCAGCGCACCGCGATCGCGCACAGCATTTTCAATATCAGCGGAAGTCTTGTCTGCCTGTGCATCATTCCGCTCTTTGCGCAGTTCGTGCAGTACATTTCGCCGAGCGGCCGTGAGATCGATATCATTTCCCGTCAGATCGCCAATGCACACACGACTTTCAATGTCGTATGTACGCTGGCATGGCTGCCATTCATCCCTGTCATGGTCAAGATCGTCCAAGCCATCATCCGCGGGGAAGACAAGAATCTCAAGGCCGCCTATGAGCCGCAATATCTGGATAACAATCTGCTCGATAAGCCGGCCGCTGCCATGTACCTTGCCTCTTTGGAACTGGAGCGCCTGGTCGGACTGGCTGACCGGACGCTGAACCAGCTGAAGCTCGTCCTTGACAGCCAGCGAACCGCCAAGGATTATGAGGCCTTTCAAGAGGATCTGATGATCCTGGAACAGTTGCAGGGACGAGTCACCGAGTACATCACCAAGCTGCTTTCCGGCGGCTATCTGACCGAGCAGCAGTCGGAGGAAACGGCGAGGCTTCACTTCGTCACGAATAATATCCAACGCATGGCGGAGCGATGCAGGGATATGGATGAGGTCTGCCGGCAGGTGGTCGCGCAGAACCGTGTGTTCTCCTCGGTAGCCAATGAAGAAATCGTGAAGTGCATCACACTTGCCCAGTCGCTTCTCTCGCGCTCTGTCGAAGCCGTGAAAACAGGCTCCAAAGAGATGGTGAACGATATATTCAGGGACACGGATCAGATGCGCCGCTCGGAGAGACGCTGCAATAAGGCACATCTGAAGCGTGTGAAAGCAGGCGAGTGCCATGCCCATATGACACCATACTTCTCCGACCTTCTCTACAACCTGAGCCGTATCGCGGACAACTGCGTCAGCATCGCAGAAGAAGCAGACACCGGTGCAGGATTTGCAGAGCTTCACAAAAATGCGAAGAAAATGGGATTCGTAGAGGGCAGATGAGAGTCATGAAAAGGGATGCACCTTTCGGAGCTTACCGCATCTGTTTTCCGGCGAAGGGCAATAAAAAAGGCGATGTGAAATAACGATCATCTCATTTTCGCGTTCCATCTGCCGCGGGGGACTTGCAGCTCTCATAGGAGTGACCGGGAAACCTTATCCCAGATGTCTTTTATGCCATAGTCACCCTATTCGCCCCTTTCGGGCACCTTCCCCTAGAGGGGAAGGTTGCGATACGAGAATACCATCTAAAAAAAAGGCGGCGAAGCCGCCACTTCACCCCTGAACCTTGAACCCTGAACCAAATGAAAGCAAAGTAAAAAGGGGCTGCGAAGAAATGGGGATTCATTTCTTCACAGCCCCTTTTTTATTGTCCGGGATGGGGAAGGGGGAGCGCATATCGGCCGCAGGGGTCGGTTACTCCTCCTGCCATGCCGTGCATCCGCTGTTTATTTCAGATATTTCTTCCCGAGCTTCCATGTCAGAGCCAGCGACTGCTGGAGCAGGAAGAAATGGAAAGCCCGCATGGGGTGCAGGAGCCAGAAGGCCTTCTTGATGGGAGCCAGCGCCTGCCAGCCTTCTGCCTCTTTCTTTGTCGGTGTATATGCCTCCTGCCTTGCATGCAGCCCCTTGGCAAGGAATGCGCCCAAAAGTGCGAGCAGGATCATTTTGAAAATGCCATTCTTGTTATTCACGATCATCACCTCTATCCGTATCATAGCAAAGGGGAGAGCGTTAGGCAAGGTGTGGTAAGATAGGTAAAGGTTCAGGGGGAAAAATGAGGATTGAGGGAGGCGGGCGGCGGCTTCGCCGCAATTTTGATAGCGATTCGCGCCGTTGTCATTTCGAGCGAAGTCGAGAAATCTCTATTGCAGTACGGAAATCAGCACGTATGCGCTATTCTAGGGAAACGCTGATTAAATCGCAGAGTCAGATTCCACAAGAATTTTTATACATGACTTCGTCATAGCCTTCCTTAAATAGCTTGCTATTCGCGTCAGGCTATTCCTCGTCATGTATAAAAATTCAAGAGTAAAATCTGACAACGATTTATCAGTGTTTCCTTAGAAACGATGTCTTGGTGCTGCGTTTTTCTGTTATCTCGCAATTACTACTTACCGGTGTGCAATAAAGATCGAGGGCTACGCTCGGGATGACGATATGGGATAATCCCAGTCACCAGTCACTCTTATCCCCTGAACCGTTAGACTACGAATTTTTCAGAAAAGGAGCATTCACTATGCACATCATTTTAGCTTCTGCTTCGCCGCGTCGGCGGGAGCTCATCCATCAGATCGGCTGGACGGAAGACGTCCTGCCCTCCTCCTTTCAAGAAGCAGAAACGCCGGAAGAGGCGAAGACACGTATTTTTGAATTTCCCGAGAGCGTACAGCAGATCCTTTCCTGCAAAAAGGGAGCGGATCTTGTGACGCTTTTCAATGCCTGCGGGAAGGCAAAGAGCATCTTTGAGGCAAAGGGGGCAGAGGCAGCGATCGTTGCAGCCGATACCGTCGTGGTGCTGGATGAGGATATCCTTGGCAAGCCCAAAGATGAGGAGGAGGCGCGCCTCATGCTCCGCCGCCTCTCCGGACGGGCGCACGAAGTCAAGACCGGGCTTTCTGTCTATCATAAGGGTCATGTCCATCTTCATGTCGAGACGACGCGCGTCTATTTTAGAAAGCTCTCGGCTTCGGAGATCGATCGCTATGTCGCCACCGGTGAACCGATGGATAAAGCCGGCGCGTACGGCATCCAGGGTAAGGGCGCGATCCTGGTTTCTCGTATAGAAGGCTCCTATGACAATGTCGTCGGCCTTCCTCTCGCTCGGCTCTATGAGATGATGAGAGAGGAAGAGTAGAACCTGTCCGGGGGCGAGGACGCAGCAGGGTACATCATGACAGAGCGCCGCATGGAGGCCGCTTTTCCGGGAGGGAGAGTGGCTTAGCTTTTCACCTGCACAAAGCCCCTCCATCCGCCTTCGCATTTGGCGGAGCTGCCGGATGCGCTCCTTGTCCTTAGTGTAAAATTTTACTCGGTAGGGGAATTTTCCAGAAACAATAAAAGAGGAA